>Ga0114979_10002207_pt1 | contig 13173 bp, 10 predicted proteins | sample S_140625_EF_Meta_FD_87315 | JGI IMG/M metagenome (GOLD analysis project Ga0114979, IMG submission 87315) | Freshwater microbial communities from Lake Simoncouche, Canada to study carbon cycling - S_140625_EF_MetaG | ecosystem: Environmental > Aquatic > Freshwater > Lake | place: Lake... | reverse complement strand
CAACCGTTAGAACAGTCGCAAAATATATTAGAATACAACTAGTAATTAATTTACTAAAACATAATAAGCATTATTAATTAAAGTGTTGTTTTTGATTGCTCTGCTCATTTTAGCCGGAGAGAAATCTTCGTGAATTGCTGCTTTTGCTATTGTGGTCCAATTATTTAATATATTTTTGGTGCTAGCGTCTATTTTTTGAACTTTTTTACCACTAGTAGCAATTAGGTCATATCTAGCTTCCTGATAATAGTCATTTTTTAAACTAATACCGTAATAACCCTCAAATGTAGCATTTATATTATGTAGGCGGATCGGCCCACCGAGAATATATTGACAATTTTTTAAATAATTTTTAACATCTTTGTCCTCATTATTATTGATTAATAAACTGTTATTCTTTTTATAATTTATGAATTCTTCTACAATTTTATTAGTTGAAGCGCGACCTTCGGGAGAGAAAATGCAACTTTCAAAAATAAAATTTTCTATTTCATTTGAACTACTGCTTTTTTTATATACAATGTCTTTTAGCTTTATTCCTTTAAATCCATGAACAACTTGATTCTTATTTTGACCACTAATGCGACATGCTAAAAATCGTGTTCTCATATATGTATTAAACATGCTAAATACGAGTTTTGTAGGTTTCTCTCTATTATAAATACGAAATTGTCCTACAATAGTTGTTGAAGCTACTTCTACCTCTTTATGAAGAAAACAACACTCATCAATAAATTTATCAAATTTATTTTTAAGTTCAACACTTATTATATTAGTTTCATCATTATTTACATTGATGATTTCATTATTATTTTCATAATTATTTGTAATAGATGCAAGAACTTGCTCTAATTTTTCATTTTTTTCTATATATTCATTATTAAGGACCTTCAATTTTTCATTTTCATCACTTAATTGCTCTAACGATGCTTTATATTTTTGATTTTCTTCTACTAAAATATTAAATTTTTCAATACTATATGATTTTTCAGAAATAATATTTTTAATATATCTTGAGAGACAAAGAATTGTAAAGTTGGTTTCATCATATGCTAATATTTCATTTTTATTTTTTCCATCTACTTCAATAGTTCGTAAATGTTTTCTAATTTTAGAGCTTGTTTTAATAGCATTCTCAATTTCTTGCCTATTATGAACTTTGAAAGCATCACGAAGAATAAAATTTTCATACGTTTTATGATGGTCTTGTAATCGCACAGAGAGATTATTGCTATGTCCAAATTTTATTAATTTCTCTCCTTCAGTATTTGAATTATCAATAGTTCCAAAATAAATACATTCACAATTTACAGGAAATTGAGAAACAATTGTTTTTTCAATTGCTTTTAATTTATCTTGAATAGCATTTGTAATAAGATTATCTTTTGTAATAAGCTCATTATCTTTTATTAGTAATTTATTTTTCATTTCTAATGCTTCTTCTTCTAATACTTCAATGATTAATTCTTCTAACTTAATATAGTATTCATGAATTTCGTCTGCTTTTTTTGTTTGTGCCTTTAAACATAATGATTTAAATGTTTTAATATTTAAATATATTTTTTCAGAGTTATGACCCCCACTGCCTTTTTTTGCAACCGTTTGAACAGTCGCAAAATTAGTAGTACTATTTATAGTATAAGTATTGCTATAATCTTTATTCAATACAAAATTATATTTTAAACAAGTAGTTGCGTTAAATTTTCTATTAAATCCCAACCACCTCCAAATATGATCAAGATCTACTATAAAGTCAGCTGTTTTATCATAATTTAAATAAGTATAAAAACTTGATAGAAATAGTTGTTGCTCCATTTTTGTGAAGTTAGTTTTTACTTTTTCTAATAATTTATTGTTATTGTTATCACTTAGCTTGGTAATAGGGTTATTTGTTATTAAATTCACAATGTCGAGAGAAGTCATATTATACTATAATTGTTCTATTATCTTTAAGTTGTTTTCATAATTTAGAAACAAAACTATGGAAGCAACGCCTTACCATTTAGTTTTGCGCACATTAATTTTGGGGCCTTTCTTTTTATCTCTCGAATTAGGGTCATACATCTCTTCGTCGTCATCGGAGTCCATATTTTTACTTATTTCCCAGAATTCTTTTGAGCCGAGTTTGAATGTTTTATGATGTTCGGCTTTATACCAGAATATTTGGTCGTGTAATTTATTCGATTTGGCGTTATTATTAATCACTAAACACTCATAATTTTCTGTGCACTGATCCATAACCTGGCAAAAACTCTCAAAGGTTGGAAACATACCCGCATAGTTTTCATAAATACGCCGCCTATTTGCTATATATGGCTCGCGCAATATAAAAACGTAGTCGATATTCGTGCGCAAATTTGGAGGAATACCTAAAGGATATTGCATTGTTATCACCAACATCACTTTCCAGTGCCGACCATTCATAAATAGGAGACGCATCATCTTATCTTTTGTCCAGCTTCCATCATATAAGCAATCATCTAATATAACAAATGCTCGTGGGTCAATATTTGATTTCTTATAAGCTTCAACTTCTTTTTTTATCTGCTTCATTACCGTCTTCTGTCTTTTCAAAATATTTTCAATAATAGCAGTATTATATTCATCGTGAATAAATAATTTAGGAACATGCTCAGCATAAAAACCGTTACCTGCTTCTGTTCCGCTGATTACTGTCCCTATTGGAATATCTTGATGGTAATATAGCAAATCTCGTACTAAATAAGTTTTACCAGTGTCACGACGCCCTATTAACACAATAACGGGTCCTTTATTTTCATCTGGCCTAAAACTTATAGATTTAATGTCAAATTTTTTTAATTCTAATGTCATTACTAAACAACTGTATATTTATTAGCTATATTTAATAATTTGCTATTTAAACTTAATAATTTGCTATTTAAACTTAATAATTTGCTATTTAAACTTAATAATTTGCTATTTAAACTTAATAGTTTGCTATTTAAACTTAATAATTTGCTATTTAATAGTTTAATATATTTATTTGTGTTATAAATTAAAAAAATAAGTATTTGTTATTTATATTTATTAAATGGAAATAAACTATAGAAAAAATAATAATAAACAGCTTTTTGAGAACTTTAACAATAGTGAGTTATTAGATATAGAAAATTCTCAAAATTATTTTCCATTATACAATAATTTTTTCAACTTAAATAGCTCTAATTATAATGCAATAAATTTGAATAATAAGTATAAATTAGAACAAATTTTAGAAAAAATAAATTATAACAAATTTTTAGCAACAATCACAGATGTATGTAATAATAAATTTAACAAAGAAGTATTTATAAAATACAGTCCTCTTGTTGACCCTGTTAAATATATGATAGGAAAATATGAAAATAACTATAATATTTTAGAATTACCTAAATTCATAGATGAGGCAAACTCCGACTATAGTGCTACTTATAAAAAAATATTAGACCCTAATAATTCAGCATATATTGATGGTTTTTTTTCATATTTATCAAGCTGCTTATTAAATAACTATAATTTTTATAATGGCTTAGACTATTATGGCGCTTTTTTAGGAGTTAAAAATAAATTTAAATATAATGTAACAGAAGATTTAGAATATTTAAATGAGTCGGACTATTTTCATAAGCACAAAAATATTTTGTTCATTTTTGACAATAATGAAAAAATATTTAATTTATTTAACAATACTAAAAAATATAAAAAACCATTAGTATTAAATAAAGAAGGCGACGATTTAAGTATAAGCGAATTAAATATAAGCGAATTAGCTATAAGTGATTTAACTACTCCTACTGCTAAATCTACTGTTTCAAAGACAATGGAAGAAACTAATTTAGAAAATGAACTTAATATTGAAGTTGAAGAGTTGCACATAAGTAGTGATAATCTCGAACTAACCTATGAGAATCTTGATATTTTAGCGAATAAAAAAGTTGTAACAACAACAACAAATACAGCTACAAATACAAATACAAATACTGGAATAAATACTACAAACAGCTCTGATACGTGTTCATCAAGATCCTCAAATACCAATCTAACTAATTCAACAAATAGCGGTTCAGACGGCGAAGATGATGAAAGCAGTGAAGAAAGCTTTGATGATGAGGAAATATTTTGCTCAATCGATAAAATACCTGTTAAAATGATAATATTAGAATGTTGCGAAAACACTTTAGATGATTATATAGTAAATAATAAAATAAAAGACAATGAATGGGAGTCCATAGTTTTACAAATATTATTTACATTAATTACATATCAAAAAGTCTTCGAATTCACGCACAATGATTTACATACAAATAATATTGTATACATATCTACTCCAAAACACTATTTATATTATAAGTATAACAATTGTCATTATAAAGTCCCTACATTTGGAAAAATATACAAAATAATCGATTTTGGAAGAGCTATTTATAAATTCAAAAATAATTTTATTTGCAGTGATAGTTATTCTGAGTCGGGCGACGCAACATCGCAATACAATTGCGAACCTTATTTAAATAAAGCCAAGCCAATTATTGGACCAAATTATAGCTTCGATTTATGCCGTCTTGGCTGCAGTTTATTCGATTATTTTATTGACGACTTAGATGATATTAGAAAACTTAAATCCCCTATTAAAAAAATTATGATAGAATGGGTTTTTGACGATAACAATAAAAATATACTCTATAAAAATAATGGTTGTGAGAGATATCCCGACTTCAAATTATACAAAATGATTGCACGCTCTGTTCACAAACATACCCCGCAAAATGTATTACTTAAACCAGTCTTTGATAATTATAAAATAGCAAAGAAAAAAATCAATAATGTTCAAGAAATATTTAATATTGATGAACTGCCTATTATGGTTGCTTAATAATAAATAATAAACTAAAATGATTTAAAGGGTGCTAATAATAATATAAAAAACGCCGCTATATTATTATTATTAAAAAAGGATTTAAAGAATAAAGCACAAATTAAAAGTCGGGGTTGTTCGTAAAAGCACTTAGACTCTCCTTTGCCCCACCAATAATATGAGTAAATTCTAATTGCTCTAATAAAAACATTGAAATCACACCCGATAAAAATACAACAAGACCATCCTTTGTTATCAGTTTTAAAGATTTATCATCCTTTGTTATATATTTACTATCTATAATCTTAAATACTATAAACATAATACTTATCGATAATGTTGGTAGTATAAAATTCATTTATTTTATAATTATATATATAAATGAATTTCATAAATATAACGAATTAATTTGGAATTATTTAATGGAATTATTTAATGGAATTATTTAATGTAATTCTTCTATATCCAATTCAATATTATCGCTAATACTTCCTCCATTTAAATCTAATAACTCTAAATTTAATTCGTCAGGGTCTTCACCTAAATTTTGGACATCCAGCTCAAATGATGATTTACTTTGCTTATCTATGTTTAGCTTGTAATTATTTTCTGATGTTGTATCATTGTTGTCATCCGATTCGTAAGCTGGTTTACTTTCCATATTACGAGATTTATCATTTTCATCATCTGAAATATTGTTGTCACTTTCCAATTTATTACTCAATTTAAGATCACCTCCTATTTTTTTAGTATTTTTATTAGTCTCCACAACATTAGTTTCATTCATCTCTTTATTTGCATTCAAAATAGTATTTTTCAAATTAATCTTGCTCTCAGCTCTCAATTTATCTGCCGTCTCTTGCTTGATTTTATCAAGCTCCTTCTTCTCTTTTGCCTTCTTATTTTTTTCAATTGCTTCCTTGTCAGGTATTACTTCCTTCTTTTCCTCTATTTCAACATCTGTTTCTAAAGTTTCATCCAAATACATTTGTAATATATGTTCAATTGGTATACTCTCCCTTATTGTATTCAATATACACTCCTTGATTATTAATTCTAACTCTCTATTGTTTTTTTGCACTAACAGCGGCTTTATATTCTTTTCAAATAAATATATATTCACATATATTTTGCGCGCTACATTTATATAAGTTTTATGTATAAATTTGTGCAAATCGGGTATATCTATATTTATTTTTTTTTGCTTTAAACCTACACGTGTTGATGTTAGTGACTTCAACTGTGTAATATGAACACACGTTATCAAATCTTCTAAATAATTACAAGCACTCGATGTAATTATACGCTGTTTCTCGTTTTCGACAATTTCTGCACTCCATTTTGGAATATTGTTTAAAAAATTTTGAAATGTCATCAAATATTTAGTTTCTTCGCCGTTTTCTAAACATACATCATAGGCTTCTGTAAAAATTGACCGTAAACCCTCAATTATACACGGAGTTAATGTATTAGTTAATCGTGCACACCACTCATTTTTAGACTCAATTATTGTTGAAAGATTAAAATCGTCCATTTTTATATATTTAAAAATTTATTTTAAATATATTATTTTAACTAAAAATATATTATTTTAACTAAAAATAATATATTAGTTGGCATTTAATATTGAAAAATCAATATTACAATTATTGCTATAAAAATATAATACTATGTATATTAAATACTCTTCCACACGTATTTCTCTCTTATATATGTTAAAAAAAAACAGAAATTTATAGTAATCTGTCTTAAAATTGGATTTAATAGTAAAATAATCTAATAAATTATTAGCACTTATGCCTTTATTATATATTAATGAACTATATTCCAATAATAAAATATTTTTCTCATAATCATTAGAGTTGTCATTCTTTAATGCTTCGAGCTTAACATCCAAATTTTTAATAATTAATAGTACTTTATTATTGATTTTATTACCATTATTACCATTATTTACACTATTTGCACTATTTGCATAATTCATATTTTTTTCATTACAATATATTTCGCTAAATCTTGATAATATAGGTTTTATTATTTTGGATTTATTTGCAGTTACAATAAAAAATTTAGTATGATTATATATTTCTATTGACCTACGTAAGGCAGATTGAGCATCAAGCGTTAAACTGTCAGCATTTAATAAAATTATTGATTTGAAATTTGTAATATTTTTATGAGTAATTGTATTGGCAAAAAATCTCAAATTCTCTCTAATAAATTTAATGTTACCTTTTCCTAAGCTACAATTTAAAATTAACGTATTATTTTCTATATTTTCATTTGACTTATATATATAAATTAATAATTCTTCAAGTAACGTTTTCTTACCTACCAAATTATTTCCATATAATAACAAATTAGGTAAACTGTCATTATCATATAAATCTCTCAATTTTTGTAACATTATTTAAATATTTAAAAAATATTTAAATCAAAATATACTATTTAACATATATATACACTATTTAACATATATATACACTATTTAACATATATATATATATTATGCTCAATCTTATTTTATATGTTTGTAAGCTTTTAAATCTCTCAAATAAGTTATTAACTATTAATACTTGTAAAATAACTCAAGTTATAACTAAAGAGCTGCATAATAATAATAATAATAATAATAATAATAATAATAATAATAATATAATTATTAATTATGAAAGTCGCATCAAATCAAGAGAGCGTATTATAAAAAAAATACAAAAGTATAAGGTTCCATACGACATATACGGCCTAAGAATTATTTATAATGATACTAATAATATTTATAATACTCAATATGCATATACTATTAAAAATATATTAACCTCCAATTTTAATACATTAGATTTTCTATACGATGATTATATTGCTAATCCAAAAATAAATAACTATCAAAGCCTACACATATATGTATTGACTAATATTTTAATGGAAATTCAAATAAGAAATAACTTAATGCATACTATAGCTATTAATGGTTCAGCTTCGAATTATTATTAATTAATTACTTAATCAATTTAATTATATTTATTGCGTTTAATTTATATAATATATATATATAGTTTAGGATTACATGTCCAATCTTATATTTAACAATAACACAGATAACTATATTTATACAGGTTCAAGACTACGCGCGCCACCACAAACAACATTACGATTATCTACAGCTGAGAACGAGGCATATATTGATCTAAGTAGTAACAGCATTGTGGATATTAGTGCTTCCAGTGTGAAAATTAATACATCCAATTTCTCTATTACAGGAGGAGGCGGTTTTAATGTTGGAGGAGGATTACTAACTATTGAATCTGGATTACAGATTGGTTCAGGACTTTATGGTGGTAAAATATATAAATCAACTAACCCTTATGAAATTGTTATTGACCCATTCGGTCTCGATCCTTCAAGTAATATATTAGACGCATCAGGACAAGTCACCATTATGGGAGATTTATTTGTTCAGGGTAATACAACTACAATTAGGTCAAGTTACATTGATACTTCGGCTGTAAAATTAACTCTTGCATCAGGTGTCACTACAGGCAACATTAATGGCGCTGGTATAGAATTAGGCAAAGATGGATACGCATCTATGTTATGGAATACTAATGCAAAGAGCTGGATTTTTAATAAGACTATAACTATTAATCCAAATTTAGATAATAGTAACAGCTTGATACTCGGCAGTGGCATTGTGACAAGTAATAACAATGCTAAAATAACCAATACTTTTAGCGCATTTACAGTTGTAAAAGAAGGACTTTTATCCAATGTTGGAACCAGTGATAGAAATATTTGGACAGATGCTAGTGGTTGGACACTACTACATCCTTTGTCATCACAATATTCATATACTAAGATTGAAGCAAGAATTGCATATACTTCCTCTTCAGAAGCAGAACACACTTTAAGTTTTAAGATGCTTAAATATAGTCCATTAACATCATTATATTCGATTGAGCTATTTACTGATTTAAGTCTTGGGTCAAATATGGGTGTTTCAATTAATAATGTGCATTCTATTTTATATTATGATACTGCTACTAATACAGTGCCAAGTGTACAATATAAACTACAATTTATGAGAAATTGTCCTACAAATTCTACAATTTCAATTTCATTTGGGATTCAAGAATCTTCTGGTAATTTTATATCAGTTCAAGAATTATATAGACCTCTTGCATAATATAATATAATATAATATAATATATAAAATATAATATAATATAATATAATATAATATAATATAATATAATATAAAATAAACAATTAACGAAACAATTAATATATTATTACAAATATTATTATAAATAAATAATTATAATTTTAATTAGAATAATTTTTATTTATGAGTGAAGCAGCTATTCTTTTGGAAAGTGTTCCACAATATCCAGATTTCAATATAAATGGAATAGTTAAAACTGCTACCGAGTTAGGCTTACAAATAAATGATTTCGTTGCCTATTCTCAAGATGCTCAAAATAAATCTAATTGCAGTATTGTTGATGATAGCACTGGAACTGTAAGAAGATTTAAACTGATTAAGTTAGTACAACCATTTAATACTGAAGCTATTAATTATGGAGCATCTTGGTATAAATTAGATAGTAATTCTAATAATGTTTTGGAAGATTCATTGAACTATGATTATAAGTCCTATTACGATGCTTCAAATGGAAATGCTCTCGTATATCCATATTTATATGAAGTATTCACAGAATTATCATTAACAAAAGCAAACAATTTACACAATTTACCATTTGGAATTCGTGGAGGTAATTGGAATTATAATAATACTAAAGGCACTTTAATATTCTCCTCGTTTAACACTTTAGCAGAGCAAAATTTATATGATGGGATTTATGTAATTTCTGAGACTAATAAACCGGTTATAAATGTATATAAATATATTGGAAGAAAAAGTATTTCTAATTTGACAAATCAAATCACTTCTATTGTCGGGTCCTATAATAATACATTAGAATTGCTATTAACATATATTAGCAACCAAACACGAAGCATTTATAGATTAGAAGAACTTATTACTAATAACGCAAACTCAAATGTAAGCAATGCTAATAAAACGCTATTTGGTGTTAATTCTTTCTTAACATCTACAAGCATAATACAAGATTTAAGCACCACATTATTTAATACTATTAATGTTGGTAATAATAGATCAGTTATTGTTGATGTTAATTTTTCATTATATTGCAGTTATGCTTATAATGAGCGAATAACTATTGAACTATGGAGAGATGCTAGTATGATTGTGCAAAGTATAAACATTGGTTCTGTTAATGCTACTGGCGGCATAACAATCCCTTATAGTTTAACATACTTAGATGAAAATTTGAGCGAAGGTATTAAAACATACTATATAAAATATAAATTAGAAAATAATGACAGCTCTATTGACCAAGGTATTATAAATGTTAAAACTCCAGAAATTCCTGGTTCAAGTAATATTATATTGCGAGAGATTGCAAATATAGGGAATTATTCTAATAAAGCACTATTTGAAACCTCCAATTTTACAACAACCACGGCCACTATGCAAGACTTGAGCGCAAGCCTTTATAATACTATTGATGTATTTGATAGCAACGTACAAGTTAATATTAATCTTAATTTATATTGCTGTTATGGGTTTAACGAACGAATAACTATTGAAGTGTGGAGAGATGCAAGCATGATTTCGCAAAGCAACGAATTAGGAACAATAAATGCAACCGGAGGCTTAACCATACCATACAATTTCAATTATTTAGATAAAAATTTGGCAAATGGACCCAAAAAATATTACTTAAAATATAAATTGGAAAATAATCTGCATAATCAAGAGCAAGGTATTATTAATCTTAATACTCCTAATTCGAGCGGTTCAGGAAATATAGTGTTGGCAAATGTGTCGAATGCTACTTCTAATTCATTAAATATAAGTGTGGGCGATTCATTATCGCTCATTAATATTAATACTACTGTAATAACAACCGAAAACAATAGCTTTACAACCAATACAAATTTATTACAAGATTTAAGTGCTTCGTTATATAATACTATTGATATTTATAATAATAGCCCCGTTTTAGTAGATGTACATTTTAGTTTATTGTGTTGTTACTCTTTTGAAGAGCGAATAACTATTGAACTGTGGAGAGATTTAGTCTTAATCTCTCGAAATTCAAATATAGGGACTGCTAATGCAACAGGTGGGTTTAGAAGCAATTATAGATTGTCCTTTGTAGATGAAAATACTAGCAATGGCACAAATAAATATTATATAAAATATAAATTAGAAAATAATACTAGCATGCAAGAACAAGGTATTACAAATATTAATATAACTTTATTGTCTGGTTCTTCAAATATATTATTAAGAAAATTATAAAAAAAACTTTTAGAAAAACTTTTAGGAATATTTTTAGGAATATTTTTAGGAAAACTTTTAGGACTATTTTTAGGAATATTTTTAATTAATTAATTTAGTTATTTAATTAATTAATTTAGTTATTTAATTCAATTAATTTAGTTAATTAATTTAATTTAGTTATAATTTAAAAACAAAAATGTTTTTTAATTATATAAAAACAGTTTGAATGCCGGACCTCATTTTCAATCGCCCGACCGACAATTATGTGTATTCCGGTTCTAAAGTACGCGCAGGAGACAACAGCACTAAATTAACTCTTGCATCAAGATATAATGAATCAGTTATTGATTTATGCGCTAATAGCAACATTGATATTAGCGCCAGCACCATCTTTCTTAACGGCAAAATTGTAAGTGAAGGCGGTATTCAAGTCGGATCAGGAATATACGGTGGTACAATTACTAAATCTAGCAATGCTTATGAAATTATTATTGACCCATTTGGTGTTGATGGTTCAAATAGCACTACACAAGATGCCTCAGGCAGTGTTGTGATTATGGGTGATTTAATTGTTCGTGGTAATACTACAACCGTTTACTCTACCAATGTTGACATTAGTGATGTATTATTAACTCTTGCGTCTGGTTCAACAACTTCATTACGTTCTAATAACGCTGGTTTTCAATTAGGAGATGGATATGCTTCGTTTTTATACCAAACAAGCAATGGTAGATGGAGATCGAACATTGGTATTGATATTAGCGGTGATTTAACGGTTACAAGCGCTGTAACTAATAATAGTAAAATAACTGGAAATTCGGGTATTGATTATTCGGGAAATGTACTATCATTAACTAATGCTTCACAGCTCCCTGTTACATGGAGCACATTTGCTTTAAAGACATCGTCATCACCAGGCGGTCTTCCAGCTAGCATTGGTGATGTAAGCAATTCGTGGGTTGATGCAACTGGTTATGTTCTTTCAAAAACAGTAATAAATGCTAATTCATTCATTAAAATAGAATTTAAAGTTAACTATACTGCTTCACCGGAAGCGGACCAAACTTTAAGTTTCCAAGTATTAAAGAGTATAACTGGTATTGACGGCAGCTATAATACAACTGTATTTTCTGATATAAGTTTAGGTTCAAATATGGGAGTTACATTTAATAATGTGTATTACGGCACATTCATAGATAATCTTGCAAATGCCTTCGATGCGACCACTGTCCCTGTATCTTATAAACTACAGCTTAGAAGAGATTGCCCTAACTATGATACCATTTCAACACAATATGGTATTCAAGCGTCATCCGGTAATTACATTTCATTGCAAGAACTTTTCAGACCTGCGCCACCCTAAAAACATTTATAAAAATAACATATTAATAAAACATTATTAATAATAACATATTTGTATTAATATATATATAAAAAATATATATTAATATTATAATAGTTTATGAGTTCAAACAATATTGGTTCAATATATGCTACAACTATTTCATCTGAAAAATATATTATTATTGCTAGCCAAAATATAGAATTAAGTGGAAATATTATTATTAATAATAATTTACAAGCTATTGGTAATGTAAAAATTAACGGAAATTTAGACGCATCTAATGTATATACTAAAAATCAAGTATATAGTAAACCAGAAATAGATAACTCATTTACTAATGTATATACTAAAAATCAAGTATATAGTAAAACAGAAATAGATGCTTCCTTAGCAAATGTATATACAAAGTCTTTGGATGTATGCGGTAATGTAACATTTAGAGGATCCACTTTATATGTTCCTTCATCATTTACTATTGACCCTTTTGGTTACGGAGATAATACAGGAACAGTACTAATTAATGGTAATTTAGTAGTCCAAGGAGAAACAACAACCATTAATTCAAGTGTTGTAGATATTAGCGATAAAATATTAGTGTTGGCT
>Ga0114979_10002204_pt1 | contig 13188 bp, 8 predicted proteins | sample S_140625_EF_Meta_FD_87315 | JGI IMG/M metagenome (GOLD analysis project Ga0114979, IMG submission 87315) | Freshwater microbial communities from Lake Simoncouche, Canada to study carbon cycling - S_140625_EF_MetaG | ecosystem: Environmental > Aquatic > Freshwater > Lake | place: Lake... | reverse complement strand
TGGCCGACACTGCGGGCCTGTTGGGTATCGTTGTTTTCCGATGAAACAACGCTGCGACCCCGTTACTCCGGCACCGGCACTGTCTACCTCGATTCCTCGCTCGGCGGCTACCACCTGATGAAGGTGGCGGCGGGAGAACGCTGGGTACTCGACACTCGCTGCTTCTGGGCGAGCGATGGCCAGGTCAGGCTCTCGATCCATCGCGAGCGGATGCTGACGGCCTTATGGGCTGGCGAGGGCCTGCTCTGGTACAAGACGGCGCTCAAGGGAAACGGGCAGGTCGTGCTCTCGGTCCCGGGCCCGGTGCACGAGGTGGTGCTCGACAACGATCGATTCATCACCGATGGGCCATTCGTGGTCGCACGAACGCACGGGATTTCCATGCAGATCAAACGGCCTGCCAAGTCGCTCGTCAGCTACTGGCTGTCGGGCCAGAAGCGAGCCTACGTCTACGAGGGTACGGGCACGCTGCTGTTGTGCGCCGTGCCTTACTGGCGGGCGCGGATGCAGCGGGAACGCACGGGCTGGGCCGCCGAATGACGCTGCTGCTGGCCGCCCGACAGGCACGGCCTGCCGGGATGGCTTTCCAACTTCTCGCGCTCGTGATGGCCTGCTGGCCCCAGACACTGGCGACGGCCTGCCCGTTCTGCGGCACGGTCGGACAGTCGCTCTCGCAGCGGCGCGACGAGGCGGCTGTCGTGGCCGTTGCCGAGGTGGAAGGCGGGGCTTCCGCAGACGCAACCGGGTTTCTCTCGCAGCGGTTTCGCCTCGATCAACTGCTTCGCAGCAACGCCGATGCAGCCATTGTCGGAGCCAGCGTGACGGCCCGGGTCGTCGGCCCGGTCGCCGGCACGGCCGTGCTTTTCGGCACCGCAGCGGCGGGCGGAGCCGCTGCGGACCCGCGACGCACATGGTCGGCGGTCGCCGCCGATGAAACGCTGCTGGGATACGTGGCGACCGCGCCCGCCATCAGCCAACCAGCGGCCGAACGGCTGCGGTGGTTCGCCACCCGGCTCGAACACCCCGATCCGGCCATTGCCGCCGACGCGTTTACGGAATTTGGGCTCGCCCGCTATGACGATGTCTGCACGGCAGCCGCAGCGCTCGATCCCGCCCGGCTGCGTGCCTGGGTTCAGGAGCCGGGGATCGACGCCCGTCGCCGCGGGCTCTACGGACTGCTGCTGGGCGTGGTCGCCGCGGCCTCCGAGGATGCCGCGGTGACTCGCGACTGCCTCGACGCCCTGCATCGTGCTGTCGAGGCTCCCGCCGATGATTTTCGTGCCGGGTTCGATGGAGTACTGGCAGGTGTGCTTGTCGGGGAAGGCGTGATGGGGTTGGAGTACCTCCGGGAAAGAGGACTCTTTGGCCGGGATGCCAGGCCGCTCGACCAGCGGCATCTGCTGGCCGCGCTGCGGTTCGCCGGGGAAAGTCTGACTGGTACGATCCCGCGCGAGCGGATCGTCGCCGCCACGGCGGCCCTGCTCGTCAGCCCGGCCGTGGCAGCCGATGCCACGGTCGATCTTGCCCGGTATCAGGCCTGGGACGAGGTGGCCAACGTCGCTCGGCTGTGGGACTCGCTCGGAGCGAACGACCCGCTTGTCCGCCGCGCCGTAGCCGGCTATCTGAACGCCTGCCCGCTCCCGGCCGCGACCCACGAGCTCGAGCGGATCGGTCGGCACAATCCAGGCGCGCTCAAGCAGGCCCTCGATGCCGCAGCGTCGCCAGCGGCCCGTTGATAGCCGTGGGGGCGAGTTTTGAACGGCCTGGTACCTCTTCCTTTGTGGAGGCACGTTTTGAACTTGTCTGATGCCTCTCCTTTGTGGAGGCAAGTTTTCAACTTGCCTGGTACGTCGTCGCGGATTCCGCAAGTTAAAAACTTGCGGCCACGAGTCTCAGCCTGTAGCCACGCGTCTCAGCCCTGAGGCGTTGGTAGCAGCTCGGGAGCACCCGGACGATCACCTGATCGCGGCGTCGAGCCCGGGGCAGGCGGGGCCTGTTTCTCGTCGGAGTCTTCCTTCGTCGCCGGATCGCGGGCAGGCAGTTGGGTCGCCCGGGAGTCGGCGCCGATCGACTCGAAGTTCTGGGTGACGGTCCCGCGGCTAAAGACACCCGGACGCGAATGGCCGTAGTTGAGATAGAGGCTGGCGTCGCGTTGGCGGGCACGCCGGTGGGCGTCGAAGTAGGCCTTGCCGGGCCACGGGCCCTCCGCCAGAAAGACGCCGTTGTATTCGAGCAGCGAACCCTTGCGGAAATGGAGCTGGGAGATCGAGCGGGTGTAGTCGACGATCGTCCGGGCGTAGGAGCTCTCCGCCTCAGCCCGCCGCCGCTGGGCGTCGAGCAGTTGGTCGAGCGTCACAGTGCCGGCATCGTAGGCGGCCTGTACCGCCTCCACCTGACGCTCCGCTGCGACACGGCGGTTGAAGTTGGTCTGGGCCAGTGCGAAATTCGTGTCGACGTTCCGCACCGCCTCGACCAGCGCGTGCGACGCTTCGAGTTCCTCGTCCTGTAGGCGGGCCCGCTCTCGGGCGAGCTGCAATTGATAGTTTCTGACGGTGGCAAGCTCACGGCGGAAGCCGAGCGGCATCAGGAACTGTGCCCCCGCCTGCCATTCCTGGAACTGGCCGCTGAGCAGCGTCGAGTAGGCATCGGTATTCTGGAGCGGATCTGTGCCATTGGCGTTATAGGCCTGGTAGTTCTGATTGATCAGTTCCTGGCCCATGCCGAGGAACCTCCAGCGGCCCACGAGGTCGAGCCGGGGCAGGATCATGTTCTTGGCTGCGGTCAGCTCCAATTCCTTCTGCTTGATCACCCACTTCTGGCGGCGGAGTTCTGCCGACCGCGACAGGGTCTCGACCAACGACTGCTGCCAATCGAAGGAGATTCTGGCGGTGGTCGGCTCGTCAGAGGGACGGATCAGCCGGCCATCGCTGGCACTGATGCCCATCATGAATCGCAGCCGATTCTCGCAGCGATACACGTCAGTGAGCGCCTGCTCGACCTCGCTGCGGAAGAAGAAATACTGCTCGCGGGCCTGGGCCTCCTTATCAGCCTCGCCGCCCCGCGACTGTTCGACATAGAGGGCGTGCACCTTCCGCCAGGCCTCCAGTGAACTGTCGCGACCGGCCTTGCGAGACTCGAGGTTGCGGTAGGCGAAATAGAGTTCCCAGTAGGACTGCTCCGTGTCGCTGACGAGATTTCGGACACCTGCCTCGAACTCTGCCAACGAGATGTCGGCGTTGATACGGGCGAGCAACACGCCGCGGAAGAGCGGCCGGCCATAGATGTTATCGAACGGGTCGGGGCCGGCGATCCGGTTGTAGGTGACACCCGCTCCCTGCAAGAGCGGCTGGCTGAGGGTGAAGTCGTAGTTGGTCGTGAAGGTAGACGGCACGCCGTCCTGGCGAATCGGCGAATTATTGTTGTCGTAGAGCGTGGTGTTCGAAAAACCGACGGTGGCACCGGTGGCAGTCCGCTTCTGAATACCGGTCGTCATGTTCCCGGTGTCACCCAAGAACTGCTGCTGGAAGATTTGGGTGCCCGCGAAGCCACCGATGTTCTGCGGCCGGTTCTGCCGCTCCCACGTCAGCGAACTGGAGAGCTGGGCGTCGAACAGCGACAGTGCGCTCTCCACGCCGCGGAAGGGATCGGTCTCGGCGATCGCAGGGTCGTAGATCGTGGGCGTGGCCGAAGGGGCTGTCAGCAGCGAAACGGCCGGTTCGCCGGTCTGTGGCCGAGGGCCGCCGAAGCTCTGGAATCGCCCGCCAAGGTTCCGCAGCACCTTGCCGTTTTCGAGCGCCGTGCGAATCGTTTCCTCGAGCGACAGTTCCCAGATCTGGTCGAAGCGGGCGTTGGAGAGCGTCAGCGGCTCGGTCGCGCCGGCCGCCTCGTCGAGCGGCTGCTCACAGCTGTCGGGATATTCGAGCTTCTGGATGGCACCAACGTAGTGCGACAGGTCGCCGTCCTCAAAGAAGTAGAACGGCTGCTGGGGCGCACACCCCCCCGCAAGGAGCGAAATGCTCGTCAGGGCAACCCAGAGTTGTCGGGCGGTTCGCGGCACGGGGCACTTCCGCAAGGAATTGATGATGGCTCTGTCGCTCTTCAAATCGCCGCCGCTGCGCCCAAGGGGTATGGCCGCACTCAGTGTGCAGACCTGCCCGGCACGGTGCCCCCCGACTCCGTACCCACAACTCGTGCGCCAAGGCGCAGCGACGGCTCTGCAGATATCGGCTCATCTGCCGGCAAACTTGGGAGAACCGTTCGATTCGCCGCAACCGGCAGAATCAACCGCCAGCCATTGGGCTGTCTGGGAAACCTAGTGCGGCCAGCCGGGGGTCTGGGAATGATGGACCTGACCGGCTTCCATCCAGACAAATCGGGCGGCACAGCCCGGTGAGCGGGCGATCACGGCCGCGGCCCGCTCCGGCCCCAGCACACTGGCTGCCGTAGCCAACGCGTCGGCCGTCGTGCAGTCTCGGGCCACGACCGTGACCGCGGCCGGCCCGGCCACACCGAGGCCTGTGTGAGGGTTCACGATGTGGCTGTATCTCTGGCCCTCGATCTCCACTGCCTGGAAGGCATCGCCGGAGGTCGTCACTGCCGCGTCAGCGAGGGTCAGATACTCGCCAGTGTCTGGTGGCGTGTGACCAGAAGCGTTCGACCGAAGGGGTGCCACAGCAATCTTCCAGCCGTGGGTACCGGGCGGTGACGCAGAGACGGCGATATCGCCCGAGGCATCGACCATCGCCGAGACGATGCCGTAGCGACCGAGTACCTCGATGACACGATCGACCGCGTATCCCATACCGATACCCCCAAGATCCAGACGCATGGCCGGCCGCGTGAGCCGCACCGCACGCGCATCGGGCACCAGCACCAAGGCCCCCAATCCAACGGCCTCACGGGCAGCGGCCAGTTTGTCTGGAGGCGGCAGCCGGCCCGTTCGGCGGGCCTGACGCCACAGGCTCGTCAGCGGTCCGACGGTCGGGTCAAACGCACCGTCCGAGGCATCCCGAAACTCGACGGCACGTTCCAGCACCCGCCAGAGGTCGGCGCTGACCGGTTGGGCGTCGGCCGTCGGTGCCAGGGCAGACAGCCGCGAGAGTTCGCTCTCGGGATCGTAGTCCGAGAGAATCCGCTCGAGCCGCGTCGCCTCGGCAAAACCGGCGGCGATTGCCGTGCGACCCGCCGCTACCGACACCGCATGCACCGTAATCGTCCACGGCACGCCCATAAGCCGCTGTGTCTGGCTCACGCGCTCTGTCTGGGTCGCCATCTCTGGCTGGGTCGCGAGAGCCGTGGTCACCAAAGGCGGGGTGGAGCCTGCGATCAGTCCTGCCAGCAGGGCTGCGTTGATGGCCCACACGCGATAGAATCGAGTCATCATGAGCGATGCATCATCCAGTCCGGTCATAGCGATCAGCTTCGACTGCACTCCCTTGCGGAGCGTGCGACAGATCGACATCCCACCCGACGCCTCCCCGGCCTATCGCAGCCGATTGCAGCGGGTTCAACAGGCGGTCAGCCAACACGGCACCCGCAACACCTACTACCTCACGAACGGTTCCTGCACGTTCCAGTTTACCAACAACCCTGCCGTGGGATGGGTGCGTTTTGCGGTCGAGGGAACGGTGCTGACCGATACCGCCGACACGAAGACGGTGGGGAGCGATCTGACCATCCGGCTCGACAAGGAAACCTGCGATTGGCTGACGCAGCCGGCAGTGCAGTGGCTGACACTCTCGGTCAAGCACGCCATGGAGGCGGAGTTTGATCGCTACATCGCCGCCGGCGATCTGGCCCGCGCCCAGGAACGGCTGGCTCGTGAACAGGCCGCCAGTGACGCCAGCGGCGGGTTTCTTGGGATGAACCTGTAGGAGACGACGGAACTCAAGAGGCCCAAACCGCCGGGGGCGGCGAAAGCCTCCGACTCGGGGCCATGAAGCCGGCAACGCCAACTCGCTTCGGCTTCCCCCGACCCCCGGCTCCTCAACTCCAGATGCTGAGGAGCCGGTCGGAGGCACGCGCAGGAGCCGGTGCACTTTGACTGCGAGAGTTGGCGCACCATGCCCGTGGAGCCTGCGACGTCAAAGTCCGCCGGCGACGAGCATGCCGCAGCCGGCGAACCAATCCGGCCGGCCAGCACCGGCATGATCCGAAGGGCAAGTTGGAAACTCGCCCCCACTATGGCTACACCGGCTCGCGACGCTTCACTTCTAAAAGCACGCTCTCGTTGTCGCTGCCGCGGATCGGCCAGGCGGCGATCCGCCGGACGCCCACCCGCTTCACGAAGCCACGGTGCCTGGCCTCGCCCTTTTCTTCCTCCCAGCGCGGCCCCTTTACCACGAGCATCCTGCCGTAGGACTCGCAGAGCGGCTCAAACCAGCCCAAGAGTTTGACCAGCGGCGCCACCGCCCGCACCACGAGCACGTCAAACCGTCCGGCCGCGGCAGCGTGTCCGCCCGCCTCCGCCGCTGCGGTAACCAGCGGCTGCGCCGGCCCCTCGTGCACCGGAATCGCCAGGCCGATCTCCGCGACGATCTCCCGCACCGCCCGAGCCCGCTTGCCAACGCTATCGCAGAGTTCCACTCGCAGATCCGGCCGCAGAATCGCCAGCAGCACTCCGGGCACGCCACCGCCGGTACCGACATCGAGGACATGTGCGCCGGCCTCCAGATGGGGTGCGATGGCCACGGCGTCAGCCACGTCTCGGGAGACAAACCTCTCGACGTCCGTGTGCCTGGTGAGGTTGAGACGTTCATTCCAAGACCAGAGGCTCGCAGCATACGCGGCGAGCCCCTGGACGGCAGCAGATGAAACGGACAGGCCAAGTCGCTCGCACTCGGCGGCGATCGCGGGGGCGAGATCGACTCGTGCCGGTTCCTGATCGGTCACTTGATGAACAGCATCTCGCGGTAGGTCGGCAGCGGCCAGAGATCGTCCGGGAGGATCGACTCCATCTGGTCGGCCGTCTCTCGGAGAGCCACCATCGCCGGGATCACGTCGTCATGGAAGTGCGTCACCTCCGCGCGAAGATCATGGCCGCCGTGTGCCAGCGTCTTCTCGAGTGCCTCGATACGCTGCTCGAACGTGCCCACCAAGCCGGTGAGCTTGTCGAGCGTCCCCATGTGCACGGTCTGGCCGAGGCTCTTGAGCTTCGACGCCGTGTCGACCAGTTCACCCTGGTACCGGTAGCCGGCCGGCAGGATCATCGTCTTGGCGATCTGGACGGCCGAATTTGCCTCGGCGTTGATGTCCTTGCAATACCGCTCCAGGTAGATGTCGTAGCGACTCCTCATTTCCCGCTCCGAGAGCACGCCGTACTTTTCGAAGAGGGCAATGTTCGTCGGCGTCACGAGCACGTCGAGCGCCTCAGGCGTGGCCTTCAGGTTGGGGAGACCTCGCCGCTTGGCTTCCGCCTGCCACTCCGCGGAGTAGCCGTTGCCGTTGAAGATCACCGCCTTGTGATCGGCAACGATCTTCTGGAGCAGCTTCTCAATGGCACCATTGAGCTTGGAGACGTCGCCGCCGGTGGCCTTCTCGAGTTCGGTCGCGATGTAATCGAGGCTCTCGGCGACGATCGTGTTGAGGGCCACAAGCGGCCCTGCAATCGACTGGCTGGAGCCCACCGCCCGGAACTCAAACTTGTTGCCCGTGAAGGCAAACGGGCTCGTCCGGTTCCGGTCGCCGGCGTGCTTCGGCAGCGGCGGCAGGGTGTCGACACCCACCGAAAGCGTGCCGCTCGACTTGCTGCTGGTGGCCTTCCCCTTCTCGATCTGTTCAAAGACGTCTGACAGCTGGTCGCCAAGGAAGATCGAGATGATCGCCGGCGGAGCCTCGTTGGCACCCAGGCGATGGTCGTTGCCGCTGGCCGCGACTACCGACCGCAGCAGGTCGCCGTGGAGATGGACGGCACGGATCACAGCCGCACAGAACACCAGGAATTGGGCGTTCGCATGGGGACTTTCGCCCGGCTCGAGCAGATTGCCCAACTTGCAGCCGATCGACCAGTTGACGTGCTTGCCCGAGCCGTTGATGCCGGCAAACGGCTTTTCATGCAGCAGGCAGGTCATCCCATACTTCTGCGCCACCCGCGTCAGCGTCTGCATGATCATCTGCTGGTGGTCGGTGGCGATGTTGGCATTCTCGTAGATCGGGGCGATCTCATACTGAGACGGTGCCACCTCGTTGTGCCGTGTCTTCACTGGCACGCCGAGCTTGAACAGTTCCCGTTCCCCTTCGAGCATGCAGGCGAGTACCCGCTCCGGGATCGCTCCGAAATACTGGTCTTCAAACTCCTGACCCTTCGGCGGCCTGGCGCCGAACAGGGTCCGACCCGTGACGACAAGGTCGGGGCGGGCAAAGAAGAAATTTCGGTCGATGAGGAAGTATTCCTGCTCCGGGCCAGCCGACGCGGTCACCTGACCGATATCCTTGTGGCCAAAAAGTGCGAGCACGCGACGGGCCTGCTTGTCGACCGCCTGCATCGACCGCAGCAGCGGCGTCTTCTTGTCGAGGGCCTCGCCCGTCCACGAGCAGAAAGCGGTCGGGATGCAGAGCGTGGTGCCGTTTGGGTTGTCGAGAATGTAGGCGGGACTGGTCGGATCCCACGCCGTGTAGCCGCGGGCTTCGAAGGTGGCGCGGAGCCCGCCCGACGGAAAGCTCGAGGCATCGGGCTCGCCCTGGATCAGTTCCTTGCCGGAGAACTCGGCCATCGCGTGGCCATCACCGGTCGGCGTGAGGAAGCTGTCGTGCTTCTCGGCCGTGATGCCCGTCAACGGATAGAAGACGTGGGCGTAGTGCGTGGCACCCTTCTCGATCGCCCAGTCCTTCATGGCCAGCGCCACGGCGTCGGCGATGCCCGGGTCGAGCGGCTTCCCTTGCTTGATCGTGGCCTGCAGTGCCTTGTAGACGCTCTTCGGCAGCCGGTCCTTCATGGCCGCATCACCGAACACGTTGGCGCCGAAGATCTCGCTTGTGGGCGTCTCACGGAAATTCCAGGCCTGACCGTTTGGCTTGTAGCTGTTGATGGCGGAAATGGCATTGGCACGGGCGCTGGTCATAACATGATCCTTCTTCTAGGAGGGGCGCTCAGGGGGCGCTAAAAAAGGAGGGAACGTTGATCAAAAACAAGGGGCCTTCGCCAGAAGAAGTACTCAAAGGCCCGCAGATTTCAGTCAATTTTGCTTCAGACTAGCGGGACGACTCTGGCAGTTCAAGTAGCCTCGCCCGACCGACCAGCCGAGGCGGCTACCGAGAGACGCCTGCGCGACTACCGGGCTTTGCCACGGGACGGGCGGCCACGGAGCGACGGGCAACTTCGAGTGCCGCATCGATGAACGGGTCTCCCGCCTGAGCGACAAACACGCCCGCAGCGGGCCGGGCCACCGACTGAACCTGCAGGTCGGGCTCGACACCCACCCTGCTGTAGGGCAAGCCCTTCGGTGAAAAGAACTTCGCGGTCGTCAGCCGCATGCCAACGCCGCCCACCTCCAGCGGAAAGATGCCCTGAATCGACCCCTTGCCGTAGCTGCGAGTGCCGACCAGCGTGGCCCGGCCGTGATCCCGCATGGCCCCGGCAAAAATCTCACTCGAACTGGCTGAATCGCCGTCAATGACCACAACCAGCGGCATCCGCCAGGTGCCGGGGCGGCTGGCCGAATAGTTGAAATCCTCTTCGGGGCTACGGCCACGGGTGGCGACGACCAGACCACGTTCGAGGAACAGATCCGACACATCGACCGCCGACGACAGCAGGCCGCCGGGATTGCCCCGGAGATCGATGACCAGTGATCGCATGCCGGCAACATCGAGCCGCCGCAGGGCGGTTTCCAGATCGGCGGCGGTGGTCTTCTGGAACGACGAAATCTTCAGGTAGCCGATACCGGTGGCCGGGTCGAGCATTCGCACGTTCTCGATGCTCGGCACCTCGACATGCTCGCGCCGAACCGTGACAGCCCGAGCCGGGGCGGGGGCCCTGAGAATGGCCAGTGTCACGGAGGAACCCTTGGGGCCCTGAAGCAGTTGGGCGGCCTCGTCGACGCTCATGCCACCAAGGGACCGCCCCCCCACGCCGACGAGATGGTCACCAGCCCGGATGCCCGCCCGCTCCGCCGGACTCAGTGGAATCACGTGAACGACCAGGAGCCCGTCTTCGGCACCCTTCAACTCCACGCCGAGTCCCACGAAGTTGCCCTCGATCTGGGCATACAGATCATCGAGTTGGCCATTCGTGAGGAACGCGGAATATTCGTCGAGGCCTCCCACCGCGGCTGCGGTCATCTCCATCAGCGTCACCGCCGGTGGAATGCCGAGCGTTGCATTGCCGGCACGCGCGACCCATGCGGCTAACGTCTCGGCCTCAACCGGAGAGGAGATCGTACGGCCCGCGGTGATCCGCGCCACCTGATCGCGATAGAGCGCCCGTCGCTCAGGTGTGGCCTGGGGAGCATAGAGCGACACGAAGGTCGGGTCGTCAATCGCCACATCCATCGTCAGGCAGCCCCGCGAGACGAGCCGGGCAAATTCCGGTGCCTCAACATGATGGGAGCCGATCCGTGCAAGCACCTCGGCATACAGGCGTCGGGCGTCCGTTTCGGCGAGCGTCCCCAACCGCGAGCGGAAGGCGTGCTCGCAATGACGGCGGGCCAGGTCACAATGGATCTTGGCCAGATCGTATCGCTGCTGCAGTTCCGGGGAGAGGGCTCCCTTGCGAGCCGCGGTCTCACAGATGGACACCACATCTGACCACCGCTGTTCTCGCTCGAGCACCGAGGAACGAGCCGCGAGATCATCCTGCCCAGCAGCGATCTCAGGAGCCCGTACCGGTACTGAGAGCGCCGGAGCCGGAGCGTCTCCCGCCATCACCCGGTCGGCCACCAGACCGATTCCAACCGACAGACCGATGGCGACCAACCAGACCGGCAGGCAGGTGCCGGAACGGAACGGGCGCACCCGGTTCCGGTTGTGGCCACACGTCGGGAGGGGAACGACGCTCACTGACGGCAATCCATTCGCAAGGCCGCACACGCACGCGGCAGGCATGCGGTCTCTCCGTTGACCGCTCGCGATTATGGATCACGTTCAGACGGCGGTCAAAAAAAGAGTCCTGGCGGGCCGATAATTTCCCGATCACCCGATTGGCCGCCGCACACAGCCCCTACGCCTTCCCAACGATCTCCGCGACACGTCGGGGCGACACCTTGGTACGATACACGATGGCTTGAGAAGCACGCAGTCTTTCGACAGCATCCGCATGGCCACCCCAATCCGCACACCCACTCCCTTCGGCACAGTCACCGGCCCCACATCCACGCCGACGGCCAGCGGCGCGTCGGCCTCAGAACCGCCCCCAACGCTTGTGCTTCTCGACCGTGTGCGGCAGGGTGATGGGTCGGCCATCAATGGACTGCTCGAACGTCATCGGACAGCGATCCGCCGGATGATCGATCAGCGGATGGACCGGGGCGTGCAACGGCGGGTCGATGCCAGCGACATCGTGCAAGATGTCATGATCGAGGCCAACCGCCGCCTGGGTGACTATCTCGCCAACCCCACCATGCCGTTTCAGCTCTGGCTGCGGCACATGGCCCGGGATCGCCTCATCGACGCCCATCGCCGCCATCGTGTCGCCGGCAATCGCAGCGTCGATCGCGAGGTGTCGCTGACGGTTTCCGAGGGGCAGGATCATTCGCAGGCTGATCTGATCGGCCAACTGGCCGACCGCGAACTGACGCCGGCCGCGGCCGCCACCTGGCACGAACTGGAACGCCGGTTTGCCGCGGCCGTGGAACAGCTCGACGACGATGATCGAAAGATCGTGCTGCTGCGACACTTCGAACACCTCTCCACGGCGGAGGCGGCTGAGGTTCTGGGGCTGGCAAAGCCGGCCGCCGGGATGAGGTACCTGCGGGCGATGCGACGGCTGCGGGTGCTGCTCGACGGCGGCTTCGAGTCGCTCGACCCAGGGCCGTCGAGACCGGGTGCCGCCGGGAACCCCGGAGCGTAACCGCCTCCCCCTCCGCCCGGGAGGCCTATCATGACAATGGTTTCGTCCTTAAGGTCCAGTCATGACTCCCATCACCGCATCCCGCACCCGCGCCATTGATGCGCTGCTGCCGCCCGGCGAGGAAGAACGGCTGGCGACGCTGGTCGAAGAACTCTCCGAATTGCGTGGGCCGGCCGCCCAGGCGGCGCTCGAACAGATGGCGGCCGCACAGCCTTCGCTGGCGGGCCAACTTCGCGAACTCTTTGCGGCCATGATGGTGACCGACGCCGTTGCCGAGCATTCGACGATCCTGTCTGCAGGCACCAGGGACACCGCACCGTATCTGACGGGCTCAGCTAGCGCCGGCCGCGAAAATGTGCCTTCACAGACCGGCGGAAGTGTGGATGGATCGTCATCGTCCATGTTTCCATCGACTCCGTCCAACGGCCTCCCACCCGGCGTGACGACGCTGCCGGCGACCTTCGGCGATTATGAACTTCTCGAGGAGGTTGGCCGGGGCGGCATGGGGGTTGTCTATCGGGCGTTCCAAAACAGCCTCGGCCGCACGGTGGCGATCAAGATGCTCCTCCGTCGCGACCTGGCCACCCCCGGCGATCTATCGCGGTTTCGCAGCGAGGCGGAGGCTGCCGCACAGCTCGACCATCCAGGGATCGTGTCGATCTTCGAGGTTGGTGAGTACGAAGGGCACCCCTTCTACAGCATGCAGTTCGTGGAGGGAACGACGCTCGCCAAGCGACTCCTCCAGGGGCCGCTGCCGGCGCGCGAGGCCGCGGTCCTGCTGGCCAAGGTGGCCGAAGCCGTGCAGATGGCCCATGCCCGGGGCGTGCTCCACCGCGATCTGAAGCCATCCAACATCCTCATCGACTCGGCAGGTGAGCCCCATGTCTCCGACTTCGGCCTGGCGAAGCGGCTAGAAGCAGACGCCTCGGTCACCCACACCGGCGCCATCCTCGGCACACCCTGCTACATGTCGCCCGAGCAGGCGGCGGGTAGCCGCGGCGACGTCGGGCCGACGAGCGATGTCTGGAGCCTCGGAGCGATCCTCTACCAAATGCTGATCGGGCGGCCGCCGTTCCAGGCCTCGAGTCCGATGGACACGCTCTTGGCCGTACTCGAATCGGATCCGCCGTTGCCGCGGTCGATCGATCGGCAAGTGGACCGCGACCTCGAGATGATCGCGCTGA
>Ga0114979_10002203_pt1 | contig 13190 bp, 8 predicted proteins | sample S_140625_EF_Meta_FD_87315 | JGI IMG/M metagenome (GOLD analysis project Ga0114979, IMG submission 87315) | Freshwater microbial communities from Lake Simoncouche, Canada to study carbon cycling - S_140625_EF_MetaG | ecosystem: Environmental > Aquatic > Freshwater > Lake | place: Lake... | reverse complement strand
TGTTTCAGCTGAATGCACAAATTCCGAAGTTGTCCGAAAGGGCGCGCTTTTCCGTGTTGACCTGTTCGCCGGGTGCTGATTTGTATTCGTTGTTCGGACATTCCGCGTTCCGCTTGCAAGACTCCATCGGCGGACGCTATTACGATGTAGTTTATAACTATGGAACATTCCTCTTCGATGAAACATTCTATGTCAAATTCGCTAGAGGTAAATTAGATTACCTGCTGCAATCTTCTACGTACGACGATTTTATTGCCTCCTATGAATACGAGGGCAGAGGTGTGTGGGAACAGCAACTTCGCTTGACTGCTCCCGAAAAGCAACGCTTGTTTGAATTGCTTCAAACCAATTTAAAGCGTGACAACTGCACCTACCGCTACGATTTTTTCTACGACAATTGTTCGACCCGCATTCGCGATATGCTGATGCGCGCCCTGGCCGATACCAATACAGAGCCCTGGGGATTCCGCTCCGTTGCGCTGGACTCCTTACGAAATCACAGCCCCATTCGTTTTTCTTATCGGCGGCCGGAAGATCAGACGTATCGCAAGGCGATTCAAACCTACCTCGATTACCAGCCGTGGAGTGATTTTGGAATCGACATGGCATTGGGTCAGCCGTGTGACGCGAGGGTGGGCGACATGGGTCTGATGTTTTTGCCGGATTCACTCATGAAGGAACTTGTGTTCGCAACCGTTGATGGAGAATTACTGTGCGATGCACCTGCGCAGTTATTGCCGTTGAATGTAGAGCTCACCGTGAATACAGGGTTCGGTCCAATGGGCGTTTTCTTCATTTTCCTGCTTTTGCATGTGATTTTACATGTGATCTATCGCTCTCGAAACACCTTCCTCCTCACGGACTACATCCTATTTCTAGTGCTTGGATTGTTGGGCTGCCTAATGGTGTTTCTCTGGTTTTTTACCGATCACACCACCACGCACCTGAATTGGAATTTGCTCTGGGCGCACCCGTTGTTTTGGGTGTTTTTTTTCAGTCGAAAACTTTCGAAAACCATCATGCGTCGGTTGGTGATTGTTCTCTTGTCGCTCGCAGCAGTGGCAATGGTCGGTTATCCGCTTATTCCGCAATCCTTCAATCCTGCCGCCTTTCTGCTGATGCTCGCCCTATGCATTACTTTTGGAAAGTGGCTGGTTCAGTTTAAACGTTTAAATCCATCAACCAATTCATGAAGCGAATTTCAATGATGCGTAGTGCCATCGGCTTTGCCTTCGCAATCCTCTGTGCCATGACTTTCACCCGGTGCTCGCGCAATGAGCCAACGGTATGGGATTCCGATGTAATGGTTCCACTGGCAACCGGTCGTCTGACTTTGTCGAATGTCGTGGATGACTCCATGCTCTATGCGGATGCATCCGGACTCTGGCACGTGAAGTTTGAGCGTGAGCTTGCGGATTTTAATCTCGATACGATTGTCGCCATTGACGATACCACGATTGCTGTTGGATTCGAATTGCCAATATCAGGTTCATTTAATCCCGGACAATTCGCTCCTGATATCGTGGAAGAAATCCGATTGAATCTGCCGTCGACGCAATTACGCCATGTTCGTTTTAGCCGCGGCACGCTGGAGTATCGCTTGATTAGTGCCATTCAAGGCGATTTGATTTGTGAATTTGCGCTTCCCGGTTTGAGTCGCAACGGCGCGGCAGAACTGATTCGGATTGAAACGAATCCTGGAACAGTGGCGTCACCATTTTCGCAGTCGGGCAGCATTGATTTAGCAGGATATGAACTAGCGCTGACGGGACCGTCGAACAACGATTACAACGTGGTCGAAACGATTTTGGGAATTCAGGTCGACCCCGCCGCGAGTGGGCCGGCAATAGTGCTCCTCAACGATGTGGTTCAAATGGAACTTAAATTCGTTGAGCCCGGCGTTGAATATGCTGATGGATACTTCGGACAGCACAATTACACCCTCAATGAATCTGTTGAATTGGATGCCTCTGTGAATCTCCCCCAAGGTACACTCGATCTCAATGGCGCGGTCATGAATGTCAATATCCGAAACGCTGTGGGCATGGACGCACAATTACACTTCACGGGATTGCGCGGTTTTGATTCGGCAACCGGTAACGCCATCGAGCTCGATCACGCTCCCTTGTTCGCCCCGCTCAACATCGCACGGGCTGCCCGCAATGGATCCATAGTTACGGCGGAAGAGCATCAATATACCCTCAATGCCGATAACAGCAATCTCGATGAGTTCATGGAGTTTCTGCCAAGCGACCTCACCATGACTGCTGATGTGGTGTTGAATCCACTGGGAGATGTTTCTGCCGGTAACGATTTCATTTTTCTGGATGATGCACTCAGCGCGAGGGTTGCACTGGACATCCCCTTGCGCATTGGTATGCAAAACTTGACCTTCCGCGATACGTTGGAATTAACCAATGATGCCGTTGAAGCCCTGTTCAATGGCGACTTATCGCTATGGTTGAAGAATGAGTTTCCCATCGGTGCGCGTTGCACGCTCCGGTTATTGCAAGGTGGCGATTTGACAACGGTGGTGGAAGGCGCGCAGATTGATGCCGCAGCACCGACGACATCGGTCGGCATTACGCAAGTGGCTGAGTCATGGATCAAGATTGCACTTACTCCTGAGATTATCGGACAAGTGAATGATACCCATCAACTGGTCATTGATGTTGCTCTCGATACTCCGGGAGGGGGAAATGCAGTGGGTATTTACGAACACTATGGTATCGACTTTAAGTTGGTGGCCGATGGTACTTACACCTTTGAACTTGGACAATGAGACAATTACGCTTTTTCCTGCCGTTAATGAGCTGCTGTCTGTTGGCGACGTTTAGCGCAACGGCCCAGTTACCGTCTGTGATGTTGCTCTCGCAAGACACAACAGTTCGCTCATGCAATGCATGGGTAATGGCCTCGGCGGCGGGCCAAGTTGGTTCCAATGGTTTGGACATGGACTTCATGCGCAAACTCACGCTGGGCGGACGCATTTCGAACGACCATATTGACCGCTTATCGGGTGATATGTCGTCGGAGAATAGAGCAGGCTATGCGGGATTTGGCGAGCTGACGTTGATGAATTTCCGTGATACGCTCTTTGTGAATCCGGCCATTGGTCTCAAGGCTACGGTGGGTTCTTATTACCACGGATACGCCGGATTTTCTTCCAACCTGTTCTCCACGGTTTTTCAAGGGAATAAGACTTCAGCGGGATCAACCGTGGAGTTGGGACCCGCATTCATGATGCAGCAAGCGTGGCAGAAATTCGGACTCGGCATTTTTGACAAGCGCACCCTAAGCAGCGTGACGCTTTCGTTGGTCGAAGGGCAATCCTACCGCTCGTTGGTTATGAATAGCGCGGATTTTTATACGTCCACTTTCGGTGACACGTTGAGGATTGCACCGGACGGCGAGTATATCCGTTCCGATACCTCTCGGTCGGGATGGGCCAATGGCAGTGGTATGGGCGTTGCATTGGATTTGGATTACAATTTACCCTTGTCCGATAACAGTGGGTTCATCAATCTGTCTATTCGCGATCTCGGCGTAGTATTTTGGAATGATGCTTCTGAGCAATACACGGTTGAACGTGAATTTTCGTGGACCGGTTTCGATGCGAACCCCTGGCTCATCAATCATGATGATTCATTGGTAGCACCCTCGCCGCAGGATTCGCTGTTGTCATCGCGCCGTCAGACGACCTTCATGGCGCCGTTGCCCATGACCTTTCAATTGCGCTACCTGAAGCAATTCGGAAAGGGCCACTTCTACGAGGTCGGCTGGAACCTTTGGCCGAACCGCGTAGCCAAGCCGCAGGTATTTGCAGGCATTTCCCATCGCTTCAGTGATCACCTCATGCTAACTGCTCGCGCATTCGCAGGCGGATATAGTCGCTGGGGCATGGGCGCAGAAGTGCAGTGGATGCCGAGAGGGAAGTGGCTTGTGCGAGCCGGTTCAAATCATTTGGTTGGCCTTGTTGCCGGCAAGGCACATGGTGCTGAAGCCTTTGTTAGTATTGGTAAGAGCTTTTAAAAGAAAAATAAATGATGAGTGATTTGAAACAGTTGAAGCACACGGATAGCGGTAATTTTTTTCTACTCGCCGGACCATGTGTCGTTGAAAGTGAAGCGATGGTGATGCACGTTGCAGAAACATGTCTGGCCATTTCTGATCGATTGAAGATTCCCTATGTGTTCAAGTCCTCCTACCGCAAAGCCAATCGCTCACGGAGCGATAGTTTCAGCGGCATTGGCGACGAAGCAGCGTTGAAGCTGTTGCGCAAAGTCTCTGAAACATTTGATGTGCCGGTGGTAACTGATATTCATACGGCCGAAGAAGCAGCGATGGCAGCTCAGTATGTCGACGTCCTGCAAATACCGGCTTTTTTGTGTCGTCAAACCGATCTGCTGCATGCGGCGGGACGAACAGGAAAGGTGGTGAATATCAAGAAGGGCCAATTTCTTTCGGCGGAAAGTATGCAGCATGCCGTGCAGAAGGTGAAGGAAACCGGGAATGACAAGGTATGGCTGACAGAGCGTGGTACAACGTTCGGTTATCAGGATTTGGTGGTTGATTATCGTGGCATACCCGAAATGCGCAAGTACGCACCAACGATCATGGATTGTACGCACAGTTTGCAGCAGCCCAATCAAGCTTCCGGTGTGACAGGCGGTAAGCCCGAATTAATTGAAACCATTGCGCGCGCGGCCATAGCCGTTGGCGCAGACGGTCTGTTTATCGAAACACATCCATCCCCCAAGGACGCCAAAAGTGATGGCGCCAATATGTTGAAGTTGGATGCACTCGAAGGAATGCTCGAACGGTTGGTCAAGATTCGTCAAGTCATAAATACATTTTAAGCATGAGACTTTCTATCTGTTTCATTGCGCTGATGGCATGTTCGCAGGCGACAAGCGCACAAGTGGACACACTTTTAATCAAGACTTTCGGAGGCCCGAATTACGAGAATGCTTCTGCCGTTGTTGCATGCACTGAAGGTGGATATGCGGTTATCGGAACTACCGGTAGTAATCAAACAGGAAATACCGACATGTTTTTGCTGCGCCTGGATGACCAGCTCAATTGCATGTGGCACTATAACTATGGTGGCGCACAAGTAGAGTGGGGAATCGATTTGGTTGAGGATGCGTCGGGCAACTTTTTACTGTTGGGCTATGGCTCGAGTTATGGCAACGGCACTTATGACATGCAAGTTATGAAGGTGAATTCGGAAGGAACATTGCTTTGGAATCATGCTTACGGTGGAGCCGACTGGGATTTTGGAACCGCAATCTCTAGGCATCCGCAAGGCGGTTTTTTGATCACAGGTAACACTTACAGCAATGGGGCAGGTGATCAAGATGGCGTTATTTATCATATTGATGGCAATGGAACCATCCTCAATGAATGGTATTTCGGTAATGAACGTGAAGACGCTGTGCAGGATATTGTAGCGCTTCCGGACGGCTGGGCGGCTGTAGGATATGTGACGGAGAACGATACCGTTAAGGCTTCCGTTTGGAGAATGGATAGCAATGATGAGTTGCTTTGGAACAACCTCCGCGTAGATACCACACATGAAATCAAGGGACGCGCGATTGCTACAGACGGCACCTATCTCTACGCTGCAGGTTCGAAGGTTTTAGGCGAAGAAAAGATTACCTACCGTCAGCGTTTTAATCCCGAAGGCAATGAGATTGATTACTGGTATATTCCACACGACATAGAGGATATTGCCATCTGGGATGAGATGTGGTATTTCGGAGGTAGAACCGACAATGTTGGCCTTGGAAGATTGGACGGTTACTTCGAAAAATACTCCGTGGACGGCGAATACCTAGGCGGACTGTTTGCAGCAACTGATCGTGATGAGCAGTTCGAGTGTATCATCGCTAATGACAACGGCATTGTGCTTTGTGGGAGTTTTGATACGGAGGATTTGGGAGAACAAGCGGCAATCATGCTGTTTCGCAGACCCGTGGTAAATAGCGATACCATTTACACGCCATTTGCACTCGATTGTTTTGTTGTTGAAGTGGAGGAGAATCAAGCGGATAACCAACCAACCTATGCGGTGATAGACGTGCTAGATCTGCAGGGGCGTGTGATCGGAACTTCGATGAAGTTTTCTCAGTTGCAGTCGATAGACCGAAGGAGTTCCGGAATCTATATTATCCGCGACACCGCTACGGGCGCTTGCAAGAAGTTATTTATCGATTGATCCGGTAATAATACCAATGCTCGGTATTTCCGATGGTCTGCGCGGATAGCTGTTGAAGTTGTTCTTCGGACAATGCTCCTGTGCTGTAGATCATCGTAGCATTTTCAGGTGTCTCTTGGCCATTCACGGCCGACTCGAAGTGGTGCATGTTAGGATAGGTCATTCCCTTTGATTGCAAGTGCAGCAGCGTTCCATTGCGTGTGGGGTCTCCAATGACGATGACCTGTTGTCCATAGTCGGGCATAGGCAATGCATGCGAGGAAATTTCTTCCCGAATAGTCAAAGCCGCATCGTCGAAGGGGTCATTGCTCATGAAGTAGCGTCGTTCCAGTTTCTGACTCGTGTAGGTTACCGCACCTAGGCAAACCACCACGGGCGCTAAGATCAAAGCGCGTTGTATTTTTCTGTTGTTGAGCCGAAGCAGTGGCGTAGACAGACACGAGAGCAGTAAGAGTATCCACGGAATAATCGGCAAGAGGTAGTAGTCGTGATTAATAAATGCACGCCCCATCAGCAGGAAATAACACACCATCCCCATGAAAGCAATGGCCATAAATTTCAGTTCGAAGCGATCGTGTCGTTTGATGTTCCAAGCAAATAGTCCAAGCGCGATCAGCAGCGCCCAGCGCGTGATGGGAGGGTAATAGCTGCCGACCCAATAGTGTGTCACGGCATCCAGCAACTGAGCGGTTTCACCCGTGCTTAATTGCCAAATGGGAATGCTTGAAGTCAGGAAATAGTCATCACCAGAACGTTGATTGTAGAGCGTTGCGATGGAAAACCAAATCACGGCGGAAACCACCGGAAGTAAGAGTGCCAAATGTGCTCGTTTGAGAAAAGGTTTTTGGGTGGAAAACAAGGCACCAAAAAGCGCCAATGGCCAGATGGCAAAGGTGATTTTCAGGAGGCATGACAAGGTAAAAAACAGCACCGATAGAACATAGTGCCTTGTCATTTCGGACGAGCGAAAACGATCGAAGCGTTCTATGCCCAGCAGCGCAAGGCCAAGTGCAGCGCTATCCACTAGGAAGTTGGAAGCGTAGTACATGACAACCGTCGAGGTGATTAATATGATCGTTAGGCTTGTCGCAATCACGAAATCCTTCACTCGACGATGCATGAATTGAAAGGCAGCTATGAATCCACAGGAAATAATGGCGAGGTGAATGATTCTTAAAACGGAATAGGATTCACCCGTGAAGCGATACACCATAGCCGCGATATAATAGAGCACAGGAAACTCGCACGCGGCAGCGCCATCCGTTGAGGTGAGATTGAATACATGAGGCTCGAAGAGTCCGTAGTCGAATAGAAAATAGTTCGACGCAAAGGAGAGACTGTCGGATTGCCGAATGAAATGAATGCCCTGCGGACCGAGCATCAATGCGGCGAATTGATGTGTTACCCAGTAAAGTACCACAAGACAAAGTGCAAAGCCGATGGACGGAGGAATGGACTTGACAGCTCGTTGCAGGATGGTCGACATACCCGGTTATCGCTTGGTTGGTGCGGCAACGAAGTAATAGTCACTGCCACGCGTGTAGATTTTTTCAAGCTCTGTCGCGGAGACGGGTTGGGCGTTATTCCAGAATCCGCCAAGTGTCCATAGGCTGTAGTTCAGCGACTCAAGAAGCTCCAGCATGTGATGAGGCATAGTGCCATAGTATTCCGATGCCCCTTTTCCAAATTCAAAAACAAGCAGCGGATGATCCTTTGCCAGAAGTGCTTGTGAGCCCTTCAGCACATCGAGTTCTCCACCCTCGACATCAATCTTGATGAGGTGAATTTTTCCGGTCTCGGGAGTAATCACTTCGTCGAGGCGTCTTACCTCCACTTCAATATGCTCTATGACGGGATTGGTATCCTTGTAGCTTCTTTTTTGGAGTCCGCTATATGCAGGGTCATTCACCACATGATTGAAGAGGGCCTTGCCGTTGCGGCTTCCCAGTGCAAAGGGGTGGATGGTTACCCGGCTTCCATGGGAGGCTTTCAATCCGCTATAGAATGCAGGTATGGGTTCGAAGGCGACGTGTTTGCCTTGCGGCGAAAACTGCAGAAAGAGGTCCAGAATTTCACCTTTGTGCGCTCCAACGTCGATGCAGTTGGACCGTGTGTCTAATTCACGGGCCAGTATTTTTTTGGTGAGTATGTCGTACTTGAGATTGCGCGTAACAGGCCAATTGAGCGTCACCAGCAATTGCCGGATGTGCTGTTTGACTTGCGTAAGGACGTGCGATTTCATCGGCTGCAAATATAGACGGCTCCCATGGAATGATGCGACGCGTTATCTTGCGCCCATGAAATCGATTTGGCTCTTTCTACTGCTTTTCTGTTGCATTCATTCTTTGTCGGCGCAATCTATTTCGGATTCCGATATTGATGTATTGAGTGCGGAGTTGTCGAAGCAGGCTATTGCGCGAAACGCAATGAAATTGGCCGTTCTGGACTTTACCGAGAGTAATTCGATAACAGATTTTTCGCTTGCGGTATCGGAGGAGTTGCGCATACACATGGCTGTGAACAATGCAGCGCTGACCATTGTGGATCGCGCGGCAACTGAACGCGTGATGGAGGAACAACGTCTGAGTACGAGTCCTTTGTTTGACGAGAACAAGGCCGCCTCACTGGGTAAACTGGTCAGTGCTGATGCGATTGTTACCGGTACAATGACAAGGCAGGGTGGCAGCTTGAGAGTAACGGCCAAATTGATAAGCGTCGAAACCGGTGCTGTCATTGGAGGTTATTCTACCAACTTCAAAAATGCGGTTTTTAATGAAACCCAAAGTCAAGTTGTAAATGAGTTGCCGTCCAATACTAAGCCTCCGAAACAACTAAGTTTTCATGCTGAAGCCAACACAGGACTCTTATTTGTAAATCGAACCGTTGCTCCTTCTGTGGGATTTACATTCAGTCGCCTGACGTACAAAGGCGAGCTTCATGAATCACGCTTGACCAAGGGCAAGAAAGGATTTACAATCGGTTTGAATTATCACGTGGGGTTACCTGTAGAACCATCACATGATTATCTGCTAGGTTTTCGAACACAAGACGGCTACGGGAATGCAGTGAGTTTGAATGAAGCGTATATCTATCAAGATTCCTATTTTCTGCTAGAACCCAATGCATCGGTGATTGTGACTATTCCTAGCAATACGATTCAGGAACCTGTTTTCATTCTGACTGCATGCGATCGCATTCGGGTCGATCGTTTACGCGTTGATGGGGGATGGCGCCATACGTTGTTTGAAAAGTCGGTACGGGTGTATGCCGAAACCGGTATCGCCTGGGTAAAACAATTCGATCGTTCGACGTATGCGACATCAACCTTTTCTGCCCAGCACGAAAGCATGCTGAGCTATCAAATCAACGGCAATGTGGCGCCTGCAGAACTTCCGAATTTATGGGAATTCAAAGCCGCTGTTGGGGTTGAACGCGGCAGATGGGCGCTGCACCTTGAGGGTGCAGTCACCACGCGAAACAGAGATTACATGAGTCCGCTCGATATGTTTCACCACCCCGAAATGACATCTTGGGCTTCGGTGAAAGGGGATTTGACGTCGAAGGGAGTAGCGGAGATTACGTCTACCTCGGCGAGCGAAAATTGGTATTACTGGTATAGCTCCATACTGCAGCTGCGCTATCAACTCTAATTAACTTTCCAAAACCGACCGAATATCCGGTTTGAAATAATTAGCACTCTTCATCACCTTGCCGTCTTCACGGTAGATAGGCTCTCCGTTGTCATCGAGCTTCGACATATTGGACCGTTGGATCTCCTCGAATACAGCCGCAATCTTGTCTTGAAGACCATGTGCGTTGATGGTGCCGCATAGAATGTAGAGCATGTCGCCAAGGGCATCGGCTATTTCTACGATATCGCCGTTTTTCGCGGCCTCCAGGTATTCCTCGTTCTCTTCCTTCATCAGGTTGAAGCGCAAGGTGAGCTCTTGGTCACTGAGCAGTCCCGTTGGCTCATGGCGTACGGGAAGTTTAAATGCCTCATGAAAGGCTTTCACATGGCGGATGGTTTGGGCCAAACTCAATGTGGCTTGTTCGTTCTTCATGGTGTGGGTAATTAGTCCACCAAGTTGTTAAAATCCGACGTTATGAAAAAACTGATTTATAAACAGCGAAGCCCACAGGCCTAAAAATGAATCTGCTAGCCGCTTGAGGGTATTATTTGAAATGTGCGTATTGGGGTATACAGCGTATTGAATTGCGCATTTATTTTGCCGACCAACTAAAATTTCACCATGAAACAAACATTTACTAACCTCAACAAACTATTGCTGCTGTTACTGATGACAGTAGTAAGCTTTTCTGCATCGGCGCAATGCCCCGATGATGGCGTATTGTGGCCGGTTGATTTGACACCGGCAGGTCCCGGAGAGACAGGCTCATTTGGCTGCGTATACGGCGGAGAGTATTACCTTTTTACGGCTGTAGCAGGTGAGACGTATTACATTACTTCTTGCGGTTCGCCCTATGACTCTCAGATAACACTGAGAGATATCGATGGCAATTTTCTTGCTTTCGATGATGATTCTGCTCCTTGCGGTGGAGGTGCTGCAGCCATAACATGGCCTGCAACGTTTTCAGGGGAAGTCAAGGTTCAAATGAATGAATTCGATTGCATCAATAACAGCATTTGCGGTGATCTCACTGTGACCTGGTTAGCAGGTGGTGATGTTTTCGGTTGCACCGATGTAGATGCGCTGAACTATAACATTGACGCTACTGTAGATGATGGTTCATGTGTTTACGTGGAAGGCTGTACCGATGAAACAGCAATCAACTATAACCCTGATGCTATTGTTGATGATGGCTCTTGTGAATTTCCAACCATCTGCGATTGCGTCGGAACAGTGCATACGATAGGCGTGCTTACATGGCTTGGTGATAATGCAGCAGATGATGGTTTCTATTCATGGCAAGGCCAGCCGGTTGACTTCAACTGCGCGACATGGGGCTTTGACTGTGGTGATATCGATCCTCTCTTGACTGAAGATCCTTTCGGTGTATGTTTCGGCAACTTGCCTCCGAACAACGGCTGCGGTGCTATCGATGTATTCGGTTGCACGGATCCAATGGCCAATAACTTCAATCCGCTGGCTACGATCGATGATCTATCCTGCACCTATGGCGAATGCACCATGTTGAGCATTGCGATGGAACAATTGCCTTGTTTGTGGAACGAAGGAACGGGAGGCGTCCCTGGAGAACTCCTTCCATCTGCGGCATTCACACTCACCTACGAAGGCACCTGCACAGTGGATACCCTTTACCTCAATGTAAACGGTACAGCTTTATCTTTTGGTTTGCCTGATGGATCAAACACCAGTGGTTCCGTATTGAGCTTTGATGGCTTCCCGGTGAATTCAACCGTTGGTGCTTACTTCTTGCTTTCGAACGGTGTTGTCAGCGAGCCTTTTGATTTTGTTATCGGTGATTGTACCGGTGATGCATTGATTTGCGACTGTAGCGGCACTGCACACACCATCGGCGTATTGAGCTGGATTGGTGACAACTTCGCTGATGATGGCGCATTTGAATGGAACGGACAACTCGTAGACTTCAACTGTGCTACTTGGGGTTACGACTGCGGTGATGTTGTTGGTGCACCTGCTGAAGATCCAAATGGTGTTTGCGCAGGAAACCTTCCTCCAAACAATGGATGCGGTGCTACGGATGTATTTGGTTGCACCGATGCAACGGCTAACAATTTCAACCCTGATGCAACTGTAAATGATGGTTCTTGCACATACGATGTATTGGGTTGCACGGATCCACTGGCTAACAACTTCAACATGGAAGCAAACGTGGACGATGGCTCTTGCACATTTGGCACTTGCTCTAATTTGATGATGAACGCTATGCAAATGCCTTGCACATCTGACGTGAATGATGTGTTAAATCCTGCAGTTGATTTCACCTTCTCATTTGACGGTGGCTGCACTATTGATAGCATAGTGATTGTTCTTGACGGTGTTGAGATTCCATTCTTTGTCTCTGCACCTGATAATGTGAGTGGAAGCGTATTCGGATTGACAGGCTTCCCTGCCAACACTTCATATGAAGCTTATTACATCCTTGCCGATGGAACGGAGAGTATGATGTTCGATTTCACTACCGCCGATTGCTCGCAGGATGAATTGATTTGCGACTGTCTGGGTAACGTTCACACCATTGGTGTATTGGCTTGGATTGGTGACGGTTTCGCTGATAACAGCGCTTTTACGTGGGCAGGTACTGAGGTAAACTTCAACTGCGCTACATGGGGTTATGACTGTGGCGATATCGCAGGCGCTCCTGCGGAAGATCCAAACGGCGTTTGCGATGGCAACTTGCCTCCAAACAACGGTTGTGCTCCTGATGTGGTGTTTGGTTGCACAGATCCAACAGCGAATAACTTCGATGCTACTGCTACTGAAGACGATGGTTCTTGCACCTTCGATATTTTGGGTTGCACCGATCCATTGGCCAACAACTACAATCCTGAAGCCAATGTGGACGACGCATCGTGCACCTTCGGTAGCTGTGATGGTCTTGTATTGACTGCAGAGCAAACACCTTGTATTCCTGATCAGAATGGTGTTTTAACGCCGGGTATGAACTTTACGTTCGAACTCAACGGTGGTTGTGCAATTGATTCTCTCGTAATTCTATTGGATGGTGCAGCAACCTCGTTTAACTTAACTGCTCCGGATAACGTAAGTGGCAGCCAATTCGCTTTGGACGGTTTCCCGACAGATGTGACCATCAGCGCCTATTTCGTGTTGGCGGATGGTACAGTTAGTCCAACCTATGACTTCGCAGTAGGTAACTGTGACGGTGATGCGTTGATTTGTGACTGCGTAGGAAACGCTCATAGCATTGGTGTTTTGACATGGTTGAGCGATGGTTTTGCTGATGACGGTGCTTATGTTTGGGTTGACTTCCCGGTTGACTTCAACTGTGCTACATGGGGTTA
>Ga0114979_10002201_pt1 | contig 13195 bp, 21 predicted proteins | sample S_140625_EF_Meta_FD_87315 | JGI IMG/M metagenome (GOLD analysis project Ga0114979, IMG submission 87315) | Freshwater microbial communities from Lake Simoncouche, Canada to study carbon cycling - S_140625_EF_MetaG | ecosystem: Environmental > Aquatic > Freshwater > Lake | place: Lake... | reverse complement strand
TAAATCAATAGCTGGAACTGGATATTGATGTCCACCATCTACAAAAATAAAATCAAATACTTTTTTGGGATTTTCAGAAATATATTTTGGTATAGTTTTTGTACTGTTTCCTAGAATTAATGTGTGTCTTCCAGGATATGTAAGATCAATATATTCCTTTGCATAACGGACATAAACATGATCACCAATATCAAATGAAGTTAAATGCATATCTGGATTATTTTTTAATAGAAGTTCTGCAGAATGTCCAGCATTAAACCCAATTTCCATAGCATTTTTTGAATTTTTTGAAATGTTAATTAAATCTAAAATTTGTTGAGCAATTTGTTGACTATATCCCTCCACAATTTTAGTATTTTTACTTTGAAGATATTGGTCAAGAGACATTTATGTATGTTGAAGACATTCTTCCCCTGAAATTAAACGAGGATTAATCCACATTTTCAAACCTTCATTAAATGAAACATGTTCACAAGTTTTTGAACCATCATATCTTTTACCTTTTATAGAGGCTGTTTTATATATTGCAAGACCACCAAATGCAGATTCAACTAAAATCCATGGCATAGTTTCTGGATATACTTTTTGATGAGAATAAACATATTTTTGTCTAGTATCTATATGCATAAATCCATTAGAAGTTAATACACGTTCAGAATTTTTTGAAACCATTTCCCAACAATCATAAGTTATTCCAAGAACTTTCGATCTTAAAGCCCAAATATCATAATATTTTCCACGACGATTTGAACCTAATGCATCCCAATCAGTTCTTTTAAAACATGTATCTAATTGTTCTTTAAAATTTAAATCAATTTTTAAAGAATCATCTAAATCTAACATCAAAATTTCAGAAAATTGAGAAAAATACGGTTCAGCTAATTCCATATATTTATTTCTGCATGTAGCAATTCTACGAGTTCTTGAAGGTTCTGTTAAATTACCTAAAGATACAACAATTCTTCTAGAATCTTTAGAAGCCCATTTTTGAAGAAGATCTAAAGTATTATCTTGCGAATTTGATTCAATAATAAAACATTTGTAATCAGATAAAGAATCAAAAATTACTTGTAAAGATTTTTTAGTTGATTCCCAATATTGAGAAATATTTCGTGCACATCCAGCAATAATCATTTTATATTTATAGATGTTTAAATAATGAAAATCCATTACGTTCTGGAATATATGCAGTTTCTGTCCATAATGCATGACCTCTTAAATATTCTCTAATTTTTTTACATTTAGATACAAGAACATCATCTAAAGCAATCCATTTTTTACAACGAGAAAACAAAATTTGAAATTCATACCATGTAGTAAATTCACCACCATCAAGTAAAAGAAAATCAATTTCCATAGGTATTTGTGAAAGAACATTTGGTGATCTTGAAATATTTTCCATATCTATAGAATGCCATCTACGAAATTCTGAATTAGAAAGTTCAGAAAATACAGATTCTGGTTGTTTAATATCTTCAGAAGTTAAAATTGATCCCCAAAGAAATGTAACATTTGGTTTTATTAAAGAAGATAAATTTTGTTTTGCTACTTCGACTTTTTCTTCGTTAGATTCCACAGTATAAAATTGTGTAGAATCTTGTAAACCTAATAAAAAACATTTAGTACTTCCCAAACCATTCCAAGTACCAATTTCAACGATATTTTTTAAAGGTTCTTGAATTGTTTTAATTAATAATTTACCAACTTGTCCTTCAGGAATAATTTGTCCAGGAACTCGGAAAAATTCTTGTTTATCATTCGGACACCACATTTTTATTAAAAAGTGTTTTCCAATATGAAAGTTCTAATTTTTGCATTTCTGAATAATCTGGTTGGAAAGTATCAAGAAGTTTTTGTGTTACATCAGTCCAATTTTGAACAATTAATATAGGTAATCCTTGAAAGATAGAATCTAAAGGAGATGTTTTGACTATTGGAATACAACCAAGAAAAAGAGCTTCCCATGTACGATGACAATCTAAACCATTACCATGTGGAGAAATAACATATTTATATTGAATCATATTTTTCCAACAATTTATTCGTGTAGTTTGTCTAGGTTCATAAAATACTAAATTACGAGGAATTTGTTGAATTGCAAGATGTCTATCTCCAGCATAACGAGTATTCATTAGAAATTGGAAATTTGCATAACATTTAGATACTTTTACAGCATTAAAAGATTTTAAGTTTTTAATATCTTGCATCTGTGATTCAAGAGATTGTTGTGGTCCCCATGAATAGGGTCCTCTTGCAAGAGTATGAAAATCTAATCCAATAGGTAATTGACAAAGTTTTTCTTGAGGTTCCACACAATTCTGTGAATACCATTTTATTAGTAAAGGATGTTGTAAAATTTGTTGAGCATCTTGACGAACATCTTGTGGAACTGTAGTATCAGAATCACCAGAAAGTAAAACAAAAGGAAATTTTACAGAAGGTAAATAATTTTGTATAAAGTTTTTTAAAGCTGTTGGATGAATATATATAGTTTCTCCAGATTTTGTTGGAAATGTTGTAGGTATTCTTCTAGATTCAGATTCTGGATTTTCAATATGATGATCACACATAAAAAGAAAAGAACGAGATGCTATCATTTACTTATTAATAAATAATAATTAAGTAAATGCTTTTAATTAAATTTCCTTCAAGATCACGTCCTTCTAAACTTTTATATGCTTATGAAAAATATATTTCTTTAGCTAAAAATCCTTCTAGAATTAAAACTATAATTTCTTTAGATTCTGATGATTTAAGTGTAACTCCCGAACTTTGTGAAAAATTAATAAACATTCATTCACAAACACAAATTTGTGTTGGAGAACCTATGGGGAAAATTGGTGCTGTAAATCGTGATATGGAATATGCAGGTGATTATGATATTCTTTTATTAGCTTCTGATGATATGATTCCAGAATATCATGGTTATGATGAATTAATTCGACAAAAAATGACAGAACATTTCCCAGATACAGATGGTGTTTTATGGTTTAATGATGGTTTTCAAAAACATAATTTAAATACATTGTGTATTTTAGGTAAAAATTATTATGAAAGATTTGGATATATTTATCATCCTTCTTATAAAACTGCATATTGTGATAATGAATTTATGGATGTTGCTAATAGTTTAAAAAAACAAATTTATTTTGATACTGTAATAATTAGACATCATCATCCAGATTGGATACCACAATCTACTGATTTATTATTTCATTCAAATAATAAATTTATTGGAACAGATAGAAATAATTATTTTAAAAGAAAAGCATTAGGATTTAACTAAAACATAAATATTTAATACAAATGATTCCAAAAATAATTCATCAAATATGGATTGGACCTAAAAAACGTCCCGATATTTGGATGGATACAGTAAAAAAATTTTGTGAAGATTTTGATTATGAATATAAACTTTGGGATAATGATAGTGTTCCTACAGATTTAATAAATCAAACATTTTATAATAATGATCCAACATATTTTGGTAAAGCAGATATTTTAAGATATGAACTTCTTTATAGATATGGTGGATGTTTTATTGATGCAGATTCTGTAATTATGAAAGGAGATAAATTTCATGAACTTTTAATGAATTTTAATACAGATGCTGGATTAGGATTTGAAATTGATGGACAATTATTATGTCAAGGTGTATGTATGTCAATTCCAAATTCTCTTTTTATGAAAAAATGTATTGAAGAAATTCCTCGGAGAGATTTTTCTCACTTCCATGGAAAGTTACTGGTCCAATGTTAGTTACAGAATTAGCTATAAAACATCAACATGAAATTCCATTAACTTATTATAAATCTACTATTTTTTATCCAAGAAGATGGCATGGAATTCAAGATATAAATTTACATACAACAGTAGAAATTCCGCCAGAATCTGTAATGTTTCAATATGGTTATTCTACAAATAATTTAGAAACTAAAATTTAAATAACATTATTTACAGTTCCTTGTACTGATATAATATATCCTTTAAATCCTAATTGTGGATATTTAGATTTTAATAAAGTTTGTAATTCTTTTAATTTTTCAATATGTATTTTTTCATCTGTATCTGGTTTCTCTAAACCACCAAGAACTAATTTTTTATATGCTCCGCAATCCATATGATCAAATACCCAAATTTCTTGAATATCATGTAATGCTATTGCTAATCCTACATGATCATGAAATGTTTGTCCCCAATGTGGAAATTCATTTTGTAAAACACCTACAGATGCACCAGCTAATGTAAATAAATCATAATCACCTTTTAAATCTTGTGTATGTGTTAAATACCATGCTAAAGAATTTGCATATCTTGGATCAATACATCCTAAAACTAATACAGACGCTCCACCCGATTTAAATCCTTCAATAGATGGTTGTAATCTTCCTCCAAAATATCCACTAAAAAATGCTAAAAAAACAATCACTAACCCATACAATAAATATTTATTTTTTCCTAAATTCATTTTATTTTTATAATTATAATAAAAAAATGTTAAATCAATATTTATTAGAATTTATGGGATCTTTAATAATATCTTATGCATTAATATTTACACATGAAAATCCTTTAATTGTTGGTCTTACACATACTGGTGTTCTTTATTTATCATCACAAAATTCTTTAAAAGGACATTTTACACCTTTATCAATTATATGTGATTTATTTTTACAACGTATAGAAATAATTGAAGGTTTAAAATTAATTAGTATACATATTTTATCAGCTGGATTAATTAGTTTTCTTTATATTACAGCATAAGTAATGATATAGAATCATGTATAATAGCTATCCAATATGCATCTTTTAAAGTCCAATTGAAACCTAAAACAAGAAAAGAAAATAGTATTAAAGAACGTAAGAAAATTATAAATATTGGGTTCGACATCAACATTTATATTCTTCCTTAAAAAAATTTCTTTTATAATAGTATAACAAGATGGGCGGTGGTTTAATGCAATTAGTATCTTATGGTGCACAAGATATCTACATTTCTGGTAATCCCCAGATTACTTTCTGGAAAATTCTTTATAAACGTCACACTAACTTTGCCATGGAAGCTATTGAAGTAACCTTTAATGGTCAAGCAGATTTTGGTAAACGTGTAACTGCTGTAATTAATCGTAATGCTGATTTAATGTTTCGTACTTATTTAACTGTTGTTCTTCCTCAAGTACAATTAGGTGGATCTGGCGCTGCGAAATCTGGATCCACCGAATTAAGTGCTTTCCGTTGGGTCAATTATATTGGTCACAGATTAATTAAACAAGTTGAATTAGAAATTGGTGGTCAACGTATCGATCGTCAATATGGTGATTGGATGCAAATCTGGACTCAATTATCTACGGAATCTGGCTCTGTAAGTGCTTTAGATTCTTTATTAGGTAACACTCATGATCTAGTTTTACTTAAACAACCTGGTGGTGTTGCATTAGATGGAACTTGCTCTGGTTCTGAAACTACCTTATCTTGTGTTGCTCGTTCTGGTACTCCCATGAAAACGTTATATGTACCTCTTCAATTTTGGTTTTGCCGTAATCCCGGTCTTGCAATTCCTTTAATTGCTCTTCAATATCACGAAGTACGTATTAATGTAGATTTTGAAATTTGGGAAAATTGCGTATATGCTGAAGGAGCTGATGGTGTACCCGCCCGCCCCGATGCTCTCTCTTTAGCTGCTGCATCTGTCTATATTGATTATGTTTACCTTGATACTGAAGAAAGACGTAGATTCGCACAACAATCTCATGAATATTTAATTGAACAAGTACAATATACTGGTGCTGAATCTATTACTTCTTCTTCTAACAAAATTCAACTCAATTTCAATCACCCCGTAAAAGAACTTGTATGGGTAGTACAACGTGATTCTTTTGTTGATTGCTCTTTTGCTAACTGGACGTCTACTGTAGGTGGACAACAACCTTTTAACTATTCTGATGATTTCTCTACGGAAGGTATGATTATGTCTCTTCTTGCCACTGGTACTTCTGAAAGTACCCCCGTCGCAACTATGCTTTTAGGTAATAATGGAACTGGAATGGCTGGTACTAATCTTGATGTAACTGCAAATGGAACGAATCCCGTATTCCCTGGTATGAATGCTTCATATGGATCTCAAGGTCAATTTGCTGAATTCGATACGGGTGTCAATTATTTACTTGCAAAAGTAATTTTAGATTCTGGTGTACGTTGTGAAGGTAAAAATCCCGTTGAAGTTGCTAAATTACAATTAAATGGACAAGATCGTTTTACTGAACGTGAAGGATCTTATTTCGATAAAGTACAACCTTATCAACACCACAGTCGTACTCCTTCTACGGGTATCAACGTTTATTCCTTCGCCTTAAAACCCGAAGAACACCAACCTTCTGGATCTTGTAACTTTTCTCGTATCGATAAAGCTACTCTTCAACTCTCTGTATCCTTAAACACCGTTGTAGGATCACGCACTGCCCAAGTACGAGTATATGCACTCAACTACAACGTTCTTCGTGTAATGTCTGGCATGGGAGGACTGGCTTATTCAAACTAGTAATGCACCCAGTAATTTACACACTAGTAATTATAGTATAATAAAAATGGAAATTAATAATAACCAAAAATATGAGATACAAACTATGGCTCATATTCCTGGTGAAAATGAAGGAAGAAAAAGAAAAATTGGAGGTGGAGTTAAAGGAATTCCTATAATATATAATGATATGGAAACTTATATTGAAGGATTAATAACTTCTAAAGGAAATCATATTAAATTTAAAATTGATAAAGATGATTTAGAAAGAGTCCAAGCAAGACAATGGTATAATGCTTCTAATGGTTATTATATCGCATGTCAAACAATAATAAATGGAGAAACAAAAATGATATATCTTCATAATTTTATTATGAATAATATTGTATTTCCTGGAAAGGGTACAAAAATGTCAATTGACCATATTAATAGAGATGGTCTAGATAATCGTAAAGAAAATTTAAGACTTGTTACACAAACTCAACAAAATATAAATAAAAAACCAAAAGCAAGAACTGCTACGCTTCCAGAAGGAATTACTGAAATACCAACACATATTTGGTATATTAAAGCTAATGGTTCTCACGGAGATCGATTTGGAATTGATTTGAAATCTGAAAAGTTTAAATGGAAAACTACATCATCAAAAAATGTTTCTATAACAGATAAATTAAAACAAGCTATTGAAAAACTTCAAGAATTATATATTCAATATCCTCATCTTAAAAAAGATTTAACTAAGTTTATTTAGATCCATTTAAACATAAATTTTTCAGATTTATCTTTATTTGTAAAACTTGGTATTAATTCTACATAAGCTAATGTTTTTATAGGTGGTTTTTTAAATAAACTAAATTTTTTTTCTAATAAAGTTGGAAGAATAGCTAGACCTGGATATTTATCATGATAAGATTCTGTATAATTTCGAGAATCAGATAAATGATTATGAATTATTTGTATTGATAAAGATGGATTTGATACTATAAGTCCAGAATTATAAAGACATAATGAAAATCGATTCTCACATCCTGGAATACCCATTAAAATATCTGAACAATTTTTTATAGGATTTAAAGGTTTATAAATTATCCATGCGTCTTGAGTAGTTGCTCCAGCTAACAAATTATAAAATCCACATTTCCATTCTTTTAAAGGTAATTTATAATCATTTAATAATTGATATTTTGTTAAACAATATGCAGAATTTGGTGGAATTTTTTGAATTAAATGTGAAGTTTTATAATCTAAAACAATATCTGAATTTATTAGAATATTTATATTTTTAAAATCATATAAATCTAAAAAAGTTTGATATGATGGTCTTTTTTCTATAAATATACATTCTAATTTAGGATGTTGATATATAAATGGAATTTCACATAATAATTTTAATTTTGTAAGAAAAGGATTTTCTAAATTTAATTCAATAGATTTTAAAACTTCTTTTTCATGTTCTTCTTCAATTTTATACCATGATGTCCAAACAATCATTTTATATATAAATATATAAATATATATAAAATGCCTTCTAAAACATTGAAAAAAAAAGTTCTAGTAAATGTGGCCCTCCAACTAAAATAAAAAATCTACTTGATGCGTTTGCAAAATATTGGTGGGAAAAATTAGATAAAGATGTTTGGCATTCAAATGGACAAGAAGGATATTATTTTTCAGATAGACGTCATAATAAAAAACCATGTTATATGTCAGAAACACATCTTCATATATGGAAAATGACAGAAACTGGAAATAAAATTAATGTTTTTTGGGCAAAAAAAATTAATAATGTCCATATATCTGCGGGAAATACTACATTAGATAAAGGAAAAGTAGCAAAATGGTTAAGTTCTAGTATAAAAGAAATGTTTGATGTTAGAAATAATATTTTAGAATTATCAAAAGCAGCAAAAAAATCACAAATAATTTTAAGTAATATACAATTAAAAAATCTATTAGATACAATAAAAAAATAAAAATGCCTTCTAAAACTTTAAAAAAAGGTTCTAGAAGAATGGTATGGAATGGTTCTGCAGAAAAAACACCAGGTGGTCTTACAAAAGATGATTTAATGAAAAATAAATATGGACGTATTATTTCTATAAAACGTCATACAACAATGAAAAATAAATCTTCTTAAATTAAAGTTTTCCGTTTTTTTAAACTTACACATAAAATATTTTATTTATAAAATGTTAGTTGTTGAAGCAAAAACTGTACAGACGGGTGCTATGAGAACTTTAATTGAAGCTTTACGTTCAATTTTAGTTGAAATGTCATTAACATTTGATAAAGATGGTATAAAAATGATTGCTATGGATAATACTCGTACTGTTTTAGTACATCTTATATTACATGCTGATAAATTTGAAAAATATTCATATACAAAATCAACACCTAAATTTATTATTGGTATTAATACTGATCATTTATATAGAATTATAAGAACAGCTGTTAATGATGATACAATTACATTTCAAATTGATCAAGATGATTTGAATTCATTATGTATTATAATGGAAAATTCTGAAAAGAAACAAGTACATAAATATAAATTAAATTTACTTGATCGTGATGAACCAGCAATTAAATTACCCGATACAGAATTTTCTACGCGTATAATGATGCCATCTTTAGATTTTCAAAAGTTATGTAGAGATATGACATTATTATCTGCAAAAACTGTAGAAATTACAAATATAGGTTCTTCTTTAACATTTAGTTGTAAAGGACATTTTGCTACAAGAACTACAACAATGGGTGATTCAGAAAATGAATTTAATATTACTAAAAATACGAATGATGAAATTGTTTCTGGTAATTTTTCATTAATGCATTTAGGATTATTTACAAAATGCACAAATTTATGTAATAATTTAGAAATTCATATGAAGAATGGATGGTTTATAATGTTTCGTTATGTTGTAGCTAACTTAGGGGAAATAAAGTTATGTTTAATGCCATGTACGGCATAATTTTAGCTGTTAATTCAAGAGTAAAACACCATACGGCTATTGTTTCACAAAGAACAATAGATCCTAATAAATTATTCATATGTAATCCAAATAATTTTCCAAGAATTTCATTTAAAATAGAATCTGATGGAGGTTCCCCTGAAAATTCACGTTCAGTATATGTAAAAATACATACATTTAAAAATAAATGTTGAAACCATATTAATAATAACCATACATATGCTGCAAGTTGATATATTAATTGAGGAAATAATGTATGACTTACAAAAATTAATGTTAATAAAGAACTTGCTAATAAAATATGTATAGATGCTAAAATATATCCTAAAATTTCACCTTCTTTTGTTAACCATTGAAAAAAAAATGTTATAAACCATTTTAAAAAAATATTTAATTTTTGAATAATATAATCTTTATATAACATTTTACTTTTTATATTGAGTGTTTAATCAGTAAGAAAAAACTTAATATATTATTATTTAGGTCTTGATTGATTGAAAGTATACGTAACATCATCAGTAACACGAAAATAAGCTAAATTTTGATTTAGAATTTGTTTACTACATTTTGTTTTATCTGTATTCCAAATTTTAATAATATGAAATTGACCTTTTGGAGATATAGAAATTCCAGCTAAAGTTCCTTTATTTTCATTTAAAAGTTCATCTGAAAGACAGTGAACCATCAGATCTATAAAAGAAGTATGTGCTTGTTGTGCATCAATTTTTTTTGACCATGTTCCACCTTTTTCCATTTGTGGAGCATCCCATTGTGGAGGACAATCATTTTTCATAAAGAAGAACATTCCACATTCCCATGCTTCTTTAGGAATTATATCAATAACACTCCAAAATTGTTGTACATTAGTAAAATCTGCAACTTTAATATAATCTTTTAATTCATAACCTTTTACTTCTGGATCATGATACCATAAGACCCATCTTGATGAAAATTCCATCGTTTATATTTCTTTGAATGTTTACATCATTAAAACGAATTCGTTTTCACATTAATAGTTTTATAAACTAAAATAGAATGATTACAAATGCATTTATATATTCTGTTCGCTTTGGAGAGAAATTAACATTACCTAAAATAATTAGTGAAAATATTTCAAAACTTCGTTTAATTCCAGCTACTTATAATCGTCCAACAAAATTTATAAAACAACTTCCAAAAGAAGTTGAAGATAATTGGAGAAAGAAACTTCTTGTTGATTTAGTACGTAGAATTCGTGAAACAGATGATCCACAATATGATGAAGTATTTAGTATTTTAAATATTGTTGCTGTTCCAACATTAGAAAAACTTTCAAAACAAGCATTAGAAATTATTAAAAAACGTGACGAACAATTTCGATTGCGTGTAACAACTCTTTTATTTGATAAAGCAATTAAAGAATCCTTTTATGCTGGTATTATGGCAGATTTTGCTTTGATTTTAAAAAAAGAAATTCCAGAAATTTCAGTAGATCTTGAAACACAATCTAAAATGTTTACATCTTTGTATGATATGTCAGATACACTTTTATATCCAAAAGTTGAAGATCCAGAATTTAAAGAAAAACTTATTTTGTGGTCAAAACAAAAAAATATTCGAAGAGGATATGCAAGATTTGTAACACATTTATTTACACGTGATTTAGTAACTAGTAAAATTCTTCAAGAATCTATGCAAAAAGTTATTGAAGATTTACAAAATACAATTATTGAATTGAAAACAGAACAAACAGAAGAAAATGCAACACAATATGCAGATTTTCTTTATGAAATTGCAAAACTTTTAAAACCAACAGCTGTTGAATTAAGAGGACTTATTGCAACAAAAATTGATGAAATATTAAAAAGACCTCGTGTTGAATTACCTTCTCTAAATATGAGATCAAGATTTAAATTAGAAGATACATTAAAATGCGTAAAAGTTGTATAAATTATGTTATAAGAAAAATATAAAATGTTGCCATCAGCTAATGTTTTATTAAAAGCAGCACAAGTTAGTATTGATGAAGATAAACCAATCTATTTAGATTATTATCAAGATTCTGTTGATAAAAAATGTTGTATTGGTGTTCAAGGACAAACAAAATATTTAGTAAAATCAACAGATGAATATACTTCAACTATACAAACAGTTTTTAAATGTGAGAATTGTTATGTAGTTATGACAGAAAATTCTTTGTATATTGTAGATGCATCTGTACCCGTGAAACGCGTTTTAGGAGACGCTGAAGAAAAACAATAAAGAAATAATGGATTATCCACCAACTCATTATATTTTATTTGAACCTTTGAATGATAAACAAACAATAGAATTATGGAAAGATTATAAAATAAAATATCCAGATTGTGAATATGAAGAAATTGATGCATCTATAATATATTCTACAGAAACATTTGCACCATGGTTTGATATATGGATATCAAAAGTTCCAGAAAAATTTGCAAGATTACGTATATTAATTATATGGCATTCAGAATTTTTAACGTTTGCATGTCAACAAATGTTAAGAAGACAATTAGAACAACGTTCTTTTAAAAATAGAGTATGGTTTCATATTGAAGAACCAACATCTTTACAAACTGCATTAATTAGTAGATGTATCGTAAAACGAATTCCAGAATCTATTTCTATTTTAAAAGATAAGAAATGATCCATGTATTTACGGATGGTGCATGTATCCAGAATGGAAAACAAGGAGCAAAAGCTTCCTTTGCAGGTTGGTTTCCTGAAAAGAAAGAATTATCCTTTTCAAAACTTTTAGAAGATGAACAAAAAACAAATCAGAGAGCTGAATTAAAAGCTATTTATGAATCTATAAAAATTGCAAAAGAGAATGGATATGATTCTATAAAAATTTATACAGATTCTTTATATTCTAAAAAATGTTTAACAGAATGGATTGAAGGATGGATAAAAAAGAATTGGAAAACTACAGATGGTAAAGATGTTAAACATCGTGATTTAATTGAAGGTTCATACGAACTTTTAAAAACATTTAAAGAATATTCTTTTGTTCATGTTAAAGCACATACTGGTAATAAAGATGAATTATCTATAAATAATGATATTGTTGATAAAATGGCATCTAAACTTTTATTTGAAAAAATAGAAGAAAAAGATCCCGAACAATTATTTCCAGATTTAGAATTATCATTTATGGGAAGTCCATTAGAAGAAACAAAAATTATTGAATGGTGTAAAACACATTATGATTTATTAGATAAAGATTCTTTTCATTCTGCATTATTTTCAGCATTTCAATCAACATTAAAAAAAAATGGAATTGATTCAACAATACAACAAATTAATAAAACAAAATATCTTCGTATATCTAAAAATATTGTTAAATTATAAAATGTCTGTATATGTTTTCAGTTCACCAAATTGTAAACCATGTTTAGATATAAAATCATCCATAGAAGAATTAAAAGAAGATTTTCCTTCTTATGAATGGAATTTTATTAATATACTTGAAAATTCTGAATTATTTAAAAAATATGAACTTGAAAAAGTTCCATCAATTGTTATAGATAATTCTTCTATTAAAAAATATACGGGAACTAATATTATAGAATATTATAAATTATTTATTTCCCAATAGATTCACTAGATACTAATTGACCATTTTTATATAATTCTGCTACAAATGTTTGTTCTTGTCCAGATGGTGCTGATGAAGTTAATGGAATACATCTTTGAACTGAAT
>Ga0114979_10002200_pt1 | contig 13195 bp, 9 predicted proteins | sample S_140625_EF_Meta_FD_87315 | JGI IMG/M metagenome (GOLD analysis project Ga0114979, IMG submission 87315) | Freshwater microbial communities from Lake Simoncouche, Canada to study carbon cycling - S_140625_EF_MetaG | ecosystem: Environmental > Aquatic > Freshwater > Lake | place: Lake... | reverse complement strand
TGAACCAAAAGGTGAGTCCCCCTTGCGGTCTGGGCAAAAATTCGGCACAGTAGTAAAAGTCGTTTGTATCAGAACGATTTTTATGTCACTAACTCAATGAGGAGATTCAGTCATGGCATCAACCACTTCCAGTGGCGAACTTAAGAAGGGGCGTCTCGGTGTACTCGGGATCGTGTTCTTCGTAGTCGCCGCTTCCGCCCCTCTCGTCGGTATGACCGGCGCTGTCCCCGTCGCAATGCTCGTCGGAACCGGTTCGGCCGTTCCCGGCACGTATCTCGCGGTTGGGCTTACCCTGCTGTTGTTCTCGGTCGGATATTCCGCCATGAGCAGCCGCGTCACCAACACCGGTGCGTTCTTCGCCTACGTTGGTCGCGGACTCGGCACCAACATGGGAGTCGCATCGGCATTCACGTCGATCCTCGCCTACGCCACGATTCAGCTCGCCATCTATGGCTTCTTCGGCGGACTCGTCCAAGGCACGATGGCCGGATACGGCATCGACCTCCCCTGGATCGTCTGGGCTGGCCTCGCGTGGGTCATCGTCACGGCGTTGTCGCTGATGTCGGTCGATCTCGGCGCCAAGGTACTCGGTGTGTTCCTCGTCCTCGAACTGGCCTCGCTGCTCATCGTTGCGGGCGCAATTCTGATTGACGGTGGACCCGACGGTGGCGTCAACCTCGCCGCATCGTTCGACCCGAACGCCATCCTCGCAGGTGGACTCACCGGTGCAGCCGGTATCGCGATCGCGTTCGCATTCGCGTCGTTCATCGGATTCGAAGCCACCGCAATCTATGGTGAAGAGTCGTCGAACCCCAAGAAGACCGTTCCGACCGCGACCTACTGGGCTATCGGAATCATCACCGCACTGTTCGCGATTGTTTCACTCGCGATGGTCACCGGTTATGGAAACGCGATGGTTGATGACGGTGCCGGCGGAGAAATGCCCGCTCTTGTCGCCGCCATCCTCAACGTGACCGCGATCGACGGAGCGCCGCTCGCGAACCCCGCAGGAATGTTGTTCGACCTCGCCAACACCTACGTTGGGCCGTGGATTGTCAGCTTCATGGAGATCCTCGTCATCTCGAGCCTCTTCGCCGGGCTGCTCGCGTTCCAGAACGCAACCTCGCGCTATTTCTTTGCGATGGGTCGCGGTGGTGTCCTGCCGAAGTCGTTCGCATCGGTCAACGGCCGCGGCGCGCCCAGCACGGGTGTTTACGCAACGTCGATCCTCGCGATCGCTGTCATGGCGATCTTCTTCATCGCCGGTCTCGACCCCGTCCTGAACCTGTTCTTCTGGATGTCGTCGATCACTGCGGTTGCCGTCATGGTCGTCGAGGTGCTCGTCTCACTCGCGATCTTCCGCTTCTTCCGCAAGGAAGGCGGAGTCAGCGTGTGGAAGAGCACCATCGCACCGCTCGTCTCGGCTGTTCTTCTGGCCGGTGGCGTGTACCTCGTGATGGCTCGCTTCAACCTGCTCGCAGGAACTGCAGCGGAAGGCGTCGACCCGTCACTCCCCGAAAGCGCGTGGTCGCTGAGCCCCCTCGGCTGGTTCCTCGTGCTCAGCCCCTTCATCGCGGCAGCAATCGGATACATCGCTGCGGTCATCAATAAGAAGGAAAACGCCTCGCTCGTCAAGGACATCCTGTCCTAGTCGTTAGTGGCACATTCAGACGGGCTCGGTCGAAAGACCGGGCTCGTCCCCTTTAGGCACGTACGATGAACGCATGCGCATCGAATCCGCCCCGGACGCAAACGGGCACCCCGTTGGGCTTCCTGTTTTGTCCATCGAGCCAGCGGAACGCCCGAGTGGCGCGACGTTGACGGGCTCGCGAGTTCGTCTCGAACGCCTCAGTGCCGAACAGCACGCGCCCGATTTGTTTCACGCATTGCAAGCGAATCCCGCGGGAACGATGTGGACGTACATGCCGCACGGCCCGTTCGACACGCTGAGCGATTTGACGAAGTGGGTGGCGAGCGTCGACCAGTTGAATGATCCTTTTTTCTACGCCATCATCGACCTCGCTACGGAAAAACCCGTGGGTATCGCCTCATATTTGCGCATCGATACGCACAACCGCACGGTTGAGGTCGGTTGGCTGACGTTTTCGGAACAGCTTCGTCGAAGCACCGCGGCGACCGAAGCGATGTACCTCATGGCGACGCACGCGTTCGAGCTCGGGTATCGACGTTACGAATGGAAGTGCAACGCGCTCAATGCGCCGTCCATTGCCGCCGCGGAACGACTCGGCTTCAGTTTCGAGGGGGTATTCCGAAACGCTGTCATCGTCAAGGGGCACAATCGGGATACGGCGTGGTTTGGGTTCACTGACGGGGATTGGCCGGCAATCAAACTGGCGCACGAGGCCTGGCTGGACCCGGCAAACTTCGACGAATCGGGCACCCAGAGGTCTAGCCTTCGCGATTTGACAGCCCCGATGCGTCATTCTGCGTGGCCGACGCTCACCGTCGAACGGTAAACCGCGACTACGTGCGAGGCGCATCTGTTTGCCTACGGCGCATAATTCCCTAAGATTTTCCTATGACTGAGAAAACTCGCACTTCATACGGATACGGTGCCCAGGGTGAAATCGATGTGCCAGAAACGTCGAACATCTCGTTTGGCTCACGGCTGAGGTTCTACTTCGACAATTCGATGTCCAAGGCGGGTTATTTCATTTTCTACTCGTTCATCCTGCTGGCGATACTGTCGGTCATCAACACCGCGTTCAGCATGTGGATTCAGGGAACCCCACTGAGTAACCCCTCCGAACCGACGGACTTCACGAACAATGTTTTCGCACGCATGTTTGGAATCCTCGGCGATGTGCCAGCCGATACCTGGGCCGACCGATTGTCGAGCCTCCTAGGTTGGGTCGCCAGCACCGCTGTCGACGCGATCATCATCGGTTTTGCGGCCACCGCCATCCTCGGTGTCGTCGACAACCTTAAAGCGGGCAAGAGCGCGGTCATCAACACGAACCACACGCTCATTCTCGGCTGGTCGAACCGAATCTTCCCCATCCTCAGCGAACTTGCCGTCGCAAACGCCAACGTTCGCCGCGCATCGGTTGTCATTTTTGCGAACGTCGACCGGGTTGCGATGGAAGACGAAATCCGTTCGCGCGCAGGTAACCTCAGGAAACTCAAGATTGTGACTCGCAAGGGCGACCCGACAAACCCGAGTGACCTCAGCCGGGTCAACCTCGGGGCCGCAAAGTCCGTCATCATCCTTGATGCCGACGATTCGGGCGACGCCACCGTCGTCTCGACCGTCCTCGCCGTCAAGGCCACAATCAACAATCCGAAGATTTCCATCGTTGCCGAGGTAGACGACGCCGAGACCGCGCAGGCGTTGACTTCCGCGACGAATGGCCAGGTGCGAACCGTGCGCTCGCACGACATCATCGCGCGCGTTACCGCACAGGCATCACGTCAGCCGGGACTCGCGACCGTAATCCTGGACCTGCTCGACTTCGCTGGCGATGAGATCTATTTCTCGTCGATTCCCGCTCTCGAGGGTAAGACGTACGGAGACGCACTCATGTCGTTCAACGAGGCGTCGGTGATCGGTTTGCTCGACGACAAGGGTGCATCGCACCTCAACCCCAAAATTAGCCAGAAAATCGGCAAGGGTTGGAAGATCATCGCGATTGCCACAGACGACGACCGAGTCACCTACACCGGTGTTGACAAAGCAAAGGCTCCGACTGGCGCAAAGAAGGTGGCGGTGAAACCGAAGCCAGAGCACCTGCTCATCATAGGCTGGTCGTCGATGGGACGCTCGGTTCTGACCGAACTCGCACAGTTCTTGCCCAAGGGATCGACCGTGCACATCGTCGCGACCCCAAAATACGTTGACCCCGCCGAACTCGCGTCGCTCAAGTTCGGAGGCGTAACCGTCACTTATTCGGCGACGTCCGGAGACATGGCGGAACTCGTCAAGGCGGCCAGCGCCAAGCACTACGACGAAGTCATCGTCCTCGGCTATCGCAACGCCATCAGCGAATCGGAAGCTGACGCACAGACGATGCTCACCATGCTCCAGATGAACGCGCTGTTCGACGACACCACCAACAAGGTTCGCCCGACCCGTTTGGTCGCCGAAATCCTCGACTCGCGTAAGGCCGAGCTGGCCCGAGTTGCAGCGGTTGACGACCTCGTGATTAGCGATAACCTCGCCGCGCTGCTCGTCGCGCAGATTGCCGAAAACCCGACGCTCTCTCCCGTCTTCGCCGACCTGTTCGACGCGGACGGCGCTTCCGTCAACATGAGGGCCGTCGACGCTTACGCGCCGTTGAATAAGTCCGTCGCGTTCTCGCAACTCGTTGCCGCGGGTGTCGCGAAGGGCGAGTCGGTAATCGGCTATCGAATCGCCGCAGAGTCCCGTTCGAGTGCGGCTCAGGGGGTTTTCCTTAATCCCTCCAAAAACGACGAGTTCGTCCCAGCAGCGGGCGACTCGATCATCGTGGTCGGAAGCCTCTAGAGCCACCCGCAGACCAGTCGGCGTCGCGGATCACCGCGGCGCCGACTGCTTGTCACGGCACACGGTAAATTGGTGAGTTGACCCCACTTCGTTAGGAAGCTCGCCATGTTGTTGACCGTTACGTCACTGATCTTCATCATTGCGTTCATCCTGATCTTGACAGAAAAGGTTCCTCACTACCTCGTCGCCGGGGTCGGCGCGATTGCCGTCATCACAATCGGTGCATTAGATCCCGTTATGGCGTTTACCAACCATGAGATGGGAATCGACTGGAGTGTCATCTTTCTCCTCATCGGCATGATGCTGATGGTGGGGGCAATCAAGACAACCGGAGTCTTTCAATTTCTTGCGGTCAGGGCCGCGATTCTGGCTCGCGGAAACGCACGCAATACCTTGCTCCTCATCCTGGGAATTTCAGCGCTCACGAGCACGGTTTTGCCCAACCTGACAATCGTGATGCTCGTCGCCCCCGTGGCAATTCACCTCGCTCGTGAACTGGGCCGATCGCCCGTGCCATTTCTTCTGGCAACCATCATCGGAAGCAACGTAGGCGGCACGGCCACGCTTATCGGTGACCCACCGAACCTGATTATCGGAAGTCGCGTGGGAATCGACTTTATGCAGATGCTCGTTGTCATGGGACCCATTGCACTCATCGGACTCGTCGTGACCGCGGCATACTTCGTCATCGCGTTTCGGAAATCGCTAGCGCCAACCAACGATGATGCTTCACGCAAAATCACGACCACCGCGACGCTGACCAATGTGCCACTTCTCGTCGTCAGCCTCTTATTGCTCGCCCTCATCATCGGGACCTATATCGTCGGGACGTTCTTTGGTTTTTCGCCCGAATACATCGCGCTGTCCAGTGGTGTACTCGCAACCCTCATGTCTCGCGCGTCGTTGACAGAAGCTGCGGCCACCGTCGAATGGAAGACTCTCGGTTTCTTCGCAGGCCTTTTCATCATCGTCGGTGCTCTCGTTTCGGTCGGTGCTCTCGAGGTCGTTTCCCGCTGGCTCATTTCGATCATCGGTACCGACATCAACGTCATCTCAATTTCGCTGCTCGCATTCTCGGGAATCGTGTCGGGAATCGTCGACAATATTCCCTACGTCACGAGCATGATTCCCGTGATTTTCAACCTCAACGAGGCTCTCGGGTTGTCGGAACCCTCGGTGCTCTGGTGGGCATTGGCGACAGGTGCTGACTTTGGCGGAAGCCTTACTGTAGTCGGAGCAAGTGCCAACATCGTGGGAGTCGCCATTGCCCATCGCGAAGGAATCAAACTCTCGATGTGGGATTACGCGAAGGTAGGAATTCCGGTGACACTCTTGTCGCTGCTCGCGACGGTTCCCTATTTCCTCTTCGTCATCAATTAGGCGACAACGAAAAGCTGGGCGGCAAGGTGCGCATCTAGCGCAACACTGCCGTGTGCGCCAGTTACAGAGTATTGACCGCTCGCACCAGTGACCGTGACTCCACTCCCAGGGATGATTCCATTAGCGGCGCACGCCTGGAGTAACCCCTCATCTGCTTGAATTCCTTCGCCTATCGCGGTCACAGTCATCGGGGTACCGTCGGCACATTCCGTAGCCGGGTCTCCGTGGACGAACGGATTGGACGTCCGCCCGATCAGCTCGAGTCCTGGGATCGGGTTGCCGTACGGGTCGCTGTCGAGGTTGGTGAGCAAGGCGGCGAGTTTTTGTTCGGCAGCATCACCGAGAACGTGCTCCCAGCGACACGCTTCTTCGTGACAGTCCGCCCAATCAAGACCGAGGACATCGAACAAGAATCGTTCCGTGATTCGGTGTTTCCTCATGACGGCGACCGCGATGCGGCGGCCCTCTGCAGTGAGTTCAACGATGCGATTGTCGTCGAGGTGCAGCAAGCCGTCCCTCTCGAGCCGAGAGACCGTCTGAGACACCGAGGGCATCGCCTGCTCGAGTCGTTCGGCGAGGCGAGCGCGGAGCGCGGGTTGGCGCTGCTCTTCGAGTTCGAAGACGACTTTAAGATACATCTCGGTCGTGTCAATCAGATCGGACACATTCACCCCCTGCGACAAAATTACCCGCTGCTGTGGATAATTTGTGACACGAGTTCGTGTGGAGTGGTGAGTTATCTCCCATGACACATTCACTCACCCGTCGATTCCTCATCGCAATCGGCCAAATTCTGTTCATCACCGCGACGTCGCTGAGCGTTCCGCTCTGGCCAACACAACCCGCGAGCGCAACAATCGCGTCACCTAGCAGCCTCTCGTCCACGAGTGCACCTGCTGGTCTCATCATCAACTCACCGTGGGTGCTCGACGCCTCGGGAACGGAATGGGCATACGGCACGACGAGTGCGTCCATGGGAACACTGATCTCAAGAAATCGGACTACCGGCGCGTTCACGTCGAGGGAAATGATCGCCGGAGACGAAGGTTCGATAGCGGGTCTCTATTCACCGCTGTCCAACGTGGCTGTTTTTAGTGCCCGGCGGACAGGTTTGGGAAACCGAATTACCGCTTTCGATCTAGCGACCGGGACTCGAATCTCGAGCCGAACACTGGCACCCGACGAAACGCTTATTCGCGCGTTGACGTTCAACTCCGCCGCGGACTCCTACATCGTCGGCACCAACCAAAACCCGGCAAAGGTCATGAAGTTCGCGACCACCACCGGGGCCCTAGAGTACAGTTCCACTCTGTCAACGGGACTCAAAGAGATCACCGCATTCATTCCAAACGGCACCGAACTACTTGCGGCAGTCAACACGATTCCGATCAAACTGGTGTCCGTCACGCGAAACAAGCTGGTCGTTGGTTCGGTGGTGTCTCTTCCCACGGGAACACCGAGTCTGATGGACCCGGTTGTCGTGGGGACCACCGCCTACCTCGGCACTGATGCAACTCCTGGTCGAATCACGGCGATTGATATTCCGACCAAAACCGTGATTGGATCGGCAACCTTGAACTCCGGGGAAACTGGGGCCCGCAATCTTGTGGTCGACGACTCAACCGGAACGTTATACGCGACGACCGATAGCGCAGCGGGACCGCGGATTGCATCATTTCAACTGACCGATTTACATCGATTAGGAACGACGCAGCTCAGTGCCGGGTCCTCGGCAACGTCGCTGTTGTTGTCTGGAGGGAAACTCACCGTCGGCTTCTCGGGAACACGGGGCGTCGAGACCTTCACCGTTGCTCCCGAACCGAACGCCCCTGTTATCACGGGAATCCAGGAATCGGATTCGGCAGTGACCGTCGCGTGGAATTCCGGTGGGTCGGTCGAACCAATTCTCGAATACACCGCATCTGTTGCCGTCGGGACCTTCTCGGCCTCGTGTTCAACAAACGGGACAACGTGCACAATTCGAGGATTGAACAACGGAACCACCTACTCGATCTCGGTCGTCGCACGATCCATCGCCGGAGTTAGCCAGGCAGCACTGACCTCTGGTGTGCCGCGCACCGTTCCGGATGCGCCAAGTACCCCTCGCGTGACTCGGGGTAATGCCGACGTAACCGTGACCTGGACACCTCAGGGCGACGGTGGTGTGCCAATAACGGGTTACCGCGCGACGGCATCACCCAGTGGGCAGATGTGCGAGTCGATCGTGCAATCCTGCACCATTTCAGGGTTGCCGAATGGGATTCCTCAAACAGTTCGGGTGGTCGCGCACAATTCAGTGGGCACATCACAACCCTCCGCGCCGAGCGCTTCCGTGACGCCCGCCACCACCCCGTCAACGCCACAAATCGAGTCGGCGCGCAGAACGAACCGCGGCGCAGTAATTGCCTGGAAACCTCCGACGGATAACGGTGGCGACAACGTTGTTTCATACCTCGTCCGCGTGACACAGGGCGCGAACATTGTCTCGGAGTCGACTACCGCCGACACCTCGATCACGCTTGACGGTCTCACCAATGGCGTGATGTACAGGATCGTCGTTTCGGCGACAAATACGATCGGCACCGGCGGGCCGTCGGAACACGCGAACGTCACACCCGCAACAGCTCCCGATCCACCCCTCGCAATCATCGCCCTACGGCGGGATGCAGGGGCCGACGTGTCGTGGACCGTTCCACCGAACGGCGGCGACCCCATTACCGGCTACCGAGTCCAGGTCCGAAACGGCAACGAACAGGCGACAAGTTTCATGACCACGGAATCGCCATATTCGATTCGAGGGCTAATGAACGGCAACACTTACGCCGTTACGGTCAGCGCCATCAATTCCGTCGGCAACAGCGTCGCATCAGAAACCGCCCACGTCACACCCGCAACAGTTCCCGATCCGCCAACATCGCTGCACGCCACCGCGACCGAACGTGGGGCAGAACTCGAATGGTCCGAAGCAGCACGAGACGGCGGCGACCCCATCACGGGATATCGAGTTCGAATCTGGAGGGAGGCCACTATCGTTGCTCAATTTGAGCAGTCCACGACGAGTGCTTCCGTTCCTGGACTCACCAGCGGGGTGGCCTATCGGGTTACCGTGACGTCGGTCAATAGCCTTGGTGAAAGTGTCACGTCGGAACCGGCATTTGTGACTCCAATTTCGCCACCCGTCGTGGACCCACCTGTCGTGGACCCACCGCCGACCTTTGGCCCTCCGAGCCCGCCCGTCGATGTCACCGTTATCGGCACGACGCGAAAAACCGTTACGGTGGGATGGCGACCCGGGGATTCCAGCGGAGCGCCTGTCATCGATTTCATTGTGCACGTGAGTCGAAACAAAAACCGGGGATTCACTGTATGGCGTGATTCCAGATCCGCCAGCCCAACGGTTGAATTACCTAAACCACGCCGGGGCAAGCTGTACGTCCGCGTGATTACCGTCACCGTCCTCGGCGAATCCGTTCCGTCACCGGTTACGTTGGTCACCCAGGCAAAGAACTAGCGAATGCCGAGTATGGCGGCCGTGCGCTTGAGCGAGGCGCGTGCGGCCGCTGAATTGGTTGCCAGCGAGGTCCCGTATGACGGAACAAGCGCCTTTAGTTTCGGGGCCCACGCCGACTTCCTAGAAGGAAAGCACGTCGCAAGAACGTTGAGCATCGCTGCAACCGCCGTGGATGCACCGGGCGACGCACCGAGAAGTCCGGCGATTGATCCGTCCGCGTGGGAAACCACTTCGGTACCGAACTTGAGGACACCGCCCTTGTCGGCATCTTTGGCGATGACCTGAACGCGCTGCCCCGCGGAATAGCCATACCAGTCGGCGGGATTCGCCTCGGGAAAGTATTCGCGTAACGCGGACATGCGCTTCGCGCGCCCGGCAAAAACCTCGGTCGCGAGGTACTTGATGAGGCCCAGGTTTGTTACTGCGACCCCGAGCATCGGGATGATGTTACCGAAACGAATCGAACGGGGAAGGTCCCACCACGATCCCGCCTTGAGGAATTTCGGCGTGAACCCCGCGTAGGGGCCAAAGAGCAGGCTCGACTGGCCGTCCACGACACGAGTGTCGAGGTGGGGGACGGACATCGGTGGGGCGCCAGCCGCCGATTTACCGTAGACCTTCGCGTTGTGTCGGGCGACGACCTGGGGGTTGTCGCATCGGTAAAACTGCCCAGACACAGGGAACCCCGCATAGCCGCGCACCTCGGGGATACCCGCGCGTTGCAAGAGGTTCAGGGCATGACCGCCCGCTCCAACAAAAACGAATTTTGCGGCGACCGTGAACGGGGTGCGACCAATCTCGTTGCGCACCACGACGTTCCACAGGCCGTCCTTGCGACGTCGAATCGATCGAACCGAATGATTGATGTGAACCTCGGTCTTGGGGCCAGAGATCGAGTTGACGAGAATTTTTGTCAGCGCACCGAAGTCAACATCGGTGCCGTTCTGAAAACGAGTCGCCGCCACCGGCTCTGACTTCGATCGACCCGGCATGACAAGCGGCGCCCAGGTGTGAATGACCTTCGGGTCGTTTGTGAATTCTGCGTCGGGGAAGAGAGGGTGGTTCTTCAACGCCTCATAACGGGTCTTGAGATACGCGACATTGTCCGCACCCCACACAAATGCCATGTGCGGAACGGGGACGAGAAACGATGACGAATCGGGGATGGTTCCGTCATTGACCAGGGCGGACCAATATTCTCGCGATAACTGGAACTCTTCATTGACCTTGATGGCGCCCGTTGTCACGACGCTGCCGTCTGGCTGTTCGGGCGTATAGTTCAATTCGCACAAGGCCGAGTGTCCCGTGCCCGCGTTATTCCAAGGGTCTGTCGATTCGGGAGCAAGTCCTGGACCGCGCTCGAACAACGAAATTGTCCAGTCGGGTTCGAGCCGACGAAGAAGCGAGCCGAGAGTGGCACTCATGATGCCCCCACCGACGAGAACGACGTCTACAACCTTGGTCACCAAGCCATCCTATCCGCGCCAGTAGGCTGGTTTGGTGCCCAGTGAACCCGCCACGCCCCGCGTCATCGCCTTTACGGTCATCGGCCTCTTCGCAGGACTCTTCGCGGGATTCTTTGGTGTTGGTGGGGGCATCATCGTCGTCCCCCTGCTCATTCTTGCGCTTCACATAGACCAGCGTCAGGCATCTGTCACGTCCTTAGTTGCAATCATCCCTACCTCGCTCGTTGCGGCGTCAGCGTTTTTGTTGTCGGGAAGTGTTCCGTTAGACCAAACGGCTTTTGGGCTCATCATCGCAATCGGATCAACAATCACCGCACCACTGGGGGCGTGGGCCCTTCGAACGTGGAAAACCGTCACCGTTCGATGGATTTTCATCGTCATCTTGCTTGTCGCCGCGATTCAGGTTCTGTACCAGTTGCCAGATCGCGACAGCCACCTCGAATGGTCAATCGAGATCGTGGCCGGACTAATCGCATCCGGTGCGGTGATGGGATTTGCCGCCGGGCTTTTGGGAATCGGTGGGGGCCTCTTACTTCTGCCATTGCTCGTGCTCGTATTTGGCGTCAGCGACCTCACCGCGAAAGCACTGTCGCTGATCGCCATGTTCCCTGCGGCCATCTCGGGAACCATCGGATCAGCACGAGCAGGAGTGATGAACTGGAAAGCAGGGATGTCGCTCGGAATTCCGATGGCCCTCTCGTCCACTCTTGGCGTCTGGCTGGCCACAATCACGCCGGTCGAATGGGCGAACCCGTTGTTGGCGGCTTTGCTAATTTACGCGGTCATCCAACTCATCATCCGCACCATCCGTTCGATGAGAAAGGGTTAGCGAAGACCCTTTCGATCGGCAACCAATTCGGCAATCTGAACAGCGTTGAGCGCGGCGCCTTTGCGAAGGTTGTCGTTGGACACGAAAAAGACCAATCCCGTTCCGTCCTCAAACGATTGGTCCTGGCGGATTCGACCGACGAGGCTGGGGTCAATACCCGCAGCGTCGAGCGGCGTCGGGACATCCATCAGCGTCACACCGGGAGCCGTCGCGAGAATTTCGCGCGCGCGCTGGGCCGTGATGGGGCGATCGAACTGCGCGTGGATTGACAAGGAATGCCCCGTGAAAACGGGGACACGAACGCAGGTCCCCGAAACGAGCAAGTTCGGAAGTTCCAGAATCTTGCGGGTTTCGTTGCGAAGCTTCTTTTCCTCGTCCGTTTCGCCCAGTCCGTCATCAACAAAATTGCCCGCCTGCGGAATGACATTGAAGGCGATGGTGCGAGGGAACGTCAATGGTTTCGGGAATTCAACAGCGTGGCCGTCATGAATGAGCCCCATGAGGTCTTGCCCTGTGGTCGCCGCAACCTGATTGAACAGTTCTGCACCTCCCGAGAGACCAGCACCGGATGTTGCCTGGTACGTCGACACTTGAAGGCGCGTGAGCCCCGCTTCGAGGTCGAGTGGCTTCAAAGCTGGCATCGCCGCCATTGTCGTGCAGTTCGGGTTCGCGATGATGCCCTTGACCGCATCAGCAATCGCGTGAGGGTTCACCTCAGAAACGACGAGAGGAACCTCGGGGTCCATTCGCCACCCGCTGGAGTTGTCGATGACCGTGACCCCCGCGGCAGCGAACCGTGGAGCCTGAGCCTTGGAAAGGGTCGCCCCCGCCGAAAAGATCGCGATGTCGAGGCCTGACGGGTCGGCCGTTTCCGTGTCTTCGACCACGACGTCCCTGCCCCCAAGGGCCAGCACAGTGCCCGCACTTCGGGAGGATGCGAAGAACCGGATTTCATCGATGGGGAACGCGCGATCCGCCAGGAGTTGCCGAACGACCGTGCCGACCTGACCGGTCGCGCCGACGACACCGATACGGGCGCCCATTATCGACCCGTGCCGGCGTAGACAACAGCCTCGAGTTCGCCGTCGAGTCCGAATGCGGTGTGCACGACCTGCATCGCCCGAGTGAGGTCCTCGCCGCGCGTGATGACGGAAATACGAATTTCAGAGGTCGAAATCATTTCCATGTTGATGCCGGCTTCGAACAGTGCGGTGAAGAGTTGGGCCGAAACACCAGCGCTGGTTCGCATTCCGCCGCCCACAACAGAGAGCTTGCCGATATTGTCATCAAAGGCGACGTCGCTGAAGCCGACCTTGTCCTGGGCGGCGCGAAGCGCTTGGAGGGTTTTTTCGCCGTCGGTTTTCGGAAGCGTGAACGAGATGTCGGTCAGGGCAGTCGCCTGAGCGGACACGTTCTGCACGATCATGTCGATGTTCGCTCCGGTGCCCGCGACGATGGTGAAGATCTCGGCGGCCTTACCCGGAATGTCGGGGACGCCGATGACGGTGATTTTGGCCTCGGATAAG
>Ga0114979_10002198_pt1 | contig 13208 bp, 10 predicted proteins | sample S_140625_EF_Meta_FD_87315 | JGI IMG/M metagenome (GOLD analysis project Ga0114979, IMG submission 87315) | Freshwater microbial communities from Lake Simoncouche, Canada to study carbon cycling - S_140625_EF_MetaG | ecosystem: Environmental > Aquatic > Freshwater > Lake | place: Lake... | reverse complement strand
TGAGGTGTAATGGATTTCAGGTGCTCGATGGCATCGGCAGGAATGCGGGAATCGGATAAGCAATGAAGATGGACTTCATGATCCTTAGCCAACGAGCGTAATTGATGATAAGCACGCAACTTGTCGCCCTTTTCAAGCGGCCAAGGCACTCGGCTTACCAGCATAAACACTCTCATCCGCGACGTAATTCTTTGTAAAACGCCACCAGTCGCGACGTGATTTCGTTGAGCTCAAAGTGCTCCATGGCGTGCTTCCTACCATTCAAACCCAATTGTCGGATTTCTTCCGGCTGCTCCATCAAACGATCCACCACAGCAACCCACTCCTCCGGACGATCGGCCAGGAGAATATTCTTTCCATCAGTGCAGTCCAAACCTTCCGCACCTAATGTGGTCGATATGACTGCACGACCTAAAGCCAACCCTTCAATAATCTTCACACGGATGCCGCCCGCACTCAACAGTGGAACAACCATGACCGCCTTGGAGCGCATAAATGCAATGGCATGCTCGACTTCTCCGACAACAACGACATTGGGTAATTGCATGCGTTCAATCTCATCGGACATGTTCCTGCCGGCCAAATACATTTTCAACGTTGGATGTTTGGCATGAATAGAGGGCCAGATAGCTGTCAAAAACCAGAGTATTCCCTCCAGATTGGGCCCCCAATCCATGGCCCCAAGATGAAACAACGCCAACTCCGACGTTGCGTTTTCGTCAAACGGATAATCATTTAAATCAATACCAAAAGAAACCGTGCGCATCGGCTTTTTCATTCCAAGCGCGAGCATGCGACGTCGGTCTTCATCACTAATTGCAGCAATACCACTGACCTCATTCAACATCCCCAACTCATAGTGCTTGAGTTTTTTTGTCAAGTATTTCAAGTACATCCGGCGAATCGGATTGCGCGTGCCTGCAGCAATCTTTTCCCAAATCACGTATTCAATGTTGTGCGAACGAAGAACAATGGGCGTGGGGCAAAGCCGACGAATAGTGCCGACATAAGGCGTCATGAATAAACTCTCCAAATGGATGATATCAAAGTCTTCCTTGCGCAGCAACTTCGCCAAACGGATGTCAAAATCAGTGCTGAAAAAACGGCTGATGTTGTATGAATCGGAGGTTACGACACTTGAGTAAGCATCAATGGCGTTGATCTTCGTATCAATAAACACACCCTTAATATCCGTCTGCTCGAGGTAAGCTGCCGGCATAAGCTCCGGATTCAAATCATGCTTATGGGTAAAAATGGTCAACACCTTCACGCGATGACCTGAAGCCAACAATCCTTGCGTAATATTATTCATGGCGATACATCCGCCATCACGCGCCGGTAGCGGCGGTTTCAAACACAACTGCAAAATCTTCATAACACAGCCTCCTTCTTTTTTCGTTTCAAGCCGACTACAAGTTTAAGCAATTGCCGTGAAAGCAGCGTTCCTTTAAACAGGGTTGATTCCCGCATGGCGTGCCACATGATCCATGCACTAAGCGGAAGGAGCACAACGGTGCTAATCCACATCCCAAACCACGGCTCCACCAACTGATTCTTTGCCATGCGCTCACCGGCCATTGTGAGCAGTTGATAGAACACAAAGAAACCCAGTGCGATCAGCGTAGGTATTCCCAAACCACCTTTGCGGATGATGGCTCCAAGAGGAGCACCGATGAAGAACAGCACCAGGCAAACCACAGCCAAAAAGAACTTCCGATGCCACTCAATTTTGTGACGATTCACATTTTTGAGGCGAGAACGTATTTCATCCTGCTGTCGCTGCACCAAATCCTTTGACTTACGGGTATTCTCCTTCGCGAGCTCCATTGCTTTGAATTGCTCAGCATCGGTTAATGATGCCATCAAATCCATTGGCGCCACGGCATTACTGTCCAATGGTTGCTGCTCAACAACTGCTTCTTGATTCGTTGCATTTAACCTCGCTTCTTTTTTCAGCCTTGCCTCTGCCGGTGAAGGGCGTTTAAACCGCCTATCCATCAATCGCAAGTTGTTTGCCGCGTATTGAATTTTGACCGTATCGATGACATGGTTCAAACTGTCAATAGCCTGATCCAACTGAAATACACTCATCATTTCCGCCGGATTCTTCATCACCTCTTCATTGTCGGCAGTGAAGGCCAATGAAATCAAGTCCATGCGTAATTCCATCCGTTCAAAATGGCCCTCGATCAGCGCGTGCTGCGGATTGCGCACCTTCTTATCCTTCTGCTCATCATAACTACGCCCGTTGTAGAGCGTCAAAATGAGATAGCGCTTATCGGCCGTCTGCTCCATGATTCCGCGTTCGGCGCGAATCACCGTTCGATTGGCCTTCTCCCCTCCGCGATGGTCGTAGATGAGCACATCGGTCAACTCGCCCGTATCCTGATTATTTCGTCCGGCCCGGATACTTACACCTTCAATGCCATTATAAAAAACCCCATCCATCAAGTTGAGTGCTGGCTTCTGCTTCATAATACTGAACAGCATCACCCTAAACTTCAAATTCGCCACGGGCCATATGTTATTGGCAAATACAAATGCCGTTATCGAAAGACCTACACTAAAGAAAATTAACGGTCGCATGATGCGCAACAGCGAGACTCCTGCACTCTTCATAGCCGTCATCTCGTAATGCTCGGCCAAGGTGCCCATGGTCATTATGGAACTCATCAGAATGGCCAATGGAAGCGCCATATTGACTAGGCGCGCAGAAGCAAAAACCAACAATTTAAGGACGACCCAAATACTCAAGCCCTTGCCCAGCAACTCGTCGAGGTAAACCCAGATAAACTGCATTTCAAAGATGAACATGGCCACCATGAACGTCACCACAAAAGGGCCGATGTAACTCTTTAGTAGTAAAACAGACAGTTTCTTCACCTGACAAAATTACGGAATACACCCTCCTGAAATGGCATTGAATTCTTCACCAAAGCCCCCTTGCGGTGTTCATGAAATTATGGGATTTCAAAGCCCGACGATGACTTGCTTGGACGTACTTTTACCCCCTAAACACATCAAAACCGCGAGCCCTTGTTTTACCAACTATCTATTCTAGCCATTTTCCTCTATGGCTGCTTTTTGATCTTCCTATTTGTATACAGCCTTGTTCAGCTCAACCTTGCTGTCAAATATGCGAAGTTTAAAAGACACTCACCTCGCAAGCCCGTGCTCAAAGACGACCAATGGCCTGTGGTGACCATTCAGCTCCCGGTCTACAACGAGCTCTATGTTATCGAACGACTCATCGACGCCATCTGTGCATTTGAATACCCGGCAGGCAAACTCGAGATTCAAGTACTGGACGACAGTACCGACGAAAGCTTTGAAGTTGCTGCCAAAAAAATTGCTGAAAAACAAGCGCAAGGGATCGACATCAAACACGTCAAGCGACCAAAGCGCGAAGGCTTCAAGGCCGGAGCTCTATCCTATGGCCTGGATATCTGCCGCGGTGAATTTGTGGCCATATTCGATGCTGACTTCATTCCGCGCAAAGACTTTTTGCTGCAAACCATTCCACACTTCTTCCACAACGATCGCATTGGCGTGGTGCAAACGAAGTGGGAACACTTGAATGAAGAATACTCCTTGCTCACGCGCTTGCAGGCCTTCGGACTTGATGCGCACTTTACTGTAGAGCAAGTCGGTCGCAACAAAGGCGAACACTTCATCAACTTCAATGGTACGGCCGGTGTGTGGCGAAAGTCCACCATCTACGATGCAGGCGGTTGGGAAAGCGACACAATCACCGAAGATCTTGACCTGAGCTACCGCGCGCAACTTCGCGGATGGGAATTCATTTACCTGCCGATGATTGGCTCACCTTCCGAACTTCCGGCTGAGATGAATGCCCTGAAAGCACAGCAATTCCGCTGGACGAAAGGTGCTGCTGAATGCACGGTGAAGAACCTGCCCAAAGTGCTTAACGCCAAACACCTCACCTTCGGACAGAAAGTACACGGCTCGTTTCACTTGATGAACTCCGTAGTGTTTCTCTGTATCCTCGGGTGTTCAGTTTTGAGTGTACCGATGCTCATCATCAAGAACACCTACGGCGACTTGGAAATCCTGTTCAAGATTGCAACCGTATTCATGATAAGCTTCTTCTTTTTGGGATACTTCTATTGGATTTCGAGGCCGGATAAGCAGTTCTTCAAAAAATTCTTCAACTTCCTGTGGGAATACCCCACCTTTCTTTCCGTGAGCATGGGTCTTTCGCTGCACAATGCTGTTGCCGTATTGGAAGGTTTCACCGGTAAGAAGTCAGCCTTTGTGCGCACACCCAAATTTGCGATCAGTGGCACATCCTCAGGCACCTGGAAAGACAAGAAATACCGCGCCATTAAAGTGTCGCCGCTCACCATATTCGAATTCCTCATGTGCGTCTATTTCGCCTTTGGTATTTACTACGCTTTCGCGTTCACGGGAAGAAAAGAGAAGCCTCTTGCGCAAGTGGGAAGCGCTATCGGTTCGTCTGAAGGCAGCGAGTTTTACTTCACCTACTACAGCGGCGATGACCAAACGGCGAAATCTTATCACGCCCTTCGCCTGCAAACCAAGGAAACCACCACAGCAACGATTGATTGTAAACTCACCGGATGGTCTAAAACCATCACCGTTTCTCCCGATCAGCCCGCGGTAATTCAGATTCCTATTGACTCCGTGGCCACCCTCAACGATAACTTTTATTTCGTTGGCGCCATCCATGTCACTGCTCAAGAACCTATCGAACTGGCTTTGATGCCTGACTTCAAGCACGCCGATGTATACAGCATGATTCCTCCGGCCTCCCAAATGAAGGCTACTTACAGCGTGCCTGATGCTCCTTCCAAACAAGAAGCCGTAACCGAAGTTTCATTGCTGGCATTAGAGGATAGCACCATCGTCACCGTCAATGCAACACACCAACTCTTTAACGGTACGCAAGCCAATGCGCCCTACACCGTGCTCTTGAACAAAGGCGACATTCACAACATCCTGGCAAAAGATGGCGGCAACTTAGCCGGAACGAGTATTCAATCCATTCAAAGCAACAATGATTCGAAATCATTTGCGTGCTACGCCGGCTCAGCGCCGAAACCGTATGACCTTGGATTGTTGCCTTTCCACATCATGCTTACCCTTGGCTACGCATTTGTGACGTTCTATTCTTTGAAGCATGCTCGCTCCTAAGCAAACCCTCGGACTACCAACCGTACTGGCGTTTTACACACTCGCTTGCGTTCCATTTTTCTGGAACTGCGCTATCGATAAATACTTCTCTGCCGACGCTGCATTCTACTTTGTGCGCATGCTCGACGCCGGCAACTACATGGATTTCGCCTGGTCGCGAAATCATGCCGTGTACCTCACCGAATGGCCCCTGATTCTCGCAGTTGATTCCGGTGTAACGAACCTCGCAACATTGCAATGGCTGCATGGATTCGGCATTTTCTTTCCGGCAATCATTAGCATCGTGCTATCGATTGCTTTTTGCCCGAAACCGATGCGCTCGCTTTTGTTATTGCATGCCATGAGCTTTTTCGCCCTCACCTATCCGGCCGACAACATCATGACGGGTGAATCGCACGTGCTCGTGTTTCTCACCTGGCCTATCTTGTTTGCTATTCTGTCCGACAAGCTTCAGGATAATCGCTACTTCGCATTACTGGTTCCCGTTTTATTAGCCTATGCGCGCTTGTACGAAAGCGCGCTGTTCACCGCACCGCTGCTAATGCTGATTCTGCTCTATCGACTGTACACGAAAGAACTACAACTTACCACCTTCAAGAAAATAACGATACTAGGCTTGTTGCTTGCCGCAGCGGTAATTGCTGTTTGGGCCGTTGTATTTCCGCGTGACCCGAACAACCGCACGGACTTCGTGGGGGCCATGGCTTCAGGATTAACGCATCCCCAATTCATTGCTTCTTTCATCTTTCTTGTTTTTTGGTTCTGGAGCGCGAACAGCAAACGAAATGGACTCACGTTGGTTGGACTCGTTCTTTCCGCAGCGCTCGTTGGTTATTTCATGATAACAGGCACTTCCGTGAGTGCGTCAACGAGCTTCGCCTGCCGCACACTTTCATTCACGACACTGCCGCTACTGATGCTAGCCGGGTGGCGCTTGTCGCAACAGAAAACAATCGCATATCACCAAGCTGCAACCGGACTATTTATCGCACTTATGGTGGGATTTCACTTCTTTCTTGCTCAGGCGTGGATGGACTATCGTGCCGATTTCAAAACAGCACTCACCAACAACAGTGGATTCGTTGCAGTGGAAACTACAGGTCTACATGAACATCCGCAGAAATGGTACTGGACCAATCCTATCTTGAGTTACTTGTGGAGTGAAGGCGAAGTGACCACCATTATTCTGAATGAACCCGGGAATTACGAGCCTTACAAAGCGCAGGAAGAACCCATCATCGCCCGCTACAAAACACAACGACTTATTGCTGCGCCGTCGCTGAATTAACAGCATTGCCTTCGATGAAGTAATCGTAAGCTTCATCAATGATTCCCCAACCGATTTCATCGAGGTTATACTCCGTAGCCATCACCAGGATGATATCACATTGCTCCAGTGCTTTCATCTTCTCCGCTTGCGAAGGCATTGTTCCCTTCTTACCCGGCCATGGATAGAGTTCGCGATTGTAGTAATACATGGAAAGCTCAGAAAAAATCGAAGGCTTCCAATCCAGGTTGATGATGTTAAAGAAAAAACTATCGGTGAATACAGCGGCCTGCGGGCGGTAGGCATGTTGCGATGTTGCCTTGAGCACAGGATAGGCCAACGGTGCATGCGGCAAACTGGAGTAGATGTTCAAACTCGACTCCATGTCGTTATCCGGAAAGAACACCACGTCGACCAATGGCGGACGTCGCGTTTCCCATTGAAATTCATTCAACGTCGTGTCCATAGCATCCGCCGCGAAACGCACAAGGGAATCCATGGCCAAACATGCGCCGTACTGACTCCAGTGAATTCCAATTTCTGTAAACAACGGCGCATAGGTTGTATCCTTCATGGCCTTGAACCAGGCATTGCAATCCATGTAATTTACCGAGGTCGCATTCAGTTTCTCCACCAAAGCCACATAGTTGGTGCGTGTTGAAACAACGGTACAGCTGTCGGGCAAACACTCCGGGTAATAAGAGGCCTTACCCGGATAAATGATTGGAGCAAACAGCTTTCCCTGACGCTTAAAGTGCTCTTGTAATGCAGCCAATTTCCTCACACGATTATCCAGATCTTCCTCATTCACTTTCTCGCGACCGGTGTAGGCTTCAACGTACTTGTATTCGTAGAGCATGCCGTTTTTACCTTCGACAACCTCGGCAGCATTGATGATGTGAAAGAGTGAATAGTTGACCTGATTATTGACTCGAATCAATTCATTGCGACAACCGAAATTTTCAGCGGCGTAGGCATCGGTGCGCAACTGGTAGTCGCCGTCCCACCAGGTCTTGACCGACAAAGGCAGATACTCTGTCTTCGTGAAAGCTCCATGCAATTCCTGAGTTGGTATCCATTTCAATAGATGCTGCAACATCGGAATGAGCAACAACACGGAGAAGATCCAACCGGCGCGTTTATGGAATCCTTGCTGCATCAGAAACGGAAATAGATGAATGGGTTAAACGTACTGGCTGATATGGCACCCACCACATAGAAATAGATGATGAAAGCCGCAAAAAGAAATCCGACATGTGTTGCACGTGACAAGCTCTTTTCACCAAAAACAACATCCTGCACACGCTTGCCTCCGGGCAGTAATACGAAGACGGCAAAAACCGCCGCGACGATAGTCATCCAAACAACCTCAGCTGCCGGCACTTGCCAATACCCTTCGGAGTGGAACATGGCGCCGATGTACTCAAATGCGTCACTCAACTTTTCCACCCGGAAAAACACCCAACCAAACAGCACCACAACGAACGTGAACGCAACCTGAACGAGCTTGGGCAATTTACCCAACCACTTCAACAAGAACAGTCGTTCAAGCACGAGAAAAAGGCCGTGGTAAGCACCCCAAAATATGAAGCTCCACGTGGCACCATGCCACAAACCTGAAAGCAAAAACACAACCACCAAATTGAAATAAAGGCGCGAAGGGCTGACCTGATTTCCACCCAACGGAATGTAGAGGTAATTGCGCATCCAGTTGCCCAGCGTCATGTGCCAGCGGCGCCAAAACTCCGTTATGCTTCCCGAAGTGTAAGGATTCGTAAAGTTCTCCGGGAAACGGAAGCCAAACATTCGCCCCAGTCCAATGGCCATATCGGAATAACCCGAGAAGTCAAAGTAGATCTGAAACGTGTAGGTCAAAGCTGCCAACCACGCCGTGGATGCCGCCAACGTGGATGCATCCAGCGCACCACTTCCATCAAATGCGTCTCCGTAAACACTGTCAGCATATTCTCCAAGGGTGTTGGCGAGAATAACCTTCTTAGCAAGTCCAAGGCAAAAGCGATACAGTCCCAGCAATCGATCCTCTGCCTTCTCCGTTTGAAAGCGTCCGTGAATCTGATCAGCAAGTTCATGGTAGCGAATGATGGGACCCGCAATGAGCTTCGGAAACAGAATGATGTAGAGCTGATAATCCCAAAAATTTCGCAGCGGCTTATGAATCCTGCGGTAAACATCCACCACATAGGTCAACGTTTCAAACGTGTAAAAGGATATTCCAATCGGCAGGGCAAGCTTCGCCCAAGGTATCGCGCTATCGAAGCCGGCAACATGCAGCACCGCATTCACATTGTCAATGAAAAAATTCATGTACTTGAAGTACACGAGCAAGCCCACGTTCAACAGTACAGACAGCGTAAGCAACAATTTCCGGCGCACTGAATCCACCATGCGGTCCATACGCATCACCAGGAAAAAATCCACGATGGTCGTACCCAGGATAACAAAAACGAATCGTGGTGCACCCCACGCATAGAAAAACACCGAAGCCGCAAGCAACAATGCATTCTTGAAACGATCAGGAGTCAGGCGATAAACGACCAACAGCGCCGGCAAGAAATAACACAGAAAGACGATCGAGGAGAAAACCATGTGCTACGGGTGCTGTCATTGCTCTTTGATGAGCCATGCCGACAGCGCGGCAAAAGTAAGTGCGCAAGGCAATCATTCAAACCACCTGCATGCGGCCGGATTAGGCAATGAATGCAGCCATCGCCTGCTGCATGGCGTGTGCCTCACGCGCGGCAGCTTCCGCGAAATCAGGGCCTAACGAAGCGTAAAGTATGCTCCGTGATGCATTGATTAACAAGCCAACCCCTTCATTCATGCCGTGCTTCATGACCTCTTCAAGGCTTCCTCCTTGCGCGCCCACGCCGGGCACGAGCAGAAAGTGATTCGGCACAACGCGACGAATTTCCGTGAGCAATTCAGCGCGGGTTGCCCCCACCACAAACATGGTGTTCTCCGGGCTTCCCCAAGAAGCGGTCTTTTCGAGCACGTGCTCGAACAACGGTTTGCCTTCAGCCGAAAGCGTTTCAAAATCAAATGCCCCCGAATTACTGGTCAGCGCCAGCACAATAGCCCATTTTCCGGCTTGTGTCAAAAAAGGCTCCACCGAATCGCGCCCCATGTAAGGTGCCACCGTCACACTGTCAAATCCGTAAGTATCGAAGAAGGTGCGCGCATAATACAGCGACGTATTGCCGATATCACCGCGCTTGGCGTCGGCAATGGTGAAATGATCGGAGCCGATGTAGGCCACCGTTTCCTGCAAAATCTCCCACCCCTTTGGACCAAGAACCTCATAAAATGCCAGGTTCGGCTTGTAAGCCACGCAATACGGCCGAGTCGCATCGATAATGGCCTTATTGAACGTCAGCAAATCCACGCCCGCAGGCAGTTTCGCCGGGTCAGAATCCAAACCAACACAGAGGCAAGAACGGCGCGCGCGGATGTGGCCCTCTAGAGTCTTTTTATCCATGGCGCAAATATGACCGCTACACCCTATTTTCGCATCCCGAATTTTTACACAAGTCATGAAAATCCTTGTTTGCATCAGCAAAGCTCCGGACACCACTTCCAAAATTGCTTTTACCGACGGTGGCAGCAAATTCGATGAGAACGGAGTCCAATACATTGTTAATCCTTACGACGAATGGTACGCCCTGGTGCGCGCCCTCGAACTCAAAGAGGCCGGCGGCGGAAACGTCACTATCCTCTCGGTTGGTGGCGCCGACTATGAGCCGATCATCCGCAAGGCCCTGGCCATTGGTGCCGATGACGCCGTGCGCATCGATGCGGCCGAAAGCGATTCGCTTTACGTTGCCAAGCAAATAGCGGCTTATGCCAAGAATCAGGCTTTCGACATCATCTTCTTCGGCAAGGAAACCATCAATTACAATGGCTCCATAGTTCCGGGTATGGTAGCAGAATTGCTCGACTTACCGTTTGTAAGCCTTGCCATGAAGCTAAACCTGACTGGCAATATGGCCACCATTGAGCGCGAAGTTGCCGGCGGCGAAGAAATCCTCGAAGTGGCGACGCCTTTCGTTGTCAGCGCTGCAAAAGGCATGGCCGAACAACGCATCCCCAACATGCGCGGCATCATGGCAGCTCGCACCAAGCCATTGACCGTTGTGCCGGCAGCTACTGCTGATGCATCAACAGCTGTCAAGAACTACTCTTTACCTCCCGCAAAAAGCGGCTGCAAATACATCGATGCCGAAAACGCAGGCAGCCTGATTCAACTGCTTCACGAAGAAGCCAAAGCCATCTAATCCCAAAAGAACTCCATCGTATGTCAGTACTTATATACGCAGAAAACCACAACGGCAAATTCCCTAAGAGTGCCTTAGAAGCTGTTAGTTATGGAGCCGACGTAGCAGCTATGCTCGGCAACGAAGCCATCGCTCTTACATGCGGCACCATTGCAGGTGATGGCGGCCTGGGCAATGCCGGCGCTACCAAAGTGCTCACGGCTGCAGTTAATGGCACGAGCGACTCTCAGCAGATGAGCAAACTCGTGCTGGCAGCAGCCGCGCAAACAGGAGCCAACGTCATCATTTTCTCGCATGATGTAGCCGGTAAAATGATCGCTCCTCGCGTAGCGGCACGGCTCGACGCCGGATTAGTCCCCGGTGCTACAGCACTACCATCGGCTGATTTCGTGGTGCGCAAGAATGTGTTCAGCGGAAAAGCTATTGCTGAAGTTGCGATGCTCACAGCCAACAAAGTCATTACCGTCCTTCCTAATTCGTTGGGCGTAAAAAATACCGGCAATACCGCCGCCATAGAAGCCTTTACTGCTGACCTTGGAGCAACCCGCATAACGGTCAAAGAAGTAAAGACGGACAACAAAGACGGCGAAATTCCACTGCCGGAAGCGGAACTTGTGGTCAGCGCAGGTCGCGGAATGAAAGGACCCGAGCACTGGGGACCGATTGAAGAATTGGCCAAAATCCTGGGGGCTACGACCGCCTGCTCTCGTCCGGTATCCGATATCGGCTGGCGCCCTCACCACGAACACGTGGGACAAACCGGCGTTACCATCCGTCCAAACCTGTACATCGCCGTTGGTATCAGCGGTGCCATTCAACACTTGGCCGGCGTAAACGGTAGTAAGACGATTGTGGTTATCAACAAAGATCCTGAAGCACCTTTCTTCAAAGCTGCTGATTACGGCATTGTGGGCGACGCATTTGAGGTTCTTCCCAAAATTATTGAGGCAGCTAAGGCTTTCAAAGCTGCTCACTAATGCAAAACATCAGTTGTAATCCGTAAGGCAATCCACTATATTCGCCAGAGGAAATTAAGGCAAAGACTACCTGCAGAATTGCTGTTCTATGAATAAGAACAAGATTGAACTTCAAATAGCCAACATTCAACCCAGTGGGAGCACAAGTGGTGCTTACACCATGGTTCTTGCCGAAACCGAAGGCATGCGTCGTCTGCCCATCGTTATTGGCGGTGTTGAAGCGCAGGCCATTGCCATTGAGTTGGAAAAAATGACCCCGAGTCGACCACTCACCCACGACCTCTTCCGCAGTCTCTCACACGCATTCAATATCGAAGTAGAAGAAGTTCTCATCTACAACTTGGTTGAAGGTATTTTCTTCGCCAAGCTCATTTCCAGCATGAATGGAAAAACCGCCGAAATCGATGCACGCACCAGCGATGCCGTGGCGGTGGCTGTCCGATTCAACTGCCCGATTTATTGCTATGAATTCATTATCGAAACAGCAGGGGTGAGCAGTGAAGAAGACCCTGAAATGGGCCTGCAGCCGCCGGATTTGGATTTGGAAGAAATCGAATCCGCAGCCTCTGAAAATGTCAGCATCGAAGAACTCAAGCGCCAGCTCGACAGTGCCCTAGCCAACGAAGAATACGAAAAGGCTTCGCAAATCCGAGATGAGATTAATAAAAGAGAGGGTGGGGAGTAACTGCTCTAAGTCATTTTCATAAGTCTTTCACAATCGTTATTTTCAAGGAAAATTGTTTCCATGAAAATTACACATCTCCTTTTTTTGTTGGTGCTGACAACTATTGTCCAAGCGCAAACCATCCCCAACGCAGGTTTCGAAAACTGGACAGAATGCCCCTCTGCAGCCGACCCTATTCCTTTCCAAACGTCCAATTTGATTTCGTACTTCCTCTCCGGAGCGCTCAACGTGGAGCAAAGTACCAATGCACACGGAGGTAACTACGCAGCATACGCACATGCCGACCCTAGTCAGCAGATGCAAGGATTCCTTTCCCTGGGACAAGATTTCAATTCGGGTGAAATTACTCCCCTACCCTTCACGGGAACACCTGATTCCATCAGTTTTTGGGCACAACATACCATTAGCGATTTCGATTATGGCACTGTTGTTTTCACACTTTATGATGACATGATGGAAGTGGGCTTCGGTGCAGTTACCTTCAATGGCAACACTTCAGGCTATACCTACTACTCAGCTCCGATCTACTACGATAAAGGAGCCGTACCCAACGGAATTACACTCGGAATATCGTCGGGCGATGATGCCTCGCTTAATGGAGAGCTCTATATCGATGACATTCATCTCATCTACAACACAGGAACCGGTGATGACATTCCCGGTGGTGATTTCGAAAACTGGAACATCACATCAGGCCAATGCCTCGACAACTGGTCGACAACAAACGTTTACACAACGCCCAACCTCAGCGTAGAACAAGGCGAACCACACAGCGGAAATCACAGTGTGCGAATCACCAATCAACCCAACTT
>Ga0114979_10002194_pt1 | contig 13214 bp, 9 predicted proteins | sample S_140625_EF_Meta_FD_87315 | JGI IMG/M metagenome (GOLD analysis project Ga0114979, IMG submission 87315) | Freshwater microbial communities from Lake Simoncouche, Canada to study carbon cycling - S_140625_EF_MetaG | ecosystem: Environmental > Aquatic > Freshwater > Lake | place: Lake... | reverse complement strand
AGGGCCCGTTGCGGTGGATGATGACGGGACACCCGCTGTATAGATGTTGGGGTTACCCACCAAACTCCCTGAGAACTTTGCCCCAGGGTTGTAAGTGATGTTGCCCGATACCGTGTCGAGCGAGAAAACGCCTGATCGCGTAGAAATACCAACACGTAAAGCCATGCTGGATGACTCGGCCGAGTAATTGGTAATGAAAGCTTGGATGCCACCCTTCGCAAAATTAGCGGCGGTTGTGGTCAACTCAATTTGGTTGCTACCGGGTGTGGCTGCAAACACGGTGTTGGGGGTTGCTTCACCATCAACAAATAGTGCTGCACCCGTGTTGTTTGCGTCTTCATTTAAAACACGTGCAGTTGCAGCGTATTGAATGGTTAAACCGCCGTCAGAGGATTTCGCCTCGGTTTTTTGTGTGAGCGCTGCAGCCACCACGGAATCCCAGCTGAACGCTTGCGTGGACAGATAAAAGCCCACCACATCTTGGGATTGCGAATAGGCGAAACCGGTCACATCTGCGGATCGCGTTGAGCTGCCACTGACGAGCTCAAAAGTCATGCTCAAGAGATTGTCCACCGAGGCAGCTGCTTGGCTTTTTATTTTCCACACGCTTTCAAGATAGGTGGCCGGATTATTCATATCCAAACCACGCGCAGGATCGAATTGACGAATGGCTATAAAGTCAGGACTGCCATCGTTGTTGCTATCGAGCAAGACACCCACCACGTTTAAGGTCTTACTGGCAAAACTTGAGAGGTAGGTGTAGCCGCTGAGTGACTCCGCCAAGGCCTTAATGTCCGCATCGCTGATCAAGTCAACATAAACAAAACCCTCTTTATTAGGAGCGACGGCAGTAGAAGCTGAATTGATTGGCATAGTGCACCTCAGGAAATTCGATAATTAGCTTTGAAAAAGCAAATCTATGTGTGTGGTCAGAAGAATATACTTCGAGAAATCTACAAATTCAATAAATTTATTATTTTTGCTTTTTAAACTATTATTTAAGCAATGAAGAATTAATAGCATGCAAATTAGTAATAAAAAAATATTGTTTGTGCATCAAAACTTTCCTGGCCAATTCAGACACATGGCGACAGCCTGCGTGGGCAAAGGCTACCAAGTTCTGGCGATAGGTCACCACGACAACGCCTACCCCAAGGGCGTCAGCTATTTGCGTTACCCACGCCCAAACAGCCGCGCCTCTGGCCTACACCCTTGGCTGGGTGATGTTGAAACCAAATTTTCACGCGCATATGCCGTGCGCGAACTAGCCCTTCAATTGAAGCAGCAAGGCTTTGAGCCCGACGCCATCGTGGCCCACCCTGGCTGGGGGGAGGCGCTTTTTCTAAAAGAGGTTTGGCCACGCGCAAGACTTGGCTTGTATGCGGAATTTTTCTACCGTGCTGAGGGGTCGGATGTGGGCTTTGATGCGGAGTTCGCTTCGCTAGAGAAAGACAGTGCATCACGCTTGATGATGAAAAACACGTTTAACTATTTGCAATTCCCGCTAGCAGAGGCTTATCTCTCACCGACACATTGGCAAGCCAACACCTACCCCACTGATTGGCAATCACGCATGAGTGTGATTCATGAAGGGGTCAATACGGACGAACTCGCCCCAGCAGACGCACGCGCCATCATGCTGCCCAACGGCAAAATGCTGAGCCCCCAAGCCAAGGTGGTCACGTTTGTGGCAAGAAATTTAGAACCCTACCGTGGCTACCATGTGTTCATGCGTGCTCTTGAAAAGCTGCAAAAGATGGCACCCGATACCGACATATTGATCATCGGAGGTGACGCCACCAGCTATGGCAGTGCTCCGCCAACTGGGTCAACTTGGAAGGACAAGTTTTGGGATGAAGTCAAGGGTCAGTTGCGCACAGACAAAATTCATTTTCTAGGCCGCCTCCCTTATGACAAGTTTTTGGGCGTCATGCAGCGATCAAACGTGCATGTTTACCTGACTTATCCATTTGTGTTGTCTTGGAGTTTGTTAGAAGCCATGAGCCTCGGCAAAGCGATTGTTGCAAGTGGGACAGCCCCCGTTCAGGAGGTGATGACCCATGGACGAGAGGGGCTTTTGATTCCGTTTTTTGATACACAAGCACTGAGTCAAGCCATTGCAAGCCTCTTAAATGACCCTATCCAATGTTCAACACTTGGCAACGCCGCACGCCAAAGGGTGTTGGCAAGCTACGATCGTCAACGCCAGTGCTTGCCTCAACAACTGGCTTGGATTGACAAGTTGATCCAACTTCCTTTGCGCAACCCATGACGACCAAAACAAGCTCCCAATTGACGCAAGATTGCTGGCCATTTTTGCGACCCGCTTTCCAGTGGACGTTTGGCTTGGGCTTAGCCACCAACTTATTGGCACTTAGCTCCACTTGGTACATGCTCGAGGTTTACGACCGCGTGATTACCAGTTTGAGCTTGGTCACACTTCTGATGGTGTCGTTGCTGGTCATTGGTGCTTACTTTTTGCTGGAAGTGATGGAGTGGGTTCGACATGGGCTGATGAAAAGCGTGGGCGACTGGCTTGAGACGAATTTTGCAGGGCGGCTTTACGAAGAACAAATGGCGCCACACTTATACAGCTCAGCCCCAGAGCAACAAGCCAACTTACAGGATTTAAATAGCGTCAAAAATTTCCTAGCATCCAATGTGATGCTGGCCTTGCTAGATCTGCCTTACGCACTGATCGTGATGCTGATCTTGTTTTTGATTCACCCTTTATTAGCAGGGATGGGGCTTGCTTTTGCATTTCTTTTGGCGGCGACAGGATGGTTCAATGACCGAGGCACGCGAGAAAACATGGCTCAAGCCAATTCATTAGGCTTCAAAGGTAACCAGTTTGCTTTGAGTATTTTCCGAAATGCACATGTGGTGCAAGCGATGGGCATGGTCAACCCACTTCATTCAGCTTGGCAAAGCCTTCAGCAACAAATGCTGGACAAACAAGCGCAGGCGTCCATTCACGCTGGCTTTTGGACAGCATGCTCCAAATGGGTACAAACGCTTCAAAGCTCACTGTTACTCGGTCTAGGGTGCTTACTGACTCTGGAAGGCCTGCTCGACCCAAATGGCTCGATGATCATTGTGGGATCAGTTCTTGGAGGTCGACTGATGGTGCCCCTTGCCCTGCTAATTCCCCAATGGCGACAAGTTGTTCAAGCGCAAACCGCATGGGCCAAGCTTTCCCAGACACTCAAGCATCTCACGCTCGACCCCAAACCAATGTCGCTCCCCTCACCGACAGGCGCTCTGGATGTGTCACAAGTCGTTTATCAAACGCCCCCAAGCGCATCGGGACAAGCGATATTGCTGCGAGGCATCAATTTCAAGGTCGAGGCAGGTGAGACGCTATGCGTGTTGGGTGCAAGCGGTGCCGGCAAAACCACCCTCGCCCGTCTGTTGGTTGGCTTACTTTCGCCATTGCAAGGCTCGGTCAGATTAGATGGCGCCAATGTTCAGACATGGCCAAAAGAGGAACTCGGACCTCACATCGGCTATCTTCCCGCGCAAATCGAATTACTTGACGGCACCATCGCAGAAAACATTTCTCGCTTCACTGAATGTGATCAAGCTTTGGTTGAAGAAGCTGCGAAGGCCGTTGGATTACATGACTTAATCAGTCAACTGCCCATGGGTTACGACACACCCGTAGGCCAAGACGGCGCAAGACTATCGGGCGGCACACGCCAACGGGTTGGTCTGGCGCGGGCCTTTTTCAATTGGCCTCAACTCCTGGTCCTCGATGAACCCAATGCAAGTTTGGATGAAATAGGCAACACCGCATTTTTAACCGCACTGCAAACAGCACAAGAAAAAAAATGCACTGCGATCGTCATTTCGCATCGGTCCGATGTCGTGGCGCTGGCACATAAGCTTTTAATTTTGCGAGATGGACAAGTACAACTGCATGGACCCACGCAAGAGGTTATTCAAAAATTACAGGCCTCGGCGAGGCCAGCTTTAAACGTCACTTAAACCATGCAACGTCAATCTTCGTCTTTGCGAGCGCTTTACTCTCTTCTTTTTGAACTGCGAAGAGAATTAATCCTAGTTGGCGCTTTGAGCTTAGCCGTCAATATGTTGATGCTCTCCCCCAGCTTGTACATGCTGCAAGTCTACGACCGGGTGATGATCAGTCACAACGAACTCACCCTAGCTTTCAGCACTGTGTTGCTTGTCATGATGTTGACGTTGGTCGCTTGGTTTGAACAATTGCGAACCGGCTTACTCGTTAGTCTTGGGATCGCCTTTGATCGTTCGATTCAAAGTGAGATTTTCTTTTCAAGTCTGCACGGCGAGCTGAAGAAACCATCCGCAAACCCTCTTCAAGGTGTTTTTGATCTCGCGCAGATTCGTCAGTTCATCACCAGCCAAGGTCTGTTTGCATTGTTTGATGCGCCTTGGTTTTTTATCTATGCAGGGGTTCTGTTCCTGATGCACCCTTTGCTCGGATTTGTGGGGTTGCTTTTTGCCGCCATACAAGTCGCTTTTATCGTTCACAGTAAAAAGTTTGCGGCGCCATTGATCCAGGCCACAAACCAGCAACAAGTTCGTTTGCAAGCACTCCAGCAAAGCCAACTTCGTAACACTGAATCCATTCAAGCCCTCGGCATGCTGCCCACCCTCAAGCAACGATGGGCAACCGTCTATGGCGAGTGGCATGCCACTCACAGCCATGCAGAACATGATGCGCAAAAACGTTCATCATTCACTAAATTTATGCGTTACACCCAACAATCCCTCTCTTTGGGGGTGGGCGCGGTGTTGGTCATTCATGGTGACATCAGCGCTGGCGCCATGATTGCGACAAACATTCTGATGACTCGCATGCTTCAGCCGCTTGATTCACTCACTGGAACTTGGCGCGCATGGCTCAATATGCAAGCCGCCTTAGCGCGTGTAGAAACTCAAACAAATTTAAACATTCCACCCCATGACATTCGACCAGTCACCAACTTACCCACGGCGCCTATTCGCGTTCGCACAGTAGGACTTCGCGCAAAAAGCGCTGAACCCGCTTTTGACATTCTGACGGGGGTGAGTATTGACATTGCGGCAGGTAGCGCCGTTGCTCTATTGGGAAATTCTGGCGCTGGCAAAACTTCCTTAGCGCTTGCCTTGCTTGGCTTGCTACCCAACAGCGAGGGCAATGTTTACTGGGATGCTGAGGCCGTGACTTACTTGTCGACGCCCGACTGGCATTCGGCGATTGGTTATCTCCCCCAACAAGTCGAATTCATCAGTGGCACCGTGGCACAAAATATCGCACGCTTTGGATCAGTGAATGCAGATGCGGTTGTTGCTGCCGCGGTGAGTGCGCAAGCACATGACATGATTTTGCGTCTCCCCAAAGGCTATGACACGTTGATAGGGCCTCAAGGATTGGCGATTTCATCTGGCCAGAAGCAGCGCATTGGGTTGGCCAGAGCCTTGTTCGGTGGCCCCAAGCTATTGATCCTCGATGAACCCGATTCACATCTCGATGACGCTGGTGAAATGGCCTTCAAGGAAGCCTTTGAAACTATAAAGTCTTCAGGTTGCACCCTTATTTTGATTACCCACCGCAAAAGGCTGCTGTCGCTTTGTGACCGTTTGTTTGTGATGGAGTCAGGGCGAATTGCTCGCGAACTACCCCAATCTTTTTGATTCTCACTATGAGCCATAAACCTTCAACACCTCAAGTTCCTTCCTCAGATCAAGTGAATGAAGTTCAAACGAATTCGCATTTACGCAAAGCCGCCCTCGCTTTAGGGGTGGGTTTTATTTGCTTTCTTTTGTGGGCAACATTGGCACCCTTAGATGAGGGTGTTCCAGCGCAAGGCAGTGTTGTGATCGATAACAAACGCAAATCAATTCAACATCTGCAAGGTGGCATCATTCGTGAGGTCCAAGTTGGTGAGGGTGCTCACGTCGAGCAAGGACAAACACTTGTTGTGCTTGAGCAAGCCACAGCCAAAGCGAATATGGAAACCGTACGCCAACATTACCTAGCGCTGCGGGCCACTGAGGGGCGCTTGATGGCTGAGTTAAACAGCCTGCCAAAGATCACATTCCACGCTGATTTACTGGTCAACGCCAATGACCCCTATGCACAACAACATTTGACTGCCAATGAACGGCTCTTTGAAGCGCGAAGAGCCGTTTTACAGGCCAATATGGGTGCCCAAAAAGAAGGGCAGGAGGCTTCCCGCGCCCAAATTATTGGCTTACAAGGGGTGCTTCGTGAGAAGACACTGCAACACGAGTTAATGGCGGGACAACTTGAGCGACTCAAACCCCTCATTGCAGAAGGCTATGCTCCTCGAATTCAGCAAATTGATCTTGAACGATTGCTCGCGGAGTTGCGTGGTCAACTCGAAGACACAAAAGCCAACTTGCAACGCGCCATCAGCCAAGACAAAGAATTTGCTCACAAAATTCGAGGTCTTCAGCAAGACTATTTCAAAGAGGCCTCTCAGTTGTTGGCTGAAATCAATCGTGAACTTCTGGCTGATCAAGACAAGCTGATCGCTTCCAAACAAGATTTACAACGCACTGAAATACTTGCACCCGCAAAAGGTCAAGTTGTGGGCTTAGCGCCTGTCACCCCAGGATCGATCATCGGCCCCGGACAAAAAATTATGGACATCATCCCTGACTATGCGGAACTCATCGTAGAAGCCCGTGTTCCACCCCAAGTCATTGACAGAATCAGCCCTAGTCAGCTTGCCGACATTCGCTTTTCTGCTTTTTCACACTCTCCACTTTTGGTCATAGAGGGCAAAGTCGAGTCCGTGTCCAACGACTTGCTGACAGATCCAGAACTCAAACAGTCGTATTACCTAGCTCGTATTTCTCTCACGCCCCAAGGGCGAGAAACTCTGGGCAAAAAAGAACTGATGGCTGGGCTTCCAGCAGAAGTCATGATCAAGACGGGTTCACGGTCGTTGCTCTCCTACCTGGCTTACCCGCTGGTGAGGCGACTGCACAAATCACTCAAAGAGGAATAAGCATGCTGCGTCATTCCTCAGTACCGCATGCGTTATGGATAGTCGCGCTGAGCGTGCTCACTTCATCGGCTGCAGCGTCACCTTTGAATGAGGCCTTTGTGAGTGCTCGCACAATTGATGAAACCTATCTTGGCGCCCTAGCCAACTTTGAAGCCACCCAAGAGCTTGTTCCGCAAGCTGTCGCCTCCTTGCTCCCTAATTTGTCAGTGAGCGCTCAGAACATGAGTAACCGCTTGAATAAAGATGAAGGTGCGGGTCCTTTACCGCAACAAAACTATAAAAGTGCAAGTCGCTCACTCACACTTCGCCAACCCATCATTCGTCCGGCTGCGTGGGTTCAACTTAAACAATCTTCCGCGCAAGTCATGGCGGCCCAATATGAGTTAATTCGGGCAGAAAACGATTTAGTGATTCGTGTAGCTTCTGCGTACATTGATGCTTTGTTAGCTGATGACCAACTCAAAGCGGTTGATACACAAGTTAAGGCCTTACAAACGCAGCAAGAAGCAACCTTACTTAGCTTCAACCAAGGATATGCCACGCGTGTCGACATCATTGATTTGCAAAGTCGCTTAGATCAAGCCTTAGCGGATCAGCGCCAAGTTCGTTCCGCGAAGGGATTTGCACTCGAACAACTTAAATTATTTTCTGGGAATACGCAGGCTGCCCCGATCCAAATTTCTATCGCGAACGACAAGAACCGACTAGAAAGTTTTCCCTTTCAAGAATGGCTCAACCGTGCCATGGAAAAAAATGTCGATATTTTGGTGAGTAGATTTCGCGTTGAAGCTGTCTCGCAAGAGGTTCTTAAGGTGAATGCGGGGCACCTACCTACGCTTGACTTTATTGCCCAAGTCAGTAACAGCAACAACGAAAACATTCAATTTCCTGCAACCACGTTTTCTAACAAACAAGTGGGTCTTCAGATGAATGTCCCACTTTTCAGCGGCGGCTCTGTCATGTCCGCAAGTCGCCAAGCGGTACAACTCGCGAACAAAGAAGATCGCCTGCTGAATGCCACCATGAATAATGTTCGGCTGCAAGTCAATAAAGAGTTCAACAACTTCATCGATGGCATAGAACGCATCAAAGCCAATCAGACAACTTTGCTGGCAGCCCAGCAAGCACTTATCTCCGCAGAAAAAAACACGACAGCGGGTTACAAAACTCGCATTGACGTCTTAAATGCACTTCAAAAAGTTTTATCAAGTGAAAAGGACCTGATGCTGTCTCAATACCAGTGCATGCTATTTTTTCTTAAATTAAATTTGTTAAGCGGTGAATCTGCGGAGCAATCATTGATTGAGCTGCATAAGCTGATTCAATGATTTGAATAGCCACCCGTCCAGCCCATTGAGCTAGGCTTGAGAAGAAAAAAGCCACCCGAGGGTGGCTTTTCCATTTTGGTAGGGCGTGACAGACTTGAACTGTCGACCAAAGGATTCTGGTTTGTGTAGCTTTCACTACTCCCTGGACTATGCCTTCACCATGGCCTGAGCTTTAGGTGGACGCCGTCTAGTCTCTACACGTTCAAAGTGCTTTCGCACTGAGCTTCGCTCGGCATTGGCATATCTTGCGACTTAGCTTTCACCGAATTTGACGTCATTCACACGAGCGGTTTCCCAATCTCGGTGCACAATTTTTATGAGTCCTCTGCTCTAACCAACTGAGCTAACGCCCCTTAAAACATAGTGATTCTAGGCGCTAGAGCGCACTAACTAATCGGCTATAAATTAAAGCATCCTATAAAGGCCATGTGATACTGATTTATTGAGTTCGAGGCTTTGTAAACCATTGATTTTGCTGCAGATTTAACTAACGTCTCTGCCGGGACTGAAACTGGCGCTGGTCAGGACCATTCAAGTATTTCGTCGTGCGGTCGAAACATCTGTGTAGGACGCTAATGTCAGCGTTCAGCACGTTTGTGAATCACGCCCATGACCTTCGAGATCCTTCGCTCTTTCACGAGCACCCTCATTCGCTGGCCACGCCATTTACTCATGGTGGGCAGCGTATGCTTGCTCGCTGCCTGTGGTGGGGGCGGTGGTGGCTCAGCAGCGGTGGCAGCTGAACCCTCAGTCTCTTTGGTCAATGCGTCGATTGATCTGGCGCCGTTTTATCCTGGCAAAGCCATTTTTATAAAACCCACCTTCACTTCGGGTACCGGCAAGATCACTTGGGTCAATGCCGCGGGTACGACGGGTGAGCTGAGCCTGAGTCAATCTGGTGCAGTGGTTCAAGACAACCCCTTGAGCACTACGGACTACACGCTGACAGTCACCTATCCCGATCCAACAAGGCTCAACAGTGTCGTGAGCAAAACAGCCTTGCTCAAAGTCACCATCACTCCCGTCATCGTTCCACCTGTGACCTTGGACCTGAGTCAAAGCACGTTGAGCACGGGTCGCAGTGACCATGCCAGCGTACGGTTGCCTGATGGTCGTGTGTTGGTGACTGGCGGCACAGACGGGACGACCGTGCTCAAGTCCGTTGAGGTGTTTGACCCCTCAACAGAAAAATGGGTGGCTGCCACTGACATGAAGACAGCCCGTCGCGGTCACACTATTACCCTGTTGCAAGATAACAAAGTATTGGTGACGGGCGGTTTTGATGGCAAGCTTGCGCTCGCCACCGCTGAGATTTACGACCCCTCCTCTAACACTTGGACGGCCACCATCGGCCCCATGGCTTTGAGCCACCGCTTTCACACAGCCACGCTTTTACCAGACGGGAAAGTGTTGATTGCTGGCGGCGCTGCAGGCCCACTCATCACCGCTGACCCCAAGGTCACGGAGATTTACACACCTTCAACAAGTCTTTTCACGCCTGGTCCTTCATTGCAAGAGGCGCGACAAGGCCACACAGCGACCCTGATGAAAGACAACAAGGTTTTGTTTATTGGCAACAGTGGGGATAACTCTGCGGCTGGAAAAATCTTGACATACAACAGTGCAACTCCTGCTTCGTCTACATGGACCACCATCAACAGCGCCAAGAATGAGCGTTTCGACCACAGCGCAACCATCATCAATGGCACGTCTAGCCAAATCGCCATCATTGGGGGCGGCGTAGCGCCCAAAACCGCTGAACTCTTCGACTTAGACACAGGCGTATGGACGGATTTACCCTCCATGGCCACGGCAAGATCACTGCACACCAGCACACAACTTTTAGATGGACGGATCTTGGTGGTCGGTGGCTATGACGGTAAGCAGTCCTTGACCAGCATCGAAATCTACACACCTGCTAATAACTCTTGGACAGTCAGTACTTATGCCAAAGTTCTGAACTCTGCAAGAGCCATGCATACCAGCACACTCATGAACAATGGCAATGTATTGGTGGTGGGTAGCTACTTCCAAACTTCAGGCACGATTTTGAAAACCACCGAAATTTGGCGTCCTTGATCAAGTTTGTTATCGACGAACCGATAGTTGTATGAACTCCTTTCACAACCCTGGTGATCTATGAAACACATCCTCACATGCGTGGCTTTAGCCGTCTCAGCTTCTACCTGCTTGGCACAACCCTCCAAGCCAAGTTACAACTATTTTGAAGGCCTCAACCTCAGCGCGGGAGTCTCTCAAAACAAGACCAAAAAGACAGAAACTGCGACCACGACCAGCAGCAGCACCAGTGCGCCTGTGGCCAAAGTCAACTACACCTTTGCTTTGGCCTACCCAGCCAAACTGGGTGTCTCGGCGACGATGGATATGAAAAATTCCAAAATCAGTCCCAACGAAACTTTGTCCTCTAATGGCGTCACCGAAGTCACGATTGAGCCAGGTATTTTGTTGCGCAGCAATTCATTGCTCTATGCCAAAGTGGGCAGCTATGCCGCGCGCTACGAACTCGCAGCCAGCGCCGCTCGCAATTTGAGTGGCAAGAGCTATGGCGTCGGTATCAAGCACTATGTTTACGGTCAAAACTTCATTCAAGCCGAATGGACGCAACGCAAAGCCGATGACAACCCTGCTGGCTTGGCTGGCATTCAGTTCAAGCAGTCGTCAGCTGCCGTCTTGGTCGGATTTAACTTTTAAATCACTGAGCTGACCACCGCGAGGGATTTATCATCCCTCGCATGAAACTCTCCCCCAAAGCCCTCGGGCTGACCGCTGCGCTGGTCACAGTGCTTATTTGGTCATCGTTCATCGTAGTGGCGCGTGCATCCGCTGCTCACAACTTACTGCCTCTCGACATTGCTTTTCTGCGCATCGTGGGCGCGGGCTGCGTGCTGCTGCCTTGGGGCTGGTGGTTGATGCGTGAACAGCGCCAAGCCACCCAACCAACACGCGTGGGCTCTTTCATGGGCTTGTCGCCCCTGCCCTGGCGCATCACCGCTTTGGCGGGACTGTTTGGCAGCCTGCTCTACGCCATGCTGGCCTATGCGGGCTTTTTCTTTGCGCCTGCCGCCCACGCCTCGGTATTGATGCCAGGCAGCTTGCCGCTGTGGACTTCGCTGTTGGCCATCGTCTTCTTGCACGAGCACATCACCCGTGCGCGCGCCATGGGCTTGGCCTGCATTGTGATGGGCGACCTGTTGGTAGGCGGTGCGAGCCTGCTGCGAGCCTTTGAGGGCGGCGAAGTGTGGAAAGGCGATGTGATGTTCATGTGCGCCGCATTTTGTTGGTCCTGCTACAGCGTGCTGGTGCGCCGCCATACCTTGGACCCCGTGCGCGCCACCATTGCCATTACGGCATTTTCATGTGTGAGCTTTGTGCCTCTGTATGCCTTGGCCGCTTACTTAGGCTGGGTACCCACACACTTGGGCTCTGCGCCAGCAGAGGAAATGGTATTTCAAGCCATTTACCAAGGTGTAGGCTCGGTGGTCATTTCGGGCATCACCTTCAATATGATGATTCGCCACTTCGGACCCGTGCGCTCGACCATGATCACGGCCTTGGTGCCAGGTCTGTCCGCCTTGGGCGCCGTGGTTTTTTTGCAAGAACCCATGAGCCTGAACCTGCTGGCCGGTTTGGCGCTGGTGACCTGCGGCATTTTGTTTGGCGTGCGCTCGCCAAAGACCTAATGGATGTTGGGCAACTTCGCCTATTTGTGACTCAGCGCGTTGCTCACCAATTTGGATGTGATGTCAACAATTTGAATCATGCGGTCATAGGCCATGCGTGTCGGCCCAATCACCCCCAAAGTACCCACCACCAAGCCATCGACCTCGTAGGGCGCGCTAACGACTGACAACTCTTCCATAGGCACAATTTGGCTTTCACCACCAATGTAAATGCGCACGCCCTCGGCTTGTGCAGAGCTGTCAAGCAAGCGCACCAGCTGCGCTTTTTGTTCAAACAAATCAAAGGCCCGACGCAAGTTGCCCATGTCGCTGGAAAAGTCGCTGACCGCCAGCAAGTTGCGCTCACCGCTGATGATCACATCGTCTTGCACCTGGGTCAGCGCCTCGGTGCTGACTTGCACCGCGGCTTGCATCAGAGTGGCGATTTCACCGCGCAACGATTCCACCTCGGCCAATAATTTCTCACGCACCTGCTCAATGGCCATGCCCGCAAAATGGTGGTTCAAGTAGTTGGACGCCTCTACCAACTGAGAGGCGGTGTAGTCGGTCTCCGTGAACAACACGCGGTTTTGCACATCCCCCTCGGGCGAGACGATGATCACCAACAAACGGCGGTCTGACAGACGCAAAAACTCGATGTGGCGAAACACTGAACTGCGCTTAGGAGCGATCACAACACCCACAAAATGCGATAAATCCGACAGCAAAAGGGCGGCGTTGGCAATTACTTTTTGCGGCTGATCGGGGGCTAAGGTGGCCGTCTGAAACTGACTGCGGTCGGCCGTCAGCATGGTGTCCACAAACAAACGGTAGCCCAGGGCCGTAGGAATGCGCCCTGCCGAGGTATGGGGGCTGGCAATGAGGCCCATCTCCTCTAAATCGGACATCACATTGCGGATGGTGGCGGGAGACAGCTCGATGCCAGTGGCACGGGACAACGTGCGCGAACCGACGGGTTGCCCGTCGGCAATGTAGCGCTCTACCAGCGCTTTGAGCAATAACTTGGCGCGATCGTCTAGCATGGTCATCCTGTTGTCGGATTTTAGTGATGTAATTTGCCTATGAAATCTAAATTTCGTCAGATTGCCTTGCTGGGTAAATACCACTTGAACCTGGGTTCAAGCGTGAATCCTTCGTCACGCCAGACCTTGGAGAGCATCGCTGAGTTTTTACACACCTTGGGT
>Ga0114979_10002189_pt1 | contig 13232 bp, 4 predicted proteins | sample S_140625_EF_Meta_FD_87315 | JGI IMG/M metagenome (GOLD analysis project Ga0114979, IMG submission 87315) | Freshwater microbial communities from Lake Simoncouche, Canada to study carbon cycling - S_140625_EF_MetaG | ecosystem: Environmental > Aquatic > Freshwater > Lake | place: Lake... | reverse complement strand
CTTGACGATGACGAGGTCGACGTGCTCGATGATCTGACGGACATAGTCCTTCTGAACGTCCTTCACGAGAACGAGTTCCTTCTTGCCGTTCACGTCGAGGTCGATGAGCACGTTCTTGTGACGCACGAGGAGGCTCAGTTCGTGTGCGTTGACCATCACGTGACGAGGGTCTTCGCCGTGTCCGTAGATGACCGCGGGGACGTTTCCGAGTGCGCGCAGCTTGCGTGCCGCGCCCTTACCGAAGGACGCGCGTTCTTCGCCCTTGAGTGCAAATTGTTCAGCCATGATGTTGCCTTTCGCGGGGTGGTGACCCCTGGTTGGTGTTTCAACTCGAACGCCGGAAGCGTGAGGAGGACCAAGGTCGACCCACCGCGTCGATCACGGATTCGTAAATCCCTCGCCGAAGTTCCGTTTCAGCCTATCGGATAGGCTGGGAATTGATTTCCACGCGTTTTCTCTCTGGATTTCTCGAACGGAGTGTGAATGTCTCAGGCCAACATCGGTGTCGTCGGTCTCGCGGTGATGGGCTCGAATCTGGCCCGAAACCTCGCGAGTCGCGAGGGAAACCGTGTCGCGGTGTACAACCGGTCGTGGGACAAGACAGAGTCCCTCGTCGACGCACACCCAGAGGCGAACTTCCTGCCCGCGAAGACGATTCAAGAGTTCTCAGCATCGTTGTCCACGCCCCGCACCGCGATCATCATGGTCAAAGCGGGCGCCGGAACCGATGCGGTCATCGACCAGTTGTGTGAGGTCTTTGAGCCGGGCGACATCATCGTCGATGGCGGAAACGCGCTTTTCACCGACACGATTCGCCGCGAAAAGGCAGTCCGCGAGACAGGCATCAACTTTGTTGGCGCCGGAATCTCGGGTGGCGAAGAGGGCGCACTGAACGGGCCGTCCATCATGCCCGGCGGTTCGGCCGAGGCATGGGAAACGCTCGGGCCAATCCTTAGGTCGATTGCGGCGGTTGTTGACGGCAAGCCCTGCGTCACGCACATCGGCACCGACGGCGCCGGTCACTTCGTCAAGATGATTCATAACGGCATCGAATACGCCGACATGCAATTGATCGCTGAGGCGTACGACCTCATTCGTCGCGGCACAGGTAAGTCCCCCGCGGAGATTGCTGACGTGTTTACCGAGTGGAACAAGGGTGAACTCGAGTCGTACCTCATCGAGATCACGGCCGAGGTTCTGCGCCAGGTCGACGCGGCGACCGGCAAACCCCTCGTGGACGTCATCCTCGACGAGGCGGGGTCTAAGGGAACCGGTGTCTGGACTGTTCAGACAGCACTGTCTCTCGGAACTCCTGTGTCGGGAATCGCTGAGGCCGTGTTCGCGCGAGGGCTGTCTTCGCACCCCGAACAGCGGACGCTGGCGAAGTCGTTCCCCGGACCCGATAAATTCGCCGTTGCCGACGCCGACGAGTTCATCGAAGACGTCCGTCAGGCCCTCTTTGCATCCAAAATCGTGGCCTATTCGCAAGGCTTTGACGCGATTCGCGCTGGTGCCGATGAATACAACTGGAACATCAATCTTGGCGAAGTCGCCCGCATCTGGCGTGGCGGCTGCATCATTCGCGCCCAGTTCCTCAACCGTATTACCGAGGCCTACCGCGCTGACGAATCGCTCGCACTCTTGATGGCCGCGCCGTACTTTGCGAAGGCCGTCTCGGGTGCTCAGGCCGCGTGGCGGCGTGTCGTCATCGCAGCGACCGAAGCCGGAATCCCTGCCCCAGCATTCGCATCGTCACTGTCTTACTACGACGGACTGCGTGCCGACCGTCTCCCCGCCGCCGTCATTCAAGGTCAGCGCGACTTCTTCGGCGCACACACCTACAAGCGCATCGACAAGCCAGGCACGTTCCACACGCTGTGGTCTGGCGATCGCACCGAGGTTGCGGCGGAGGATACGCACTGAATATGCCTGTAGGGGTGCGTGTCTAAATTTTATGGGGCTGGTGACATTGCCCCAACGGGCGGCATTCCTACAAACACAGTAACTAGCCCCGAAGAGTCATCGGTAACGACCGTCCTTGTTCCATTCACTGTGGTAGAAAAACTTCCACTAAATGAATGGAACTTGGTCCAGGATTCACCAAAATCTCTGCTGAAATACTTTCCTAATGGCCAGCCTGGCGAGGAGTTGGGGACATTCAAGAGCATCGTTAACCCGTCACCAGTAAAAGTAACGTCGCCACACAAGATTGACCCTCGAACACCTGGGTCGAAACCGTGCGTTGGGATTCTAAATGTTCGACCGCCGTCCGTCGAAACGTTCAAAATGCAGCCATTGGCATTCGTGACTGAAATTTTTTGACCACTGTCGTCCATCGCCAATCTGTTAATGTACCCAGACCAGCCAAGGGAAGTCCAGGTTATGCCCGAATCGGTACTTTTCCGGAGAAATCCGCTCCATGATGCAACGACAATCGTGTTTCCGTCGGCTGAAATACGAGAACCCTGATATTGCGACAACGGTAAGTTTGCGTTTTGCCATGTGACGCCGTAGTCCCGCGAGATATAGATTTGGCCGGTCGGGGTCATCATCGAGGGGTCGTTAGACTGGTGTGTTGCGACAATGACTCGCCCATCGCCGCTGGCAACAATTCCCCACCACGTCCGTTTTCCCGCACCGCTGTTCAAAAACCACGAAGCGCCACCGTCACGTGAAGAATAGATTGGCCCTCCCCAGGACCAGACCCCGGTTGAGGGTGAGCGGTTGCTTGCCTGCGCAAGGTTCAAATTTTGACCGTCGTCACTTATTGTCAGTTCCATGACGCTAGCCATCGCGACTTCAGCGGTGGCCCAGATTGACGAACTCCACGTCGTTCCTGAATTGTGCGAAGTATGAACTTCCATTCCGCAAATGACCGCGATGTGCCTGCCATCCCTCGATATAGCAGTCTTTCCAACTGAATATGCCGAGTTTAAATATGCCGAGTCGCACCAATTGAGAACCGCAGTGCCATCGGGACCGTTTGAAGCGGTTACAACGGACGTCGATCCAGAGCTTGCAGTTGCCGTAACCTTTGCCAAGACATGTTTTTCTGCGTCATCCGCGACAAGAACATAAGTCGAGGTCGTCGCACCGCTGATGGCCACACAGCCACTTGGGACACTCGCCTGAAACGTGGAAATCGCAGATGTGCACCGATACCACTGATATGCATAACTGGAAACTTCACTCGAAGAGGACCATGAACCATTCCCCACGGTCAATGCTGTTTCAGAATCTGCCCCAATCGAAAGGATCGGGGGATCCAACAAGAATGGAGTCGATGTGACCTGGTTGGCTGAAGGCGAGTACTTTGTCGAGATTCCAACAGAATTCATTGCAGTAGCAGCCACAACGAGTCGCTTTCCAAATTCTGGCTCGTTCAGAAGAATCTTCGAAATGTTGAACGTTCGCAAGATTGCGGTGGTTCGTGGTGAGGTGGTGGTTCCGTCACCAATCTGTCCCGACGTGTTGAGACCCCAACACGACACGGATCCGCTCTTTCGAACCACACAGGTGTGCGAGCCGCCTGCGGAAATATTAGAGACGCCCGACAAACCGGCAACCGTCGACGGGACGCTCGCCGAGGTTGTGTTGCTAGTTCCCAACTGACCAGATGTATTCAAGCCCCAACATTTTCCTGTGCCATCTGACATGGTCACACAAGTGTGATTGCTCCCGGCGGATACAGACGATGCGCCGGTCGTGAGGTTCAGGGGGCCGACTGGCGCGTTGGTCGATATCGAACTCGCATTACCCAACTGTCCAGATGTATTGAGACCCCAACAGCGAACGCCTCCCGTTGTCAGAACTGCACACGAGTGGCTGCCCCCAGCCGAAACGCTGACAGCGGTTGAAATCGCAGACACTGCGGTCGGTGCCGATTGATTGGTCGTTGCTCCATTACCAATCTGCCCAGAACCACCCATGCCCCAACACTTCACCGTGCCTCCACTAATCACCGCACAGGCATGACTTGCACCGGTGTCCAAAGAGATGACGTTGGTCAATCCGGGAACAGTTTGCGGCGTTGACTGGCTCGTCGTGTTCCCAAGCCCAAGCTGACCTGACCCATTATTTCCCCAACACTTGACCGTGCCATCGATCATCAGGGCACAAGCAAAAGCATCGCCCGCGTCGATTGACCGCACTCCTCGAAGTCCAGAGGTTGCAACAGGTGTCGCGCGTGTTGTGGTTGTTCCATCGCCGACCTGTCCGGATCCGTTGGCGCCAAAACACTTGACCGAACTGTCAACTAGCACGTAGCAGGTGAAAGCATTCCCCGACGCGACCTGCACAACCTTATCGCTGCCAGATTGTGCGGTTGGTGTCGATGTCGAGAACGATCCGCTCGAAACTCCCCAGCAATAGGCAGTTCCATCGGCTTGCGCGACACACGAATGCGTTGATCCCGCGGAAATCTTGGCGTCGCTTTGGAATTCGGTACATCCCGAAGGTCGTGTCGACAAAGCGGCCGCAACTTCACCAGAACACTCAAGCCATTCGTAGGAATAAGTCGGCCTCGGGAAGCCCTGCCATGTGCCTTCTGATGCGGTGAGCAACTCGCCCATGTTGATAGTGCCCGAAATGGATGGTGCGGCGGTGTTTGTCGGGATCTGAGTGCTCGCGATTGCCTGCGCCGCCACCATTGCCGAGGTACCGACCGAGTTGGTGCGGGAAACCTTCGTGGTGATGAATGCGCCGGAATCGGCCGCGGTGAGAACATAACTGTTTGAAGTTTGACCTTCTATTTCAGCACACGTGCCAGGCGTCGTCGCGATCGCCGTGCTAACTGCGGCAGAGCAGCGATACCACTGATACGCGGTGCCTGAGATCGCGGGATACGCCCACCATGTTCCATCCGCCACCGAAAGTGTTTGGCCTAAAGTTCGTAACCCCGCCATTTCGGGGGCAATCTGTGCCACGGGCGCCCCGGTGACTACCTCTGTTGACCTGGTGAAGCGCACGGTGGACGAGACTGTATTCGTTTGCGTCACGCGTGCGACGAGGTACTTGCCCATGTCAGGACCGACCGCAGCATAAGTCGCCGACGAACCTGAGGTTGCGATGAGATCACACCCGGCAGGAACGGTCGATCCTTCAGCGGCAACCGCCGATGAGCATCGATACCACTGGTGGGTCGTCGTCGGGGTCGGGAATCCACGCCATTCGCCGGTGGCTGCCGTCAGCGTTGAGTTGAGCGACGGAGTGCCCGAAATCGTCGGCTCCGTGACCAAAGTCGGCGGATGGTTTGACGTCAAACTTGCGGCAGCCCACAAGGTCTTTGCGCCGTTTGCGTTCGTTTGGGTCGTTGTGGCAGTGACGTACTTGCCGGCATCGGCAAGGGCTTGTGTGTAGGTCAGTCCAGTTTCACCGTCAATCGCAACACAACCTGACGGCGTTGCTTCTGTCACCGCAACCGTTGAGCTGCATCGGTACCATTGGCGGGTAGTGGTCGCTGAAGGGTGCGCCAACCATGTTCCCGCGGAAACGGTGAGTACAGACCCTGAGACACGAGTGCCAGATACAGCCGGTGCAGTCACCACAACCGGAACGCCGGTCACCACGGCAGTTGACTGCGCAACACGAGTGACAGTTCCCAATGTGTTCGCGCGAGTCACTGCAAACGTGATGAAGTGACCCATGTCGGCAGGGGCAAGCAAGTAGTTTGATGTTGTTGCGGCGGCAATAGTTGCACACCCCGCAGGCACGGTCGCCATAACAGAGGCAACTGCCGTCGAGCATCGGTACCACTGGAACTGGAGCGACGGAACTGGGAAGCCCTGCCACTGTCCTTCAGATGCGTTCAGCGATGTTCCTGCAACCGGTTCGCCGTCGATGAAGCCATCAATAACGACGACAGGAGCCTGATTTGTGGTGGCGGACGCGGCCGACCAAGCCGTTACCGACGCAATCGAATTAGTCCTCGTCACCGAACCAGAGATGTAGTACCCTGCGTCATCAGCCGTCTGGGTGTAGGTCAAATCAGATTCGCCTGAAATTCGGTAGCAGGAATCGGACGAAGATGTCGTTGCACCAATCGCTGCAGAACAGCGATACCACTTATAAGCAACGGAGTCCGAAGCGGGATACTCCACGAAAACCCCGGGGCTCATCGTCAACGTTTGACCAACAAGTCGGGTGCCTGATGTTGAAGGGTTCGTTGTAGGCGTCGGCGGTGCAGTCACCGCCACTGTTGTCGGGGACATCCAAGTTGTTGCCGACCCACTATTTGTAGCGACGACACGACCAGAAATGAACTTTCCAACATGGCGGGTTTCAAGCTGTAACTTGTTTGAATCTCGACCGCCTGTAGATAAATATGAATCTGGGATCGACGAATAAACAGACCCAACTGCAGTCTGTACATTGAACACAGCGCCGCCCCATGCCTCGTAGTACCAAACATCAATCGGATAGGCAACGCCGGCAGCTAGAGTTATGGGTGAGCCACTGACGGTCTGGCCGCCGTTGAGCCCCCATCTATTGAATACAACGTTGCTGCCTAAGGTCATGTAGAAACCATCGTCGAGCGTAACCTGAGTGTTCAAGGTTTGGGTTGTTGCCGACTTGATGAACCCTGCGTAATGAACCATCACGTAATCTGCACGACAGCCTGCAACAACGCCGTTGCCCCAGTTTTGCGACAAGTTGGACACAGCGCCTTCACTGCACTTTGTGTAGGTTAAGTCTGATCGTGTTGGAATAACGGACGAATTCATGGGAATTAGATACGACTGGTAAGTAAGTCCAGCGGGGCTGGACGCGACCGAATCAATACTGCAATCACCGGGGGTCAGGGTAGATGCAGATTCATGTTGCTCTGAACAAATCAACCAACTCAAACTTGTGGTTGGCGCGGGATAACCAGTCCACAAGCCTGGGTCTAGCGTTAACTTTGACCCGAGTGAAGCAGTTCCCGTGAGGGTTGGATCGGTGTCAATACTTGGGGGCAAGAACGTCGCGATGGACTGTGCAGCGATGTGCCGCGTGGTGCCCAATGAGTTCGTGTGCTCGACGACGACCGTCAGATACTTGCCAGCATCAGTGCCGTCAAGCGTGTACTTGTTGGACGTTGCGCCAGTTATTGATTCGCTGCAGTGCGCAGGGACTGTTGCGGCGGCCGTAACTGGCGAGGAGCATCGGTACCACTGGTAGGTAACCGTCGCAACGGGATACTCAAACCATTGGCCGTCGGCGACAGTCAACTCGGATCCGAGCCATCGGTCACCCGTGATGGTGGGTGCGACAACTATGGATGGCAGTGACTGAACAATGGTGGAGGAAAGTCCGATCCTTCGAGACGTTCCAGCCACATTGGTCGCAACCGAAGCGACCGTGACATATTTCCCTGCGTCCGCCTCGACGATTGTGTAATTGGCTGAGGTCGCCCCTGAAATCAGCGCACAGCCATCAGGGATCACCGTGGCCGCTGTATCAACTGCCGACATACATCGGTACCACTGAAGAGACAACGACGGCGTCGGGGTTCCAGTCCATGCAATCTGGGCTGTCGACAACGCGGAACCACGAGTCGCAGTTCCGGATACCAATGGTGTTGCAACTGTTGCTGGCAACGAGGCGATTGCTGTCGCAGACGGTGCCACAGTAGCGATTGCACCGCGAGAGTTTGTGGCGGTGACAATTGCGGTGACGAACTTGCCAAGATCATCGGCAGTGGATGTGTAGGTCGATGTTGTCGCGCTCGAAATGTTCACACAGGTGGCAGGCAAAGCAAAGGTATTGGCTGGAACCGCCGCGGTGCATCGAACCCACTGGTAGGTAATTGAGGGCGTGGGGTGTGCAGTCCAGGTTCCGTCGGAAACACTGAGTTCTTGGCCCTGGGTGCGGGTGCCCGAGAGAGCCGGCGCGATCAAGCGACTGGGGGCGGAATCGATTTCCGCGGTGGTTAACGTCACCGTTGTTGTCGACGCAATTGCGTTGGTTGCGATGACACGAACAGTCATTCGCTTACCTGTGTCAACCGTCGTGGTGACATACGTCGGCGATGTTGCTCCGGAAACGATTGCACAGGTTTCCGGCACTGCCGAGACAACAGAATCGATTGCTGCCGAACACCGAAGCCACTGATAGCTGCGGGTTGGCGTTGGCGATCCAGTCGCTGTTCCCGTTGACACGGTCAATGTTGAGCCAACGATTGTCGTTCCGGTCACCGCCGGCGACACGGTAAACACGGGGACGCTACCCACCGCAACTGTTGACGCCGCGATGGTAGTGAGAGTCCCCAGTGTGTTTGCTATCGTCGTTCGCGCCGTGATGAAACGCCCCAGATCAGCGTCGGCCAAGGTGTACGACTGGCCTGTTTCACCAGTGATTGGCGAACACGTGGCGGGCAAAGTTGCGGTCGCAGTCGCGACTGCAGCCGTGCATCGAAGCCATTGCAAGGACACAGTTGCTTCTGGGTAGGCGACGTAGTCGGCATCATCGACGGTCACGTCGTTGCCCGAGACTCGAGTCCCTGAAACCGCAGGTGTGCTCAATAGTTCTGGTGTGGCGGTGCTCATTCCCCTGGTGCCTGCGATGGCGCTAGCCGATTCGTCAAAATCATTCAATGCAGTGACTGCACCAAAAACGTAGAAGCCAAGATCATCTTGACCTACCGAATAGGACGACTGTGTTTCACCGTCGATTAGTTCACATTCAACCGGCAGACCCGCAACTACCATGGGTGAATCGGTCTCACAGCGATACCAAGAATAGTCGAAATCCACCCCGACGGACGGTGGGGTAGCCCATGCGCCCTCGTCCATTTCAAGCGATGAATTGTAACCAGCATTGCCGGTCAGACTCGGCTGAACATACGCAACGGGAGTCGCGGTAATGGCGGAGGTTGACGGAGTGTAATTGCGCACAACTCCCTGGGTATTGGTTGCAATCACCTCATAAAGCAGGTACGACCCAAGATCTTCCAACGTCACGACATGGTTAGTGTCGCCTTCAGAATCGTCAATCACGTAACACCCGGCGGGTTGCGTGGTTGAGGTGTTTATCACTTGCGAAGCACAGCGATACCAATACGAGAAGGTCTTTACGGGGATGGGATAGCCCAACCAAGTTCCCTCATCGGCAACGAGGACACTGCCGACCATGGCGCGACCGCTGATCGCATCGCCGGAGACACCGCCGATGTCAACTGCCGCCCGAACAAAAGCTGACGGGGCATACGGGGTGGGAACTGTAACCGCAGCGGTTGTTGCGGTGTATCGAACGCTAGAACCGGTGCGGTTTGTTGCCGTCACCATTCCTAAAACAAACCGTGCCTGCTGCCCAGCCAAAAGTTGAAAAGTCGCACCTGTCGCGCCAGGAATTTGTGTGCACCCGGAAGGCAATGTCAATCCGGCTGGTTTAGCGGCGGTGCACGAATACCACTTGTAGCTGTAACTGCTGGGGCGGAAAGTCCATGTCCCATCGCTGAGCGTCACTATGCGTGACACTTGCGCACTTCCCGAAACGGCAGGAGCGACGGTGTTCACCGGCGCGGGTAACGCCGCAACCGCCGCCGTCGTGATTGACCATTTACCAACCGACCCGATGGCATTCGTGGCAGTTACCGCAACACCAACCGACTTTGCCACATCGGCATCCACCAACTCATATGTTGACGATGTCGCGCCAGAAATTGCGGCGCAACCCCCGGGAAGGGCGTTTGCGGCGACCGTTACGCGTGTGGTGCAGCGCACCCACTGATACGAGTAACTCGCCGGAAAGTTCGACCACGTACCCGTCGACGCAGTCAAGGTCATCGAATTGGTTGCAGTTCCTGTAACCGTCGGGGCAACGGTGTTGGCAGGCCTCGATGGCACCACGATCGCGGTGGTCGATGCTGACCATTTCGTCACTGATGACCCAGCATTGGTTGCAGTCACTGATGCGACGATGAATCGTGTCGCATCGGCCGTTACCAGAGAGTAGGTGGCGTTAGATTCGCCAACGATCTCTGTACACACTGCGGGTTTCGCATTGGCAGCCACCTGAGTCGCTGTGCATCGAAACCATTTATAAACGTACGACGTTGGGTTTTCCGTCCAGGTGCCGTTGCTTGAGCTCAACGTCGAGCCCGTGACCGGCGAACCGGTGACGAGAGGGGCAATGCTGTTTACCGGCGGCAAAAACTGTGCGACCACTGCCGAAGTGCTAACTGTGTGAATTGGCACGGTGCCCGAAACGTTCACGCCCGAAACACGGGCCACAATGAACTTCCCCACGTCCGCAGTTGTCAGTGCATAAGACGATGACGTAGCGGAACCGATGGTCGAGCAGCTTGATCCGGCCGTCGCAGCAACCTTTGTGATGGCGGCGGTGCAACGGAACCACTGATAAGTAAAACTTGTTGGCACGCCCGACCACGTTCCATTAGTCACCGACATGGAATTGGGGACCTTTGCTGTTCCCGAGATGGTGGGTGCTGTGGTGTTTTTCGGAGCGACCATGGTGGCAACTGCCCGCTCGATCGAGGCGGGTGCGGTCGTCGAGCTCGGTACCGCGTTCGCCGGAAGGATTGGTGTGAGCACACCGAACACCAACACGCCCGCGAGGACGCGCGCCGTTAGTCCGAAGAGGTTCATGGTGCTCCGATGAGTGAGACACCTTCAGATTACGCGAAAATCTTCATTAATGAATCAAAATCATTAATGAATTGCCAATTCGGACTAAGGATTAATTCGTGGTTCGCCGCCACCGAAGGTTCCTGCCACGCAACATCTCGTTTCACTCGGAATCTCCTAAAGTAGTTGCATGAACGATTCGCTCCGAACCCCCTCTAAAAACGACGCCGTTCGAACAGCCGACACCGACTCGGTGTTCCATTCGTGGTCGGCTCAGTCGACCCTCGCGCCGTTCGTTATTGCTGGCGGCAAGGGCTGCGAGGTGTGGGATTACGAGGGCAACAAGTACCTCGACTTCTCGAGCATGCTCGTCAACGTCAACATCGGGCACCAGCACCCCAAGGTCGTCGAGGCAATCAAGGCGCAGGCCGATATCCTCACGACGGTCGCGCCGGCCCACGCGAACAACATGCGTGCGCTCGCCGCCCAAAAGATTCTCGACCACGCCCCCGCCAACTTCCACAAGGTGTTCTTCACCAACGGCGGAGCAGACGCGGTCGAAAACGCGATTCGCATGGCCCGAATTCACACGGGGCGCGACAAGGTCATCTCGTTCTACCGCTCGTATCACGGCAACACGGGTGCGGCCGTGGTCGCGACGGGCGATTGGCGCCGAATTCCCAACGAGTACGCCCGCGGCCACCTGCATGTTTTTGGACCGTATCTGTATCGCAGCGAGTACTGGTCGACCACTCCAGAGCAGGAATCCGAGCGCGCCCTGCACCACCTCGAGCGGGTTATCCAGGCGCAAGGAGCCGAATCGATCGCAGCGTTCCTCTTCGAAACGGTTCCCGGCACCGCGGGAATCCTGACTCCCCCGCCCGGCTTCCTCAAGGGTGTCCGAGCCCTCGCCGACAAGTACGGAATCGTCCTCATCCTCGACGAGGTCATGGCCGGGTTCGGCCGCACGGGTGAGTGGTTTGCGTTCGATGCCTTCGATGTCGTCCCCGACTTGGTTTCCTTCGCGAAGGGTGTCAACTCGGGTTACATCCCCGTCGGCGGGGTCCTGATCGCGGATCACATCGCGAAAACGTTCGACGACCGCGTCTTCCCCGGTGGGCTTACCTATTCGGGCCACCCGCTCGCCACCGCCAGCATCGTCGCCGCGATCACCGCGATGGAGGACGAAGGCATCATCGAGAACGCCCGCTCAATCGGAGCCAACGTTCTCGGCCCCGGACTTCGCGACTTGCAGGCCAAGCACGAGGTCATCGGCGAAGTCCGCGGTTCCGGTGTGTTCTGGGCTGTCGAGTTCGTCACCGATCGCGAGACACGCACTCCCGTTGATGCTGCCTGGATGGGGAAGCTCAGGACAGCGCTGTTCGCCGCTGGACTCGTGCCGTTCATGGCCGACAACCGCCTTCACGTCGTGCCGCCGTGTGTCATTACCGAGGACGAGACGCGCCGCGGATTGGCGATCATCGACCAGGTGTTGGCCGAGCTGAAATAGCCGCTGCCCGTCGAACGGCACAATTGCACCTATGGACTCCTCCGCATTCAGCACGTTCCTCGCGTCACGTCGCAGCACCCGTGACTTCCTGCCCAAACCAGTTCCGCAGAACGTCATCGACGCGATTCTGACCGACGCGATGACCGCCCCGAGCTGGTCCAACACTCGCCCGTACATGGTCGCGGTGGCGACTGGGGAGGTTCGCACTCGGATTTCAACCGAGTTACAACGCCGCTGGGCAATCGCATCCGCCGCCCTTCGCGGCTCGTGGTGGGACAAGGTGTTGTTTTTCCTGAAGCGGGACGGTTTGCCGACAAGCGACTACCAAGTGTGGCGACCGTATCCAAAGGACGTGCAGCCGCGCAGCCAAAAGATCGGCCGCGACCTGTACACCCACATCGGTGTTGCGCGAGGCGACAAGGTCGGGCGAGACGAGCAGTGGGCGCGAAACTTCGACATGTTCGGCGCTCCCGTCGCGATCTTCGTGTTCACCCACAAAGGGTTACCGACCTATGCCGTTTCCGATGCCGGCCTATTCATGCAGAACCTGATGCTGTCGGCACATGCCCGCGGGCTCGGCACTTGCGCCCAGGGAGCCCTCGCGGTTTGGTCGGACCCGGTGCGGAAAGAATTCACCGTGCCGAAGCGATACAAGCTATTGTGCGGAATTGCTCTGGGCTATCCCTCGAAAGACAACGTGAACACTTTTCAGGCCGAGCGTCTGCCGATCGGTGACATCACAATCCCGCTCGCCGACTGAAATTCACGTGTTGACACGTTCGGTAAACCTGTAAAAAATTGGGCTGATTTTTTACACGTCTAGGATTTGAGCCGCGTGCGCACCGCAAGCGCGGCACACGCAATCACGGCGGCCCCGCCGACGGCGATGTCGATGCTGATGACTTCGCCCAGCAACAACGCGGCCCACACGATCGACAGGACGGGCTGGACCAGCTGCACCTGGCTCACCGTCGTGATTGGTCCGATTGCAAGTCCGCGATACCACCCGAAGAACGACAAGTACATCGACACAGCACCGAGGTACGCGAACGCCGCCCACTGCCACGGCGTTGCGGTGATGGGTTGGGTGGCGACCGAGACCGCGGTCATGATGATCATCACGGGCGACCAGATCACGAGCGTCCACGAAATCGTTT
>Ga0114979_10002188_pt1 | contig 13234 bp, 4 predicted proteins | sample S_140625_EF_Meta_FD_87315 | JGI IMG/M metagenome (GOLD analysis project Ga0114979, IMG submission 87315) | Freshwater microbial communities from Lake Simoncouche, Canada to study carbon cycling - S_140625_EF_MetaG | ecosystem: Environmental > Aquatic > Freshwater > Lake | place: Lake... | reverse complement strand
GAAATGTACAATAATTTAATAAAAAAATCAATTGATTCTAATATTAATACACAACCACAGAATATTCAAGATGGAGGGGCTATAATTGAAGGAGATGATAGTTCTACATCATCTACATCATCTAGTTTTAATCAAGAAAGTGTAAAACCAAAGAAAAAAGACAAGAAGAAACCATATAAAAATTTAAAGAAAAATGTTACTGAATCAGAATCTTCTATTGAAACATCTGAATCTGAAAATTTATCTTATATTTCATCATCTGCTCATTCTCCTCAAAATTATAAAAATAAAAAAATAAATAATTCTACAGAACAATCTGGAGGACAGGACGAAACAGAAAGTGTAAAATCAACTGAACAATCAGCTGAACAATCAACCGAACCATCAGCTGAACCAACACAACAAGACAGTTCAAAATCAACGACTGATGAAAATAATAAATCCGAAGAAAATAGTTCTATAAATAAATCAATTACAAATGAAAATAATGAAATTCCACCATCAAGTATTAATACATCTGATATTAATATGGTAAGTGAAAGTTAAATTAATAATAAAGTTTTTTCTTAAAAACTTTATAATTCAATAGTATTATCTTCTAAATTATTTTTTAACATACTCATAAATTCTTTCGAATTATAGATAATATAAATTATTTCTGCTTTATGCTTTTCATATAATTCTTTTACTTTTGGATTCTTTTTCCCTAAATCTTCAATCTCATTTAAATAAATATCTATGGCTTTTATTTCTACGGGTCTTAGTTTATTATTTGCGGATAATTCATTATATATTGATACTATATTATGTTTTCTATTTTCAATAATATTATCAATATGATCATTCTTCGTTGTTGCATCAAACTTATTTGTATCTGAATTATAAACTAAACAATCTTTCGCACGTAAATTAGTTATTAATGTATTTCTATCTTCTTTAAACTTATCATCTGTATAAATTTTCCGGACTAATTCTATTATTGGATGTTCTTTAACTCGCATCCCGGTTATTAAATTAATTTTTTCTTTTTCTGATAATTTCTTTTGGATATTTTCATATCCCAAAGCATTTATATTATTCACTACTCCTGTATTAATATTCCCATTAAATGTAAGATTATTAATTAATGGTTTATTTGATAGTTTATTAACTATTTTTTTTAATTCTTTATTTTCTTTTTTAATTTCATCTATTAATTTTATTATTTTAGAATTTTCATTACACTTTTGTTCGTGTTTCCATCGACTTTGAATATGTTTATATCTTTTTGTACAATATTTACATTTGTAGGTGTCTTCATTTTCAGGATGCTGATATTTGGCTGATGTAAATGCTGATATTTGGTTTATTTCAGGTGTATGGTATTTTTTGACGTGTAACCATTTAGATTTATATGAAGAATAATTTTTATTACATATATTACAAATATGCTCCATCTATCTTATCTATCTATATATTTATACTAGATTTTATTTCCTTATATATTTTTTTTATATATCTATTTGGATAGATATCTATCTTTTTTTGTAGAGAGAGAGAGATTTTTTTATAAATAAAATATTCTAAATTGATTTTATTATATAAATATTTTATAATTTAATATTATTTTCATTTTTTTTATTTATTTCTGTAACAAAATTGATACAATTATTAATAATTTTTATAAAAAATGTTATATCTTTTTCTAAAGGTAATATAAATCTATCTCGATTTGCTATCTCTTTATATTTTTTTAATTTATTTATTATCATTATTTCAATAACATTCATATCTTCTTCATTATTACAAGTTTCATAATAAATAACTTCATGTTCTGCTGTTTTATTATAATTACTTAATCTTTTTTTTAAATTTATAGTTTTACCAATTATATAAGTTCTTTTCTTTTTATTATCATCAGTTGTAATCATATAAATTATATTTTTATCAGGATAGTTTTCTCTTCTTTGTTTTTTTATAAAAGAATCCTTTAATAATTGTATCTTATGATTTTTCAAATTAATTTCTTTATTAGCTTCTTCTAATTTAATATTAATTAATAAATTTCCATTAGTTAGTAATGTTCTTATCCATTTACTAACTTGCAATAAAAATGTTGGCGATATCCATTGGGCTAATTGTATTGCTAAATCTGGATGGATCCAATATTCTTCAATAAAATTAGAGTTATTATTTTTTTTAATATCTATTAATTCTGATAGGGGAATTCTCATATCATTTATAATATCATTAATTAATTCTTTTGTAATATTTAATTGAAACCAATCATTAAATTGTTTATTACCAGCTTGACATAATTGAGTTGCATTTATATAATTATCATTGTTTCTAGAAAAAATAGTTATATTATTTAAAGTAAGACTAGTTAATTCTTCTAATTTAACTGGTTTTATTAAATTATCATTAGTATTATTATTATCAATTATTACATTATTAATTACTGGTGTGTCTTTTGATAATTTTGTAATTATTGTTTTAAGTTCTTTCATTTCTATTTTAATTTTTTTATTTTCTTTCTGTATTTTAACAATTTTATTGTTATTACAATTTTTTTCATGTCTCCATCTACCTTGTGCAAATTTATATATATTCTTACAATATCTGCATTGATAATTATTGTCTAATTTTAAATTATTAATGGTTAGATTTGGGTTAATATTTAGTGTATGTTTTTTCTTGTTGTGATTCCATAGACTTTTGTATGATGAATATGATTTTTTACATATATTACAATTATAACTCATCTATTTATTTGATGTATATATATAATATAGAATTTATATTCTTAAATGATTTTCTTAAAATAATTTTATATTTCTATTGTTTTTACTTTTGTTTTCTTTTTAGGTGATAATTTTTTTATTTTTAGTTTCGGTACAATTTCTTCCGGTACAATTTCTTCCGGTACAATTTCTTCCGGTACAATTTCTTCCGGTACAATTTCTTCCGGTACAATTTCTTCCGGTATAACTTCTTCCGGTTTAACTTCATCTACTTTAATAATTTTTTTCCTAGGTGCTCTCGGTTTCTTTTCTACTATTACTTTTTCTTTAATTATTTTAACAGGTTTTGGTTTACCAAACTTATCAATAAATTCATTAAATAACTCTTCAATTTTATCATCAACTAATTCTAAGAATTGAGTTGCTGGTTTTTGAATTTGATTTGTCATATAAAACAGATAATCAATTTCTGAATTATTTTGTTTAATAAATGTTGGTGTTTCAATTAATTCACCTTGAAGTAATTTCTTTTTCGGATCATCGTTTGGTACTTTAATAACGACAAATTCAATTCTATCTCCAGACTGAGGTTTATTACCAGGATCACGTTGAGCAATTTTCTCTGATAAAAATACATGACCAATCTTTGTCCAATCTTTATAAGATTCTTTCAATTTAAGAGTTCTTGATTGCATAAAATATTTAATATCATACTTTCCAGTAAACATATCTTCTAAACATTTTTTTAGAAATCCTTTCGCTCCTTCTGGATCTCTTTTATTAATTAACATATCAATAATTCCACCACATACCTCTTTTACAATCGGAGAATTATCACGTCTCTTTAATACAATACCCATAAAATCTTGTTTATATTTATTTGGATTATCTTCATATTTATTTCCAACATATTTCTTTTTACATAATATCATAAAGGGCCAGAATGTTTTTTCATAAGCAAAGTTATGAGGAAATGGTAATCTACTTCTGATAAGTTCTCCGGATAATTTACCTATTTCCATTGATAATTCTAAAGATCTTTTATCTGTAATCATTTTACCACCTCTATAAAATTCAACTCTATAGATTTTTTTATCATTCTTAATTATCCAATAAGGTTGTATCCAATTATCCTTCAAAACATTATTTGTAAAATTTATTACTAATGTTTCAATTAATTGCCTTTGGTCAAATAGTAATTGATAATTTTTCTGATGTCCTTCTCTCTCCTTCAATAAACTATCAATTGTTTCTTGATGATTATCATCTTTCTCATTATTATTATTTTTTTCATCTTTCTTCTCTTTTTTTATTTTTTCATTTTCTTTTTTAACTTGTGTATCAATTTGTTTCATCCGATCAGAATATCCTTTAATTTTCTCATCACTTAAATCATTTCCTATTAATCTAATTTTAGTCATTTGATGTTGTCCCCACTGACATAATTTATAATCTATATTTTTAAAATTTCTTAAAACTACTTCTTGTAAAGACCATAACCATGGTAAATAACTTTCTTCCATATATTCTTTTAAAAATTGTTTAAGTCGTTCTTCAATAAGTAATATAATATGACTTAATTCTACTGTAACTTCTGGACCTTTCGGTAATTTTAAGTTTTTAATTTTATCAGGACCGTAATATTCTTCGTGTAATTCTAACCATTTTTCTTGATGTTCTTCAGGAATGAATGGCTTAATTAATTCTTTTGAGAAAGCAATAATGTCTCTCCAAAGAGATAATGATTCTTCTTTATCTACTTTAATCACATCTTCTCTGATGCGATAGCAACTAAAATTTGAATCAGTATCCCCATACCTCACAACTGGTTGGATGGTTTTCGATGTCAAACTTTCTAGTAAGAACTTTTTAAGATTTTCAATAAAATTTTTATTATCTCTATTTTTAAGTTCCAAATCTAATAGTTTATTAAAAGTATCTTCATCTTCTCGTTCCAAAGCTTTCTTCATACCATTCATCAACCAAGGTAAAATCTCTTCATCATATTTTTTACCTAAAATTAACATTTCTCTCCCAGTTGAAGTTGTACATGCAGCAATATCTTTCTTACATACAGGGGAAGTTGGAGCTCCCAATTGTCCGTATAATGAGTTTGCGGTTACTTTAAGAGCTAATTGTTTTGCATCTAAAATCTTTTTCTTAAATGGACTTGATTCTACTTCCATTTGTTTTTTAACTGCTTTTCTTTCTTTCAATAACTTATCTAAAATCATAGGAATCACACCTAATTTATTATTTTTTTGTGCATATCGTCTATATTGAATAGAACCATCTGCTTCAATATATTGTGCATTATAATATTTAATATTTGGTAAATTATCATATTCTGTTTTTTCAATAATTGTTTCATGAGACATGTTCTTCTGAATAATTGCAGAAGGATACAGAGAATTATAATCTTTAGTAACATTTGCTTCATAATCAACAGTTGCCACTGGGTCAAAAACAATTGCACCTTCATAAGAATCATTTGATTCTATATCTTCTAAGTCTCTTCCTTTACATTTCGGACAATTATATGCTTTTGTTTCAATATTACATTTCTTACATAATTTTGGTTTATTCATTTTAATAACAGGAAAAATATAACCTTGCTCTTTAAACTCTTTCAAACATAATGAAAATATTTTAATTCCTTGTCCTCTTATGAATAAATAAGATAATGGTACTGAACATACATTAGCCATTTCTATATTTTTAGTAACTACTTCTAATTTATTCATTAATAGATTTACTAATTTACAATCTTTAATACAGTATTTTGCTACAATAGATCTTTGTTCAGGTGTTCCTTTGAAAAACTTAAAAATCTCTTTAGGACCAACATCATCTTTTGCTTGAGACCAAAAAACTTTTCCGCCTTCTTTAGCACTCTGTAATTCATGTTCTAAAAAACTATCACCAATTACTACAAGTTTTTTATTTGTTTTATCAATATCTGCTACAACATATTTCTCACCAACTTCATCTGATACAAATCCTTTGATTGCTTCCAAATGGATATAATCAAATAAAGATATATCATCAACTGACGCACATTCTAATTCAATTAATAAATCAGATTTGTTTTTCTTAAATTTATTTAATTTATCATTAATAATTGGATTAAAACTTTTAACTTCACCTCTAATAAAATTGGAAGCAACAAAATCTAGTTTAAAACTAGGTAAGTTAAATGTTTTCTGAACATCTTTCATCAAATCAATATGAACTCTTCCAGGAGTATCCCAAAAACGAAGTAGATTCTCACCTAAAGCACTAGAAGCAAGTTTCATTTCTTTAAAATTACATGCTTTATTTTTTAATTTACTTAAAAATGCCATATCTTCTTTAATTCCTAAAATAGTATCACATCTATCATAAATATATTTTTCATCAAAATAAAATATGTTATAACCAGTAATAATATCAGCATCTGATCTAATTAATTCATCTTTAAAATCTTTAATTAAATCTGCTTCATCTACAAAAGACCTTAAATCAGTTGTTTCATCAAATTTACTTGTTTCATTTAAACAACCAATATATTGTCTATATGGTTCGGATTGACCTAAATAAGTATATGTAACACCAATTTGAATAATTTGATCTTGTTTTCTATTTGCTTGAGGAAATTGACCATCGTGAGAAAAACATTCAATATCAAAAGAAGCAATTCTTAAAGGTGCATTTGTATCTTTAGTTAAAGAATTTAAATCTTTCCATTTTATATTTAATTCAATATCACAATGACTTTCTTTTAGTGATTCCTTTTTAATATGAACATAAGTTGATGTTTCCACCCATGAACAACCAGTAATATTTCTATTATGAAAACATCTAAACATTGGTGGAAGATTTGCTTCATAAGTTTTAAATTTATATTTTTTAAAATTAAAATCTATTTCATTTTCTTCAAAAAATACACGATATTTTTTCATTCCATCACTATTATTAAATGTTAATCTAGCAAATTTAAAATTACTATCATTTGTAAAACCATCAGCTTTCTTAGCTGAAAGATATTTTATATCTTGTAAAGTTGATTTAAATTTACCCCATATTTTTCTATTAAAATTTCCTGTCAAGTATTTTTTAAATTCTTCTAATAGTAAATTAATTTTATGTTCAGTATAAGCATACCATTCATTTGGTAATTCAATATAAAAATAAGGGGTAAAACCTAATATTTTTGCATATACTGATTTACCATCAAGCATTCTGCCAAAAACATGAATAATATATTCACCCATTTTATTTTTATCATCTTCATCATCATACCCATCTTCATTTTTAACAATGTGATGATCTTCGACCCAATCGTATATTTGAAATTCTAAACTAGGTTTGTTGCTCATTAATCTAATAATACTTTAACTATAATATCTTTTAATCAATTTTTTATCAAACTGTAGTGAACTTTGTTCACCTACGATAACTTTGTTATTTCGCCGTTGGCTCAGTAAACTTCGTTTACCTTACTATTTCAACTTGATTATTAAATTATAATAATTAATTATTATAATTTAATATTAGAATACATTAAATTGAAACTGTAAGGTAAACGAAGTTTACTGAGCCAACGGCGAAATAAACCGCAAGGTTTATTAAGTGAGATGATTCTAAGATTCATTATTCCACGCCTCAGCTGTTTGTTTCCACGTTGTTAATAAAGGAGATTTTTTAATCTGTTGTCTATAATTGTTTAATTCATTAGGATGTTTCATTAATTCAGCTATTTTAACACCTAAATTTTGATAACAGTTTCTATTTTGATCTTCTAATTGAAAATGAATTCCTTCTCTATCTTTAAATACTCCACTATTTGAAATTAATGGAATACAACCAGTTGCTAAACTCTCTCTAATAGAAATACAATCAATTTCAATAGGAGTATTTGTTACATACAATTGAAAACTTGATAAATATTTTTCTCTAATAATCATGTCCATTGGTTGTCTTCCATGGTCCATTACACCTGGTTGAGATAGTAATTTTAACATTTTTTCTTTTAAATTTGGATCTTTTATATGTTCCATTCCATAATATACATGTAATTCTGCTCTGGGTTCAAAATGATAAATAACAGGCCAAACTAATTCTAAAATAGGTCCTAAGCCTCTGGTGTAACAACTACAATAACAAAATCTAAAAGGATTTCTGATAGCATTTTCTTTATTTCTAGAAAATTCATCTACTCTTACACCATTTGGAATAATTGTATATTTTGATTTTTCTAATTTATTTTCAGAAGCTCTTTCAAATTCTTCTTTATGAAATTCACTTTTAAAGAAAATCTTTGTAATTTTGTTTTGATATTTTTTCCATACATTTATAAATGATTCTTGAAAATTATCATGAAGATCTAACCAAACATATTTTGCTTTAATTGGAAATGGTGCACCGCACCATAAACCATAACCTCTCCATAAAATAAGAATATTATGAGTTGCTTCAAATGGAAATTTCTTCCAGTTAAAATAATCTACACCATTTACAGTACCTTCAGGTACTTCTCCATAAACTGCTACTTTCTTACCTAATTTTGTCCAATTATTAACTAAATTTACAATAGCTTGTTCAGAACCACCTAATGATTGATCTTTTGGATCCCATTTAATTGAAAATCCTCCTGCAAAATAAACAATATCATATTTACTAGTATATTCTTTTACAAAAATATTTTTATACTTGTTTAAATACACTTCAGGAATATGTTTTGTTACAGATGTTGGTAATTCTATTAAAGTTGGATTAAATTTATTTGTACCTCCAACTAAGAGTTCACGTTTATTAAATGTATTACTATCATGACTTGATACTACAATTGTATCATCTGCATCAAGTTGTACCATTGGTTCTGAGAAATTCTTAGTGAAACTTGATTCTTCTGCCATATCTTTATCATTATCGTGTTTATTTGTTAATAAATATTCTTTCTTCCATGCCATACAATTATTTGTTGAGTGATTTGGTCCAAATTGATTGAATTTATAAATCTTCTCTAAAAAATAATCATAAATTAATAATGCAGAACATCCAGCAATATTTGCCTTTGAATTTTTTAATTTATTTACAGCGTGTTCTATTCTAGATTTAGGATAATAATCATCATCATCCATACATACTGTAATATCACCTTTGCACATATTATTACCTTTATTTCTTAATTCTCCTAGTTTTACATTTTCTTGCCAATCAACATATACAATAGGTATATTTGTTTGTAATAATTTAATATTTGCTTTATTACATTCTCCATCGTCCTTATTTTTACTACCTTCTACAATTACCCATTCAATAATATTATCATATGTTTGTTGTTTGATTAAATCATTAAGAATTTCTAAACAATTAAATCTTTTTAGTTGAGAAACTGTAATAATAGATACAGTTGGTTTATTATTATTCTTTACCATTATTTAATAAATAAATAAATATTCTTTAAATAAAAAATTAATTTTGTTTATTTTTTTTGCTTTTTTTAATTGTTACATTACTAGAATTCTTATTTTGATACCATTTATCATATGATTCTTCTAAATCTTCCAAGTCTGTAAGCCATAATTTTTCTGGAGTTTTCTCAATTAAGAGATCAAATTCAGATTGTTTCTCAGTTTCTTGTTTCTTTAACTCATCAATTTTCTCTTGAGTTAAATTATAAATAGGCATAGATAATAGATAATTATAACTATCATCATTTTTGGGAAATTTATTTTTTTCTAATTGAGCTTCAATTTCTTGCTTCTTTTTATTATTAATTTCAAGTTTCTTTTCAACAATCATTAAGATAAATTTGACTTTCCAACTAATTATTTTTAGTTGCTTTTCTAAATTTTCTAATAAATAATCTTTTCTCTTTTGATACAACTTCAAACGTACTGTAAAATATTCATCTAAAATTGATTCAATTGAATCATATTTTTGAATTGCACCTTTATTATTATATAAATGCATATTACCAATACTAACTTTTTTAATTAAATGGAAAGAAGATAATAAATCTGTTGCATTTTCAAGATAATCATCACTTTCAAATTCAAGTTCAAAATGAACTTTCTTATCAGTATTTTTATCTTTATATCCAATAAAAGGATTATTTTTCTTAACAACTTTCTTCTTTGGATCTTTTGTTTTTTCATCTTCTAATTGTTTTTCTAAAAATTCTTTATAATTAGAAGTCCATTCACCAATAGGTAATTCTGTAATAATTAATTTATTTTCTCTAATTTCCCATTTACCATAAATTTCATAATTGGTATCATCTTTCTTAACAACATTACCTTCAAAACCTTGATACCACGGCGCCATTGGTTCATATTTTTCCTTCTTTAATTTATTTTTAATATTATTTATAATATCCTTTGGATTAAAAGGTGGAATAGTTGTGGAAAATCCTGTACCAATTCCTTTAGCACCATTTACTAAAATCATAGGAATAATTGGTGCATAATTTTCTGGTTCAATTGGTAATCCATCATCTAGTTGTTGTTCTAAAATAGGATAATCTACTGACATGAAAATTTTAGATGTTAGTTGTTCAAACATAGTCCAAATATAACGAGGAGACGCTGCATCTTTTCCACCATCTAAACGAGACCCAAATTGACCATTTGGTTTTAATACATTAATATTATTTGAACCAACAAAGTCTTGTGCCATTCCAATAATTGCACCCATTAAAGATGCTTCACCGTGGTGATATGCTGCTTTATCAGATACAAAACCAGCTAACTGTGCAACTTTAACTTCATCTTTATCAAGACCTCTTAATGCAGCACCATATAAAATCTTTCTTTGAGAAGGTTTAAAACCATCAACAATAGAAGGAATTGAACGACTATTATCATCATTTGAAAAATGTTTTAAATCTAAATGTACAAAGTCATAATAGGATACTTTTCTATCTTCATATTTTAAGATTTGATTTTTGTTATAATTCATTAACCAAGCTTTCCTGTCATCGGCTCTTGTTTTATCAAATGCTAAAGTGATTGCATCTTCTGAACAATCTTTATTTAAATTTTCTTTTTTATCATCATTATCTACATTTTCTTTAATATCCAAGTTGTCTTTAGTTTTCTCCCAAAAATATCTAATTAGTTTGTCATCAAAATCGACAAAGTATTCCTTTGCTTCATCTGATGTTGAAGTACCTAGACCCTTATAATATTTGGTTTTATATCCATTACTTGCTGGACTATCTTTCCATGTTTCATATTCAGATATATTATAAAATGTAATTACATCCTTTCCTTTTGTTGCTTTAACAATTGGTGTTGATAAGGAAACAATGAAACCATTTCTTTTCAATAATGCAGGCCAGATACAATGAATAAAATTCATTAGTAAACCTTTAATATGACTACCATCTACATCTTGATCAGTTAAGATTAATACTTTTCCGTATCTTAATTGTTCAAAATTATTATTAATTGAATAATCAACACCATGTTTTAATCCTATAATTTGTTTCAAGTTATTAATTTCTTCATTATCTGCTAATTGTTTAACAGTTGCTTCACGAACATTTAATAGTTTTCCTTTTAAAGGGAATACACCATAGTAATCTCTTCCAACCATTCCAAGACCTGCCATTGCAAAAGCTTTCGCTGAATCTCCTTCTGTTAAAATTAAAGTGCATTTTGTTGAGTCTTTACTTGTGCCAGCTTTATTTGCATCTTCTAATTTAGGAAGCCCTGTAATTTTAATAGCTTTTTTACCATCTGTTTTCTTCAGATTATTATTTTCCTTAAATTTAATTAATTGAATGATTTGTTCTACAATACCACATTTAGCTAATTTTTTAAGAAAAGCTTGAGTAGGTTCATATTTAGAACCAAATTTTTCAACTTTGGTAGTTAATGTATCTTTTGTTTGAGATGAAAATGCAGGATTTTCGATTGTTGCATTAATAAAAAATACTAAATTATCTTTCAATAATGTAGGAGTAACTTTAATATCTTTTTCTTTCTTTTTAATATGGTCATTAATTAATACTTTTAAGACATTATCAACCACATGATTACAATGTGTTCCTCCTCTATACGTAGAAATACCATTAGTGAAAGATATTACTTCTCCACCAGCATCTTGTTTATATAAACATGCAACAGACCATCTTTTATCACAATCATAATAAATTTCTTCTGCATCAGGATAATATAATTCTACATAACTTTTAAAGGTATTTGATTCTATTTTTTGGTCATTAAAATATACTTTTAGTTTTCCTTCGGTTACACCTGCAATATCTACAGTTCTTCTGTGAAATAATTCATAATGATCATTATTTAAATCAGTTATTTTAAATCTTGCAAAGTCAGGATAAAAAGTAATTTTAACATGGGATTTAATATTTTTAGCAGTTACATCTGTAACTTTTGCTTTTTCTACGATACTCATATTATCTTTCCATGTTTGAACAAACTTTTTCTTTCTTTTTGCATCGATGATTTCGACGGTAAATTTTGTTGAAAAAATATTTGCACAATTATGAGTAACTGTAAAATCATTAATTAAAAATCTTTTATTATCATCAATTTCAATACCAATATAATTATCATTATCTATTTTATTAATTGTAATAAATCCAGTACTTTTTGATGTATTATGACTTAATGGTGATGCACATTTTTTTCTTGGTAATCTTGTTGGAATATCTTTTATATCTTTACCAGATATATTTATATTATATGCTAATCCTTTTTTTTTAATACCTTTACTTATCCAAGTTGTATTTTTAATTGTATTTTGGCAACAAAATCCAAGTGATCTCGTTAAATATATAATATCTTTAGCTAATTGTTCGTGATTCATTCCTTGAGTAATAACTATTCTAGTTCCTTTACGAGAAACAGTACCATCTGTATCAATTATACCAGCTAATACTTTCAATCGTGTATCCCGATCATTAATTAAATAATCAAGAGGAATATGTTTCTCTTTAATTAAATTATAAGTTTCTAATTGTTTTTTTAATGGTGCAAATCCTTTTTTACCAAAATTATCAGTTGAAGATATACTATAACAATAATTTTTTTTCTTTTTAATTGTAGCATCATTTAATTCACCCCACATATTTAAATAATCAATGATTTCAGAATCTTTTTCTCCATTACAAGCATAACTATATCCTCTTTGCATACCATCTCCAAGCCATAACCCAAGAACATAAGGGTCAAGAATAACTTCTTTCTTTTCCCATTGAACACATTCTCCTCTAACACCTGCTAATCTTCTCTTAGTTGTTTCATTAAGTTTCATATAATCTTGAATAGATATATCAAAAACATTATTATCATCAATTGTTTTACAAAAATTTTCTAATTCTATCCGAGAACTAATTGTTTTATCAGTTTCTGTTGGATTTATAGTTGGACTTTTTCTTTGTTTTATTGGAATTGGAACATTTGGATGTTTACGTCTATAATGACGATTTAAATTATCAGTTAAATTTATTCCACATTCTTGACAATTAATTTGTGGAATATCTGCTCTAATTGATTTTG
>Ga0114979_10002187_pt1 | contig 13235 bp, 10 predicted proteins | sample S_140625_EF_Meta_FD_87315 | JGI IMG/M metagenome (GOLD analysis project Ga0114979, IMG submission 87315) | Freshwater microbial communities from Lake Simoncouche, Canada to study carbon cycling - S_140625_EF_MetaG | ecosystem: Environmental > Aquatic > Freshwater > Lake | place: Lake... | reverse complement strand
ATGACGGTTTATTTCGGCGCTGTAAAAATCAAAAACATACGCTATGCATTGAGCTACAGTCTCATTGGCGATCTGGCCGGATTTTTGGCAGCCATATTTGTGGCATATCTCTTTTTCCAAATATGAAACTATTAAATACTTTTTTTGCTCTCCTGCTTTTCTGCTTGAATACCAATGCACAAACTGCTCCTCCCCTATGGCCGGAGGGAAACCGCATTGTAAAATCAGAGAAGGACACGATTTCTGTTTTGGATGAAGATGGCAACAAACGGATGAAAATCTGGTTTGAACCCGGAAACCGGGACACCATCATCATCGGGTACCGAAAATCCGGCCAAGTTGATTTCCGTTTTGAAGGAAAAAGGAGAAGTCCACTTACTGGCTGCACCAACTTTTTCCATGAGGATGGAATTCAAAAAGAAAAATCCTGTTGGGAAAATGATTTGCCTGAAGGAATTTTTCTAAGCCAGTATGCAAATGGAAAACCTCTGGAAAGCGGGCGTTTCGACAAAGGTGAAAAAGCAGGCATCTGGAAAACATGGCATTCAAATGGCAGTCCGAAATCGAGTGGACTGTTTGATGAAGGCGCCAAAGATGGGATTTGGGTTTATTTCAATTCTGATAGTTCAGAATCTTTCAAGGAAACATGGAATGAAGGATTGCTTTTAATGTCGTCGGAATTTCGTGATGAATCAGGTAAAATTCACCCGGGTGGTAACGCAAAAGCAGGCTATGGAACCATTTTGCGCTATTTTGGAAATGGCATAAGAAAACAAAGTTTGTTCGTTTCGAACGGCCAAGCAGAAGGCCTTTTTACTGATTATGACAGCCTCGGTAATGTCCTGAGAACACGATTTTTCAAAAAAGGAATTCAAAATGGCATCATGACGGAATTTTACCCAGATTCTATCCCTGCCTCCAAAACAACTTTTGCCAGCAATCTGGAAGAAGGCCCATATTTTGCTTATTCCAAAGAAGGAAAAACTCTGGTAGAAGGCTGGTACAAAAACGGTAAAGAAGATTCAACCTGGATTGAACGCGATGAATCGGGCATTACCAGGTCCCGGTATTCTTTCTCAAAAGGTGAATTGCATGGCAACTTTACAGACTACCACAGCAATGGCTTGAAAGCATTGGCTGTTTGGTTTGAAAATGGGCTTCAAGACTCTGTTTCAGAATCCTGGGACGAAAAAGGAAACAAATCCAAACGGCTCGTTTTCAAAAATGGCCAAAAGAACGGCCCAGCATTGGAATGGCATTCCAATGGAAGGATTCTTTCAGAAGGAAGATATGAAAATGATCTTGAAACTGGTACATGGACAACCATGTATGAAAACGGAGTAATCCAATCGAGAGGAAATTATGCTGAAGGCAAACCAGAAGGAGAATGGACTACTTGGTTTGGAAATGGCAAAGTATCCTCAAAAGGCTTTTACCTGGATGGAAATGAAAACGGAGAATGGACCTTTTATTACCCAACTGGAAGTATAAAAAGTACTGAAATCTGGAAAGATGGCAGATTATTAGAGATCATTAAATGCCTCGCTCCCAACGGACGCAAATTGAATTGCGGAAAAATCGAGAAAGGAAATGGACGCATTATTACCTACAATCTGGATGGCATTAAGGAAGGAGAAGGCGAATTGCTCGATGGACTAATGAGTGGCACTTGGAAATTTTACCACCCTGATGGAAAAAAGCAGGCTGAAGGTCAACTAGAAAATGGAAAAAGAAATGGCCTATGGAAATTCTACGGGCCTGATGGAAGTCTAAATGAAGAAACGCCTTTCAAGAAAGGTCAGGCCATCGGAAAAACCAGAATTTTCCAGAATGGGAAACAGATGGAGGAATTCGAAAACGGTGGTATAGAATAACAAAAAAAATCCCGAACCACTGGCCCGGGATTTTCAAATTTTATCTAACCAAAACGTCAAACACGTACGCGGTCGAGTAGTAAGTGCTTTTCTAAAGATTCAACCATTTCCGCAGAACCGATGTAAAGCGGTGAGCGCTGGTGAAGCCTTTTAGGTTCAATATCTAAGATTCTTTTTCCTCCCTGACTCGCCTTTCCTCCCGCCTGCTCTACAATAAATGCAAGTGGAAAACACTCATACATCAGGCGGAGTTTTCCTTCCGGTGATTTAAGAGATTCAGGATACATGAAGATTCCACCTTTCAGAAGATTGCGATGAAAATCAGCCACAAAAGATCCGATGTAACGGGCAGAAAAATTATGTTCATGACAATATCGAATGTAATCCTGAACACCCGGAGGAAAGCCAGCAAAACTGCTTTCGTTCACGGAATAAATCTTTCCATTACTCGGCATCCGCATGTTGGGATGACTCAAATAATATTCACCCAAAGATGGTTCATAAGTAAAGCCATCCACACCAGCACCACTTGTAAGCACCAACATGGTAGAGGATCCATATAAAATATATCCAGCAGCCACCTGATTGGTTCCTTTCTGTAAAATATCTTCCTGGGTAGGAGCCGTTCCCGCAGGACTAATCCTGCGATAAATGGAAAAAATTGTACCGACGGCCACATTCACATCAATATTGGAAGACCCGTCAAGAGGATCAATGGCAACCACATATTTTCCATTATGGTTTCCGGTATCGATCATCTCTTCATCTTCTTCAGAAGCAATGGCACAAACTTCGCCTCCAAGTTTGAGGGCTCGGGTAAAGCGTACATTGGCTACAATATCGAGCTTTTGCTGCTCTTCGCCATGGTTGTTGTGGGCACCAAAAGATCCGGCAATGTTGGCTAAGCCCGCACGGTTAATTTCCCGGTTTACGATTTTTGATGCAATGGCTATGTCGCGAAGCAGTTGCGAGAACTCCCCTTTTGCAAAAGGAAAATTCGACTGCTGGGTATTGATAAAGCGATCAAGGGTTGTGCCAATAGGCAGAACCAGTTGTTCAAACTGTCCACTCATAAGGATATTATAAAATGGGTTGAATTAGCTCTGGAGTTCCATCTGGCGTGGCGCTCCAGCCATAATTTTCTCGTCAGCAAGCTCCTTAAACTTATCAAAGTTCTTCAGGAACTGAGCAGCAAGTCCATTTGCAGCAACATCATAAGCAGCCTTGTCGTTCCAGATATCTCTTGGATTCATCAGGAACACGGGAACACCTGGGCAACTCATTGGCATCTGAACACCAAAAACAGGGTGAGCCATATACTCGACTTGGTTGAGGTGGCCATTCAGTGCAGCGGTGATGATGGATCGGGTATGTGACAAACGCATGCGAGAGCCTACGCCCACAGGACCTCCAATCCAACCGGTGTTCACCAACCAAACATTCACATTGGAATTTTTAAGTTTCTCTCCCAAAAGCGAGGCGTATTTCCCCGGATGCAATGGCAGGAAAGGGGCACCAAAGCAAGAAGAAAATACCGCCTTTGGCTCCTTTACACCCGCTTCAGTACCAGCCACTTTCGCGGTGTAACCCGACAAGAAGTGAAACATCGCCTGCTCCACATTCAATTTGGCAATTGGAGGAAGAATGCCTTGCGCATCTGAAGTGAGGAAAAAGATATTGGAAGGCGGAACTCCTGTAGAAACTTCTTTGGAGTTCTGGATATAATGAATTGGATATGAAACGCGGGTATTTTCAGTAACCTCGGCGTTGGCATAATCCACCTCTCTTGTATTATCGATGAAGCGGGTATTTTCTAAAACAGAACCAAAACGAATGGCTTTGTAAATATCCGGCTCACCTGCTTCACTGAGGTTTATCACCTTGGCATAACATCCACCTTCAAAATTAAACACCTCAGATTGAGCCCAGCCGTGCTCATCATCACCGATGAGCTTGCGGTCTGGATCTGTGGAAAGTGTGGTTTTGCCAGTGCCGGAAAGACCAAAGAAAAGGGCGGTTTGTCCATCGTGACCCTCATTGGCAGAACAATGCATTGAAAGAATGCCTTTTTCTGTTGGAAGCGTAAAATTGAGAACGGTGAAAATACCCTTCTTGATTTCACCGGTATATCCGGTTCCACCCACAATGATGCATTTCTCAGTAAAATTGATGATGGCAAAGTTCTTACTGCGAACACCATCAACAGCCGGATCTGCCTCGAATGCTGGTGCATTTATAACCGTCCATTCTGGCTCGAAACTTCTAATCTCTTCGGCATAAGGGCGTAAAAACATATTGTGCACAAAGAGATTGTGGTATGCCAATGTATTTACAACACGAACGCGTACTCTGTGTTCCGGAGAAGCACAGGCGACTGCATCACGAACAAAAACATCTTTGTCTTTCAAGTATTCTGTGAGCTTGCCACGAAGATTGGCAAAAACAGAAGGCTCTACCGGATGGTTAAATTCTTTCCACCAAACATGATTCTCAGTAAGTGAATCACGCACAATGAATTTATCGTCTGGAGCGCGACCGGTAAATTTACCTGTGTCACACATCAGGGCACCACTTGAAGAAAGAACACTTTCGCCAAGTGCAAGACTTTTTTCAACTAGTTCAGGAGCAGAAAGATTCCAGAATACTTTTCCGGATGTAGACAGGCCACAGGCCTCCAATCCACTAAGAGCGGACTTAATGCCAATTTCATTCATGTAGGTAGTGTATTAATGGTGTGTATTAATAGGCAGGTAATGCAAAAGGTAACCTTCTACATTACTGACACAAATGTCTGAAAAAAAATATTAGACCTGCAAAATTTAATTTGCCCTAAAAGCCCAAAAAACACACTTCACAATTATTTTAAGTGATTTTTTGTTTAAATATTCAAAAACCCAAAACATTATATTGCAAAACAGCCAATTGTCAATTTGAAAATTTCGAGAAATAATTAGTCTGTTCAAATTGAATGTGGAGAAGTATGAAATTGGTATGCTCGTTAAAAAATTAAATTCAGGCAATTACCTCCTCATACTAAATTCCAAAGGGTGCTAGATTCGGGTATTAACTGAGAAAATTGGAAGGGCGAAGGCTCTTAAAACAAGACTGAAAAACCAATTTGACATGAATCCTTTTTCAGGCTGACAATTCCAATTTAAGTCTTTAAAAATGCAATGCTCTTTGCATAAACCAATCCCAAATATTTATGGAAACGCATCTTACAAAAGCAAAATGGAATCTTGACGCTTCACACAGCGAGTTAATGTTTAAAGTTAAGCACCTGATGATTTCCAATATTAAAGGGGAATTCAGAAAATTCACGGCCGAAATTGACGGTGATGATTTCACCAAGGACCCAATCATGGTAAGCATAGATACCGGCTCCATCTTTACCAATGATGAGAAACGGGATGAGCACTTGCGCGGGGAGGAGTTTTTCGATTCGGGAAAATTTCCGGAGATCAAGTTTGAAAGCACCTCAATTTTGCCAAATGGCGTGGACCATTATTATCTAAAAGGCATGCTAAGCATAAAGGATATCAGCAAAGAAGTGGTCTTGCATTTGGTTTTTAATGGCAATAACCGCGACCCATGGGGCAACGAAAAGGCCGGATTTAGCTTAAGCGGAACCATAAACCGAAGTGATTGGGGCCTCATTTGGAATACCCCACTCGAAACAGGCGGATTTCTGTTGGGCGAAATCGTTCAACTGAATGCAGAAATCCAAATGGTTCGCCATTTTTAGGACTTTAAACACACAAATGCATCGGAAGGAATTTCTCGGTTTATTGGCATCTTTTTCACTTTCCGCAAAAGGAATGAACCAAAGTCAACTTTATGAAAGCCGGGAAACCATAAATGGAAACCTGATGCCGTTGCTATTTCTTGGCCATGGAAGTCCAATGAATGCAATTGAAGAAAACGAATTTGTTCAGGGGTTCCGTGAAGCCGCAAAAAAAATCCCAAGGCCGAAAGCCATTCTTTGCATATCAGCTCATTGGGAAACAAAGGGCACCTTTGTTACGGCCATGCAAAATCCACCCACAATCCACGATTTCGGTGGCTTTCCAAAAGCACTTTTTGATGTACAATATCCGGCACCCGGAAGTCCGGCCTTGGCAGAGGAAACTCAGAAAGCAATACACCGCACAAAAATTGAACTCGATAATAGCTGGGGTTTGGACCATGGCGCCTGGTCAGTTTTAAAACATATGTACCCAGAAGCAGATATCCCCGTCATACAAATGAGCCTGGATTATACCCGAAAGCCACAGTTTCACTATGAATTGGCCAAGGAGCTTGGCGCACTGCGCAGGTCTGGGGTCCTCATCATTGGAAGCGGAAATATGGTTCACAATTTGGGCATGGTGGCCTGGGATAAACTCAAGCAGAATTTTGCATTTGATTGGGCAGAGGAAGCAAATGAGAAAATGAAAAGCGCCATAATTTCAGGCAACCATGCGTCATTGATCAATTTTCAAACTCAGGGAAAGGCTTTTGATCTGGCAATTCCTACACCTGAGCATTTTCTGCCACTTCTCTACATCCTTTCTTTAAAACAAAAAGATGAGGATTTGAACTTTTTCAACGACAAAGCTTTGGCAGGCTCATTATCGATGACATCAGTTAAAATTGGGTAGGGATTTAAATGATGGACAATTATTAGAATTTGTGCAGTATTTCGGAAACAACAGGCTTATATTTTTTAATTCAAGCCTTGAAATTATGGACTGCACAGATTGTGAAATTCCTTTCAAAAAACTCAAAATGGTATATGCAATCTGATAAATAATCATGCAAAAAAGACTTTCAACTAGTTCACTAAAACATTCATAAATGAGAAAAAATATTTAAACAAAGTATTTATAAAATAAATATTTGGATATTATAATTTTAAAATTGAGTTATTTTTTTGTTAAAACGATTGGCTCATGCCTTTTTGAGAAGTATCAGAGAAAAAATTAATATTTAACTTAATTATAACAATCCACAATTGAATTCATGAATAGAGTCATTTGGATAAACTCCATTATTATTCGTACTTGCAATCCCTAAAGTGATATTTATCGAATCTGAAATTCGATTAGGTTCTAAAAAAATAGACTTGTTTAGAATGATAAATTACCCAATAGCTGAAAATGAGGAAGAAAGGTTGGCGGCTCTTTACCAGCTCAATATTTTAGATTCTGAACCTGAAGAAGTTTTTGATGATATCGTAAAATTGGCAAGTGCGATTTGCGAAAAACCTATTGCTATGATTTCACTCCTGGACAAGAACCGCCAATGGTTCAAAGCGAAAACAGGAATTACCATCAATGAAACACCACGGGAAATGGCGATTGGCCAATATGCGATTTACAACAATGAACTTTTGGTGATTGAGGATGCACAAACAAATGAAAAATTCAAAAATCATCCGATGGTGGTTTCTGAACCACATGTCCGCTTTTATGCAGGAACTCCTCTGTCCTATGACCAGTACAACATTGGCACACTTTGCGTAATCGACACAAAGCCCGGGGTATTAAACGAAAGTCAAAAAATAAGCCTTCAGGCCCTCGCCAATAACACCATGAAACTTTTTACGCTGCGTTACAAAATGCAGGAGGTTTCAAGGATGCACGATTTGCTTCATACCCTGAAAGGAATAAACGAAGAATACATTAAATCACACCAGGATAAGCACCTCCTATTCTCCAAAATTCTGGACTTCTTGTTGCAGTTTACTGAAAGCAAATTCGGTTTGATTGGTGAGATAAATGAAAAAAAGCAAGAACCAAAACTGGAGACATTTGCCATTAAATCCAGTTTAAACGGCCCTGAAAATCCCTCCTCCTATGCCAGTATAGAGGATGCAGAAAAGGATTTTAAGAATCTGAAAACACTACTGACTCACACCCTCAAGACTGGCGAAAACCTAATATCCAACAACGCTGGCAACTTGCCAGAAAATTCCGAAATACAAGACCAGAATGCCCTTTTAACAAAATACATGGGCATTGCCATCAAAGACAAAAAAGACAAGTTGATCGGACTGATTGGAATTGGGAATAAGCCATCGGGCTACTTAGAAAATGAACTTGAATTACTAAAGCCAATCGTATCTACTTGTGGAACGCTGATTTTAGCAATCAGGGCGGAATTAAAGAAAATGGAAGTTGAGGCTGATAATCAGAAAATTACCAAACAACTGATGAATGCACAATCCATTGCTAAAATCGGTAGCTGGGAATTAAACCTAAACACCAACAAGACAAACTGGTCGGAAGAACTATACAGAATCTTTGAAATCCACCCCAAAAACAATCTATCATCCAAACAAGGTTCAGACCAAACTAGTTCCATCCGGCCCAAAAACTTAATTTCCAATGAGAAATTAATGGCCGAAATTCTGACAGGAAAAGCAATTAGCTACAAACAAAAGCTGGAGTTTGAAGATGGCAGAACAAAAATAATTTCTGTAAAAGCCAGCCCATTCAAAGATGAATCAGGCAAAATCGTAATTGTACAGGGAACCTGTCAGGACATTACGGAACAGCGTCAAAAATCTATTGATCTTCAACGCTTTTTCGACCTATCCCCTGATTTTCTTTTCATCACAAACGCAGAAGGACTGATTCTTAAAAATAGTTCTTCTTTTAATTTGTTTCTGGATTATACAAGCCAGGAACTTCAGGACAAAACAATTTTCGACCTGCTTCATCCTGAAGATGTGCAAAGTATGAAGGTAATGCTGAACGAGCTTTATCAAAAAGGCAAACTAAGCACCCTCAAGAATAGAATTTTAAAGAAGGACGGAAACTCCACCAATCTTGAATGGACAGCCGCTTATGACAAAGAAAGCAAGCGAATTTATGCTTCTGCTAAAGACATAACAGAGAAAGCTGAACTGGAAGAACAGATTCTTCAAAGTAAAGTTGAAGCAGAAAAGACTTTGGCAAAAGAAACTTTCCTGGCCAACATGAGCCATGAAATCCGAACGCCACTGAATGCCATAATTGGCTTTAATGAAATTCTTGCCAAATCAAGTCTTACTCCCGACCAGCGAAAAAAAGTAGAAATCATCAATTCTGCGTCCAAAACACTAAGTGTGATTATCAACGACATCCTGGACTTATCCAAACTGGAAAGTGGAAAATTGGAACTGGACAAATTCCCTTTCAGCATTGAGAAAGTGTGCCGTCAGGTTATTCAACTTAAATATTCAGACGCAAAGGCAAAAGGAATAAAACTATTTTTTAGCTACGACAACGAAATTCCAGATTTGGTCAATGGAGATGAAATTCGGCTCACACAAATTCTCATCAACCTGATTTCGAATGCAATCAAATTTACCGAAACCGGCCATGTGGAATTAAAAGTGAGAGAAGGATTCCATGAAGAAGAAAAAGCTCAAATAGTTTTCAGTGTTTCTGATACCGGCATCGGCATTCCTAAAAACAAACTGGATACAATTTTTGAACGGTTTTCACAGGCAGAAACCTATACAACCCGAATTTATGGGGGAACAGGCTTAGGACTTAGCATTGTTAAATCCCTCATAGAATTGCACAATGGTGAGCTGAATGTAAGAAGTACAGTTGGAGAGGGAACCACTTTTACTGTTTCTCTCAATTATGAAATCAGCACAAATGGCCATGAATTAAGCACGCCAGCCGATTCGGAAAATTTACTAAACAGTTCTTCCATGCATGACCTCATGGTCTTGCTTGTAGAAGACAACGAACACAACCAGCTGCTGGCAGATTCTTACCTTAAAAAGCATGGCGTAAAACTTGACAAAGCCAGCAATGGAAAAATCGCCCTTGAAAAGCTCAAAACCAAGTCTTACGACATCATCCTGATGGATCTTCAAATGCCCATTATGGACGGCATCGAAACTACAGAACACATCCGAAACATTTTAAATCTGAAGACGCCCATCATTGCTTGTTCTGCACATGCAATGACTAGTGAAAGGAAAAAATGCCTGGCATGCGGGATGAATGATTACATCTCAAAACCCTATTCCGAAAAAACCCTTCTGCAGGTAATGGCTCCCTTCCTGCCCAAATCCGCCAATGGAAAAATTGGTATTGAGCCAGTCCTTACCAGTATTCCGCCACACAATGGCCATAAAGAAGCAACGGAACCTGAACCTGCCGTTCAGAAAAATGAAAGCAGGAGATCGCCGGAATGGCTGGCGAAAGCGGTCTTGGCCAAACTTCCGGAAGACATTCGGATCTTGACGGAAGCGTTGAAATTGCGGGATTGGAAAGCCTTGGAATTTAAGGCGCATAACCTAGTTAGTTCATTATCCATTCTTCACGAGGATTTAGGAATTGAATTGTCAAGGCAACTGGAGAAAGCAAGTCGGGAATGTGAAGAAAAAAATTCGATGATTATTGGAACCGACCTGATTGAATTTTTAAAGGCTTTGGAAACTTCAGAAAAAGGAAGTTGAGATCTGTTTAAAGTTAATCCTGCATAAAAAAAGACCCCAGCCAATTTGACTGGGGTCCGAAATGTTTGAAAGCAACCTTTTTATCAGGCAACTGTTCTTTTCTTTTCTTTGATTTTGGCAGCCTTGCCCTGTTTTCCACGAAGGTAATACAGACGCGCACGACGAACCGCACCAAGACGAACCACCTCGATCTTGTCGATGGAGGAAGAAAGGATTGGGAAAATACGCTCCACACCAACTCCATTGGAAATTTTCCTTACTGTGAAGGTTTCACCATTTGAATTTGGATTACGGCGCTGAATTACAACACCTTGAAACTGCTGGATACGCTCCTTGTTTCCTTCCTTAATTTTAACATGAACATTGACAGTATCTCCAGGACCGAAGTCAGGCATCCCGGCTCTTTTCTCTGCCAATTCCGCTTCAACGAATTTGATAAGCTCTGACATGATTATTTAAATTTTACTTTTTTACAATTGAATTTCTGTTAGTCTTGAATAAAGATCTGGTCTTCTCTCTTTTGTTCGCTCTAGAGATTGATTAAACCGCCATTCCTCTATCTTGGCTTGATGACCGCTTGAAAGCACTTCCGGAACCGTCCAACCATTATATTCGGCAGGGCGGGTATAAACCGGAGGAGCAAGCAAACCATCCTGAAAGCTATCGGTAAGGGCCGAAGTTTCATCGTTCATTACACCTGGCACCAGTCGAAAAACGGCATCAGCCATAACAGCCGCAGCCAATTCTCCACCCGAAAGAACATAGTCGCCTATGCTTATTTCGTGGGTTATCAGGTTTTCACGAACACGCTGGTCAACACCTTTGTAATGCCCGCACAGAATGATGATGTTCTCCAGCAGGGAAAAGCGATTGGCCGTTTCCTGTGAAAAATTTTCACCATCCGGAGTGGTATAGATAATAGCATCGTAGTTTCTTTCTGCCTTTAAGGCGGAAATACAACGGTCGATGGGCTCTATCATCATTACCATTCCTGCACCGCCTCCAAATGCATAATCATCGATTTGCTTTTGGTTGTTGGTGGCATAATCGCGAAGGTTATGGAGATGCACTTCAATTACACCGGCAGCCTGGCCCCTCTTTAAAATAGAGTGATTGAAAAATGAAGCCAGCAAATCCGGCACGCAGGTTATGATATCAATGCGCATCGTCTTCTTCAGTTTCAGTTTTCGTGTACACTTCAAGGAGGCCATCCGGCAACATCGTATAAAGAACGGCAGCTTGTCGGTCGAATTTCAGAAGGATATTTTCATGAAGTGGAATAAGTACCTCAGTACCTTTCCAATCCATAGAAGCAAGAGTTTGCTGCGGCAAATCGAGAATTTCCCGAATTTCACCCAAGCGACCCAAGGATTTGTCCTCTACAATACAACCGACCAACTCATGGAAATAATACTGGTCCTTCTCGAGTTTAGGAAGCGCTTTTTCTGGAAGCCAAAGCTTGCAGCCTTTCAGCAATGAAGCCTTGTCGCCATTGTCGATTCCCTCCAGACCCAGGATAAGTTGGTTGCCCTTCTGTCCTGATGTCTTGTTTACAAGATACGGTACCAGCTGATTTCCTTGTTCTATGAACAATGCATCCAGCTTGCGATAGCGCTCTGGCTGGTCAACATCGAGCACGGCCATAACCCCACCATCCAATCCATGGATTTTGGCGATATACCCTAGTTCGAAACATTGACTCTTAACCATTTGCGCTTGGAGAAGTTCTTATTCAGTTTTAGGCTTCAGCAGCAGGCTCTTCACCAGCAGCTTCAGCAGAAGGATCTTCGGTAGTAGGTGCTTCAGCAGCAGCTTCGGCTACAACTTCAGCAGCAGGCTCTTCAGCAACAACTTCAGCAGCAGGTGCTTCAGCTACAACTTCAGCAGCAGGCTCTTCAGCTACAACTTCAGCAGCAGGCTCTTCAGCTACAACTTCAGCAGCAGGCTCTTCAGCTACAACTTCAGCAGCAGGCTCTTCAGCTACAACTTCAGCGGCAGGCTCTTCGGCAACAACTTCAGCGGCAGGCTCTTCAGCTACAACTTCAGCAGCAGGTGCTTCAGCAACAACTTCAGCAGCAGGTGCTTCGACTACAACTTCAGCAGCAGGTGCTTCGGCTACAACTTCAGCAGCAGGTGCTTCTTCAACAACAGGCGCAGCAGCCGCAATTTCAGCAGCAAGCTTGGCAGCCTGAGCCGCAATGCGGGACTCATTCACCTTTGTTTCTGCACTCATACGGGCTTTTGTAGCATCAGCTTTGGCTTTGGCCAAATTGTCAACCCTTCCGGAGATTTTTGACTCCTTACCAGATTTCCATGCTTCAAATTTTGCATCAGCATCCTCCTGAGAGATTGCGCCTTTGTTTACACCTATTTGTAGGTGCTTCTTGTACATAACACCCTTGTAGGAAAGGATGGCACGAACAGTATCGGTTGGCTGCGCACCGGTCATCACCCATTTCAGCGCCTTTTCCTCATTGAGGACAATGCTTGCTGGAACTGTGTTCGGATTGTAGGTACCGATTTTCTCGATAAAGCGGCCATCGCGTGGCGCTGTGACGTTTGCGACAACGAGGTCGTACATCGCCATTTTTTTTCTGCCTCTGCGGGCAAGTCTGATTTTAACCATTTGGTTTTGAATTTGTGGGGATCACGTCCCCGGTTTATAAAAGGGCTGCAAAAGTAGTGCTTTTAAGGGAAAAATCCGACAAGACAAATTGAAAATCAGGAAGAAACGAAAACTGAACAAGCACAGAATTGAATCAAGTAGGAAAATGCGTAGTCTAAAGTATTGATTTTCTTTATTTTAAAATTTAATTGACAGAAATAACTGATTATAAATTCTTTACCAAAAACCAAAAACTACTGGCCTTGAACCGATTGAAATCTATTCCGGATTAAAACAAAATCTGGTAAAATTT
>Ga0114979_10002183_pt1 | contig 13244 bp, 13 predicted proteins | sample S_140625_EF_Meta_FD_87315 | JGI IMG/M metagenome (GOLD analysis project Ga0114979, IMG submission 87315) | Freshwater microbial communities from Lake Simoncouche, Canada to study carbon cycling - S_140625_EF_MetaG | ecosystem: Environmental > Aquatic > Freshwater > Lake | place: Lake... | reverse complement strand
GGTACCATTTGGTGGCGAGGCGGGGCAGTGGTTACGTCGCTATCTAGCAGATGCCAGAACACTATTGCTTGAAGGTAAGTCATCTGAAGCAGTGTTTATTGGGCGTCATACTGGTACTAGCCTCACTCGTCAGGCTTTTTGGGCTTTAATTAAGCGTTATGCCACGATTGCTAACATCCCAATAGCTTTATCACCGCATACCTTGCGTCATGCCTTTGCTACGCATCTGCTGAACCATGGCGCTGATCTTCGAGTTGTACAACTTTTGTTAGGGCATGCTGATATTTCTACTACTCAGATTTATACCCATGTGGCTAGGGAGCGTCTTAAGTCTATTCATCAACAGCACCATCCAAGAGGTACATTAGAGACATACTGACCCAGGTAAATATCAACAAGGTAATAAGTGTTTAAGATAGCAGTATGAATTTCACTTTAGAACTACTGTTAATTCCAGTTGCCTATTTGATTGGCTCAGTTTCTTTTGCCGTGGTGGTGAGCAAGAGCATGCGTTTGCCTGATCCCCATTCTTATGGCTCGGGCAATCCTGGTGCAACCAATGTATTGAGAACTGGCAATAAGTTGGCAGCCGTGCTCACTCTGATTGGTGATGCATTGAAGGGTTACTTCGCAGTCATGCTGCCCCGTATTTTCTTGGGTGATGATTCTTTGACTTCTACACTCAGCTCTTGGTTGCTGTGCGGTGTGGTGATTGCTGTGTTCTTGGGACACTTGTTCCCACTATTTCATGGCTTTAAGGGTGGCAAGGGTGTTGCTACTGCGTGCGGTATTTTGTTTGGAATTAATTGGATCTTGGGTGCCGCAACTCTGGGCACTTGGATCATTGTCGCGATGTTCATACGCTACTCATCTTTGGCCGCTTTAGCCGCCGCAGTCTTTGGCCCAATCTATTTCGTATTCTTGTTTGGCTTTCATCCCATGGGCATTGCCTTGCTGGTGGTGTGCTTACTTTTGATTTGGCGCCATCGTAGTAATATCAAAAACCTAATAAATGGTACTGAGTCACGCATTGGTTCAAAGAAAAAAGGGTAATCATGACTATTGCTTATTGGTGCGTTCTTTTGATGGGGCTACTTCCTTATGTAGCAACGGGCATTGCTAAAAAAGGTTTTGAAGGTTATGACAATGGTATGCCTAGGCAGTGGCTTGCCAAACAAATAGGATTTCGGGCGCGCGCTAATGCTGCTCAAGCTAATTTGTTTGAGTCGCTGCCATTCTTCTTTGTAGCGGTATTGATTGCTTCGATTGCCAAGGCCCCGCAAAACAGAATCGATTTGTTGGCAATCGGGTTTGTGCTGGCACGCATTGTTTACTTGTTTTGCTACGTTGCTAATTGGCCTACCGCTAGGTCATTCGTTTGGCTTGCTGGATTGGCTTGCGTAGTAACAATGTTCTTCCAGATCTGAATTAATCCATCTTAGAAGTAATTTACAAAATACCGAGACAAAAAAATATTTATGGCGACTAACAAAAATCCTGCGAAGACAGCTTCTAAAGTCGACGCTAAAAAATCTACTAGTGTGAAGCCTGTTCAGACATCTATCTCTAAAAAGAGTGATGCTGGTATACCTTTGTCCTTGGTGATTCGCCGGCGCATTGAAGCACAAAAAGCGCGCTTTCATGCGAATGATAATATCTCTAAATTTATTCAGCCAGGTGAGCTGGATGGCTTGGTTGATGAGGTTGCAGAAAAGATGCAGGCTGTATTGGAGAGCTTGGTTATTGATACTGAAAGTGGCCACAATACAAAAAATACGAGTCAACGTGTTGCGAAAATGTTTGTTAAGGAGGTATTTAATGGCCGCTATATTGAACAGCCTGCCTTAACTAAATTTCCTAACGTCAGCCGTCTTAATGAGCTGATGATTATTGGACCGATTACGGTTCGTAGTGCTTGCTCACACCATCTATGCCCGATCATGGGTCGCATTTGGATTGGTGTTTTACCAAGCAAAGAATCTGCCTTGATTGGTTTGTCTAAGTATTCGCGCTTAACCGAATGGGTTATGTGTAGGCCGCAGATTCAGGAAGAGGCAGTGGTGGAATTGGCCGATATGTTGGAGAAGAAAATTAAGCCTGTTGGCGTAGCGATCGTGATGGACGCTGATCACTTCTGTATGCAATGGCGCGGTGTTAAGGATCGAGATTCTAAGATGGTTAATAGCGTCATGCGTGGAGCTTTCTTGAAAGATCCTAATTTGCGAAGAGAGTTTTTATCCCTTCTTGAGAAAAGATAAAGCAAGCAGGTGAAAGATTTATCCTTAATACACGCATCAGTTAAAGCCTCGGTTGGCTTGCTGGTAATCTCTGTTTTGTTTGGGTGCGGTTCAATGATTTATCCGGACGTGAATGTCGATCCTGCCAAGAACAATAAAGTGACTTTTCAGCGCGATGCCGTGGATTGCGCTCAGTCCTATCCGGAGACTGGGTCTGGGGTGCACGTCAAGCAGCGGATTGCTTGTATGAATCTCAAGGGTTGGCATTAATAATCCTACACAGCCTTTCGAATCTTCAGGCTTACTCAGCATATTCTTTTTTGAGAACAATTCTCAACAAAATAGTTAATTAAATCAAATGTTTAGAGTGCCGATTGTTGAGTAATTTGATCTGCTCTATGATGTATTCAGATATTAATTGTGTTTTTTCAAATCCTCTGGAGTTCATATGAAAAATAGTCGTCGCCAATTTATGATTTTGTCTGCTGCTGGTGCTTGCACCCTAGCTTTGAACAGTAAAGTTCAAGCCCAAGCCATGGTTGCTGAAACTGATCCACAGGCTTCTGCGTTGGGTTACAAAGCAGATGCCTCCAAAGTAGACAAAGCTAAGTACCCTAAATATGCTGCTGGTCAAGCCTGCACTAACTGTGCTTTATTTCAGGGCAAGGCTGATGCCGTTGCTGGCGGTTGCTCCTTGTTTGCTGGCAAGCAGGTTGCTGGTAAAGGGTGGTGCTCTGCTTATGCTAAGAAGGCTTAAAACGTCTCAACTTAAGAGTTTTATCAAAAGGCTGCTTAGTTCAAGCAGCTTTTTTTAGGACCATATGTTAGTGCGCACTCTCCACAGAGAGTCTACTTGATCAAAGTATCGGTGGCTTACAGCTGTTTCACGGCAAAACTAGCTTCTTAGGCTCAAATTAAGATGATCCCAAGGTGGTTGCCGCAATAGAAGCAATACAGTCTTTGATCCCATAGTTTTGACACTTACCAGCATTTTCTTTTTTAAGGATTGGGCACATTCAATGACAGAATTGCGAACGTAGATTTTTTGAGTATTGCCTCAAGACATCATTATCTCCGGTGGTTGTAATTTCAAATCCAAGCTAGGTGCCATCGAGGATTTAGACTCAAAAGTGCTTTTTACAGCACTGTAATTTTAATTAATTTCTTAAAAATCCCCCCCCAATCTGACTTAATTCAGATTGGGGGGATAAACCCTTTAAAATGATGGCTTATTTACAAAAAACATACAGGCTTTGCTATCTTGGCTACAAGCAATTCGAGTTCAACTAATCATGCCATTCAAGTTATCCCAGTGATTCTTTGTGGTGGCTCTGGAACCCGTCTTTGGCCTTTATCTCGCGCAGGATTTCCAAAGCAATTCTTGGTGCTGTCTGGTGACGATTCTAATCAGAGTTTATTTCAGCAGGCAATTACACGAATTAATGCAATTAGTACAAAGGATCATGCTGGCACTGATCAGATTAAGCTGGGTAGTACGTTAGTTGTTACCAATGAAGAGCATCGATTCTTGGCTCTAGATCAATTGCGAGAGTTAAAAGACATTCAGGCAACATTATTGCTGGAGCCGGTTGGACGAAATACGGCGCCTGCATTAACTCTGGCAGCCCTTCAGGTGGGGGCTGCTGATCAGGAGCATTCAGATGTTAACCAGAGTGACCCAATTTTGGTTATATCGCCTGCAGATCAGACCATCAAGAATCAGGCTGCTTTCGTGAAAGTGTTGCAAGATTGTGTAGCAGTGGTTAATGCAGATCAATCCAAACAAACAATTGGCATTTTAGGGATTACGCCGACCGCACCCGAAACCGGTTATGGCTACATTAAGAGACATGGTTCAATAGGTTCCCATCAAGAATACATGGTCGAGAAATTTGTTGAAAAACCGGATGCTAAAACTGCCCAAAATTATTATTCTGATGGTAACCATCTTTGGAACAGTGGCATGTTTGTAATGCACGCTAGTACTTGGCTTGCGGCCCTAAATGATTTTCGTGCTGATATCTTTGCCGCTACAAAAGCTGCTTGGCTTGGAAAGTTGATGGATCAATCAGCTGATGTTCAATTTATTCGCCCCGATCGAGAAATTTTTAAATCAATTCCCAGTGAGTCAATTGACTGCGCGGTGATTGAAAAATGCTCGGAATCAAAATACAGCGTCAAGATGATTGAGCTCAATGCGGGCTGGAATGACTTAGGTGCTTGGGATGCTGTTTGGCAGGTGGGTAAGCATGATGCAAATGGTAACGTCACAAGCGGAGATGTCATCACTAGTAATTCAAGAAATTCACTGATTCAATCTAGCGGTAGGTTGGTTAGTGCGGTTGGTGTTGAGAACCTCATTATTGTGGAGACGGCAGATGCTGTTTTAGTTGCCGATAGAAATAATAGTCAAGATGTCAAAAAAATTGTGACCCAGTTAGATGCTCAGAAGCGCGAAGAGAAGAATCTGCATCGCAAAGTTTCTAGGCCGTGGGGTTGGTATGACAGCATTGACGAGGGTGAGCGTTTTAAAGTAAAGCGCATTCAGGTGAAGCCGGGTGCAAGCCTATCGTTGCAGATGCATCAATATCGAGCAGAGCATTGGGTGGTGGTGAAGGGTGTGGCTGAAATTACCAATGGTGAGAAAGTAATTATCTTGACTGAAAATCAAAGTACTTATATTCCTCAGGGTCAAACCCATCGTTTAGCTAATCGCGGTACCGAGCCGCTTGAGATTATTGAAGTGCAATCCGGTAGTTATTTGGGTGAAGACGACATCGTTCGTTTTGAGGACGCTTACGGCCGCACTATAGAATCAAATAAGCATTAATTTTTTAAGATGATATTGCGGGATGAATAAATGACAAATAATAAAAAAGTGGCACTCATCACGGGTATTACTGGTCAAGATGGATCTTACCTAGCTGAATTCCTTTTGGAAAAAGGATACATCGTCCACGGGATCAAGCGTCGCGCCTCCTCTTTTAATACTGAGCGTATTGATCATTTATATCAAGACCCACACGTTAATCACCCGGATTTGATATTACATTATGGTGATTTAACAGACACTAGTAATTTGGTGCGGATTATTCAAGAATGCCAGCCAGATGAGATTTATAACTTGGGTGCGCAGTCTCACGTAGCTGTTTCTTTTGAGTCTCCTGAATACACGGCTGATGTTGACGCCATGGGGCCATTACGCATGCTGGAAGCTATTCGTATTTTAGGTTTAGAAAAGAAAACCCGCTTCTACCAGGCGTCCACTTCTGAGCTTTATGGCTTAGTTCAAGAAATTCCACAAAAAGAAACAACACCCTTCTATCCCAGAAGCCCTTATGCGGTAGCAAAAATGTACGCATACTGGATTACAGTGAACTACCGTGAAGCCTACGGTATTTACGCCTGTAACGGCATCCTTTTTAACCATGAATCCAAGCGTCGCGGCGAAACATTTGTTACTCGTAAGGTGACTCGTGGTTTAGCTAATATTGCTCAGGGTTTAGAGCAATGTCTCTTTATGGGCAACATCGATGCTTTGCGCGATTGGGGTCATGCCAAGGATTATGTTCGTATGCAGTGGCTAATGCTTCAACAGGACAAGCCGGAGGATTATGTCATTGCTACTGGTGTGCAGTTTACTGTTCGTGAATTTATTATCCGTAGCGCTAAACAATTAGGTATCACGCTCAAGTTTGAAGGTGTTGCCGAAAATGAAAAAGCTATTGTTGCAAGCAATGACGGTGATAAAGCCCCTGCGCTAAAAATAGGCGATGTAATCGTACAAATTGATCCTCGTTACTACCGCCCTACTGAAGTAGAAACCCTCTTGGGTGATCCTACTAAGGCAAAAGAAAGGCTCGGTTGGGTTCCAGAAATCAGTCTAGATCAAATGATTGTGGAGATGGTAGCTAATGATTTAGAAAAAGCTAAGCAGCATGCCCTATTGAGCAAGCATGGTTACTTGGTAGCTGTGGGTAAAGAAAATTAAAGCTATGCAAGCTGATTTAAATCAAAAGATTTATGTGGCTGGCCATCGCGGCATGGTGGGCTCTGCCATTGTGCGCAATCTACAAGCCAAGGGTTTTACCAATATTATTTTTCGTACTCATACTGAGTTAGACTTAACAAATCAATCCGCTGTTGCTGAATTCTTTGAGACTGAAAAACCAGATCAAGTTTATTTAGCCGCTGCCAGAGTAGGGGGTATTTATGCCAATAATTCTTACCCAGCAGAGTTTATTTATGAAAACTTAATGGTTCAAAATAATGTTGTGCATCATGCTTTTATTTGTGGTGTTAAGAAACTCTTATTCTTGGGCTCAAGCTGTATTTATCCTCGCTTAGCACCTCAACCCATGGGTGAAGATGCATTATTAATGGGAAAGTTAGAGCCGACTAATGAGCCTTATGCAATCGCAAAGATTGCAGGTATTAAGTTGTGTGAAAGTTATAACAGACAGTATGGGGGGTCTCACGGAGTGGATTATCGCTCGGTAATGCCAACAAATCTATATGGCCCTGGAGATAACTATCATCCAGAAAACTGTCACGTTATTCCAGCGCTAATCAAGCGCTTTCATGAGGCTAAAATCAATCAGGCACCACAAGTTCTAATATGGGGTACTGGTACACCGAGGCGCGAGTTCTTGTTTGTTGATGATATGGCTGCTGCTTCGGTTTTTGTAATGGGATTAGATAAGGCAATATACGATACTCAGGCAGATCCGATGCGAAGCCACATTAATGTTGGTTTTGGTAAGGATGTCACAATTTCTGAGCTTGCGCATCTAGTTTCAAAGGTTGTCGGATATAAGGGTGCTATTTGTTTTGATACCTCAAAGCCAGATGGACCTCCAAGAAAATATATGGAATCTACTCGCATTAACACGCTGGGTTGGAAGCCAATAATTGAGCTTGAGGAAGGATTGGGATTGGCGTATTTAGATTTTTGCAAGCAAGCGATATAAGTAAATCTCCCATACTGATTGGCCATAGGAATAAACCTTCATATAGGAGTTATTTGGCTCGCTACAGAGTAAATATTTACTTGACTAAAACAATGAAAACAAAATTGGAAAACATTGGTAAAAACATCATATATTGTTACCAAAGTTGGCAAAATGCTATTTTAAAAATGCTGGCAGGAATAATTTGGTTTCCTGACAAAGGAAAAGATATCAAGGTAGTTTGCATTCATCGGGTTGGTCAAATCGGAGATTTATTCTGCTCTTTTTCTGCCATACATTTGATTAGGAAAAAATATCCGAATTCACATTTAATGCTACTAACCAGTTCTGGACAAAAAATAAATCTAGAGCTTAACGATTTACTATCTTCGATAGATTGGATTGATGAGGTAGTTGCTTATAAATCGAGTCGTTCACAAATTGCATCATTACACAAAGTCTTAACTGGTAAAAAAATCGATTTATGGGTTTCGCTACCACAGGACCGAACTACTTTTTTCCGAGAATTTAGAGCTATTTTATTTGCTCGTCTTGTCGGCTCTAGGCGGGGAGTGGGATTTTCTGTGAATGTTGTACCTTGGCTCGAAGGGCTTCAATCAAGACAGTCTTTATTGATTGGGGAGGTTGAAAGATTGAGAGCGATTGTGGGTGCAGATTGCCTTTCATATGAGAGAGAAAATCCATTTTTGCTTGAAGATGAGGTCGGCAGTTCTGAAAATTTGATTAAAGATTTGCGATTGAACGAAAATAAGCTGGTTATGATCTTGGCCCCAGGAAGTAATCGAGAAACTAATATGTGGCCAGTTGATAACTTTATTGAAATTGCTCGTAGGTGGGTAGCAGAGGGAGGGCAGGTATTACTTGTGGGCGGCATAAAAGATGCCAAATTGGGTGAGAAAATGATTCTAGGAAGCAATCAATCTTGCGTTTTTGACCTCATTGGAAAGTTGCCATTAAAACAGACTGTTGCATTAATGAGGATAGCTACAGTTTTTGTGGGTAACGATTCTGGACCAATGCATATTGCTGCGTATGTTAATACCCCTTGCGTTATTGCATTTTCAGCCAGAGATTATCCTGTTAAGTGGTACCCAGCAGGTAAGGGCCATACAATTATTAGAAAAGATGTTGCTTGTTCACCCTGCGTTGCTGAAACTTGTAGGCACGATAACTTATGCCTGAGGTTAATTACAATCGAAGAAGTTTGGAATGGCGTTGCAAAGCACTTAAAGAGAAAATATTTACACTGATGATCGATTATTTTAGAAAATTTACCTGGAAGGTATCTAGCTTCTTACCATCGTTTAAAGGTAAGGAGAGGATAGTTAGCTTACTATCCAGACCACACAAAGGCAGCTCAATAAAAATTAAGCGACAAGGCATCATTTGGAGCTTATATGGACATGACTTAAATGAGTTTGCAATTGCAGTAAGAAAAAATCATTCACCAGCTCTATCAAACGCGATCCGAGAAATATTGAATAAGGGAAATATTTCTATAATGTGGGATATTGGGGCAAATATTGGAGCTATTAGTCTTCCTCTACTTTATGCCCACCCAAAGCTTAATATCGCAATGTTTGAGCCTAGCCCCGAAGTTGCTGGAAGATTGGTTGCCAATTTCGGTAATAATCCATCACTAAATAAAAGGGGGCAGATTTTTAATCTTGCACTTTCAAATGTCGATGGCTTATCTGATTTTTACGTGAGTAGTGAGTTTGAAAACTCAGGATTAGCTGGATTGGGAGGAAGTTTAAATAGATCTATCTACCCAGTTAAATTGCAAAGTTATCAGGGGGATACTTTGATAAAGACCGGTAAGGTACACCCACCACAGCTAATAAAAATAGATGTTGAGGGGTTTGAATATGAAGTATTTTCAGGCTTAGAGAACACTCTAAGCAAATATAAACCCATAATAATTTTTGAACATGCCCTCTATCGGATAGCTGAGCGAAGTCAGGATAAGGGGTTGGTTGTAGAGTTGCTGCAGTCTTTCGGTTATAAAATTTATAGATTAGAGGATGGCGCTCCAATTGAGCCTCTAGATTTAGAAAAGGATGCCGATTTTATTGCTAAATAGGCTGTTCAGATTTGAAAGTAATTAAAAATGCTTGCTATTGGTAAAACTTAAACCGTGACCGTATGGGTTAAATGAATCAACAAACATACTTGGATCAATAAAAAAAGCATTGACGCCAGATTCATCAACAGTAACGAACTTGTAGTCAAACTCGGTGAAAAGGGAGATCCATTTTGATATTGAGCAGCCCCAGTTTTTACTATTTATAGAAACTTTTTCTTTAAAGTCGGAAAAGGAATAATGAGTTAAAGCATCCGGACCAAAAGAAGAGTTATATTCAACCAGAAATATTTTGGGTCTAAACCCAGACGTCAAAATTTCTTTAGCAACATCAAAATCAAAGCTATCAATATCAAGCGAGAAAAAATCAGGATTTTTAACTGGAAATGGTTTTAATACATCCAGTATCGATAAAGGAGTTACAAATAAAGTTTCCCATCTACTCGTAGGGCTGAGTGGGTGCATCCAGTAATATGCGCGATCGGTATTATCTTTATCGCTATCAATTAATAATCCCGAATAATTATTTGTAAAAATATGCCAAGAGCTATTATTTTCAATACCATCAGAGCAGCCAATTTCAATAAGATACTTATTGCGATGCTTAAGATTAAGCAATAATTCATCAATAATTCCATCCTCTTGATTTTGAGAAAATCCAGAAAATTGCCATGTCAGAGGATCATTTTTTTGGACCTGCCTAGAGGATCTTGATGCCATCCCTTTGGTGATCTTAAACTGTGCAAACTGGAGGTCTCTTGCGGCTCGAATTTTTCTTAATAACATGGGAATTTATAAGCTTAAATAATGGATTGATATATTTTAATAGCTCTCTGAGTATAGTCTTTCCAGCTATAGTTACCTTGGCTAAGTTCCAAAGATCTTTTACCAAGATAATCATGGACACTCTGATGATCATATAGATATTGAATACGTTCTGCAATTGAATCAATAGATCGAGAGGCTATAAGATATCCATTGCCATCGATTAAATCAGCGGCGCCTGATTCCTCTGTGGCGATGATTGGAAGGCCACATCGCATTGCTTGATGAAGAACCATAGCTTGACCCTCCTCGAGAGATGGAAGGCAAAAGATATTAGCTTGGTTGTATATCTCCGAAAGTTCCCTCTGTGGAAATGAACCCTTGAATTTGATATTTGGTTGATTTATTTCCTCGGCAAAAATTGCTTGGAAATCAGGATCAACTTTTCCAATAAACCAAAGTTCAGCATCTTTTAAAGATAGTCGATTAAAAGCACGAATTAGATATTGAGCCCCTTTTCTAAGCGTAACTCCGCCACAAAAAAGAATAATGAATTTGCTCGTTTTCTTTGGGGAAAATTTAAATTCTGTGGGATTTACACCATAGGGATTTACAAAAATCTTATTAGAATCAATTCCGTGCTTTATGAATGTTGATTTGACAAAATTTGTTGGCACACAGATATAGTCAGCAGCATCGTACTCCAATAGCTCTTTATTAATGATGGCTTGATTGGTATCATTAAACTGTCGATTAAAAAGATTAAACTCTTTTTTAAGTTGATTTGTTTGCCAAAGTATATGGGTAGAGCCGCGTTCTAGTATTGAAATCTTATTAAAACTTTTTACTTTTTTTAATGAAGATAATGAGAATGAGCTCCAGCCAACAAAAATGTCAAAGTCCATTGTCAAATGTGAAGCTACATATTTATCAAAGCCGTTCGGGACCAGCATAGAAATCAATTCAGAATTTCTACGAAGATTTGGATATTTTTGAATAATACGCTCAGTCACTTCAAAAATAGGGGCATTTCTAATACTGTTTTTACCAATCGAATATTTGTCAAAAAAATACAATGGATAGCTTGTAAATAGAGTGTTTAAGTAACCCGCCTCATAAAGACCGTTGGCAAGGTCGAAACCATGAAATCGGCCACGTAAAGATACATTGATCTTCATTTTTGAATAACAGTAAAAATAGATTTAAAAAGGTCTTGATGCCTTAGGTTTTTATCTGTGACTATCTTATTTCCTAATAACGCCTTTTTTTCTCTTAGGTCTTCGTATTCTAGGAAGTGCCGCACTTGAGTAAGAAGCTCATCCTTAGTGGTGAAGTAAGCCACGCTATCTTTACCAAAAATATGGCGATGCCGTTCAGTGTCCTCAGCCAACATAAAGCCGCCAGACGCAGGAATTTCAATCGATCTAGAGGTAATGGAGTCTCTATTTTTCTTTCTTAAAAAACAAAGATTAATTTTAGAGTTGGAAATAATGTCTCTATAGTCCTTTTCGTATAGGGCAGGGTGAATTAACAGTTTGGGATGCCTCATTTTCTCCCACCCATTGCCCCAAATATGCACAGGGATGCCACTTTTTATGAGGCTCAGCACATAAGCTGCGCGTTCGGATTCAAACGTGCCTATGAAGGAGACATCATATTTGAAGTGAATTGGCTTGTTGCTACGATCAAGTAATGGAAAAACTGTATCGCAAAAGGTAGGCTCAACTACAAAGCTTTTGTTTACACCGCGAATACGAAGTTCTTGACCAACATTTTTTTCTTTAGTTGTGAAGACGTAATCAAAGTATTTAAATGAACGATCCAGGTAAATACTCGAGTTATGTTTCAGACATACATCATCCTCAAAAATGGCAATGTTCACTGTCCCAAGAGCTTTGGAGAGGGCATAAGTTTTAGGATGAAGTGCAAGACACTTTTCAAAGAAAATGACGTCTGGATTGAGGCGCGAGATCGCAGAAGATAAGCGCTTATTGACTGAATTAAATTCTAACGGTCTTCTGAGTTTGTAGGCAATTTTGTAAGCTAAGGTACCGCCACCATTAATTCCGTGATGGTTATTTTCATAAAGAAATAGCTCGGCATTTGGATGTAATTTTTTTAATGCATGAAACCTTTGAAGGGCTCTTGAGCCTTCAATTGCCTCTGCTACATAAAGAATCTTCATATGCTAAAGCGTACAGGTGTTTTATAGCCACTCTTTTTAAGAATGGAATAAAGTAGCCTACAAATCGGACTTGGTAAAAGTAAGATAGGCATTAGTGCATAGAAGATAAATGTATTTTTATGCTCTCTATAAAGTATGGAAATATATTTCCTATCTTGCCAATACTGAAGGTTGGAATTAGTGGCTTTACCAACGAAAATAGTTTTTACTAAAGAAATTAAGTTGGAGCGAATGATTGTATGGAGGGCTTTTGTTGAGAAAGAATTTGTTGTCATAAAGTGCTTATAAATTCTGGGTAGATTGATTCCAAAAACTTGCATCACATCGTACCAGTGAGATGGACCATTTCGCTTTTCCGTAGCCATCAAGGCGGTGCTCACAAGACCAACCTCTCTAGCGTGAGAAATGGACTTTAAGGCAAAATAGATTGAAATCCACTGGGTTCCAAAGTAAATTTCATCCTTTTCAATGCCCAATACAATCGTGGATTTTTTAATTAATAGACAGCTTAAAAAGCCTAGCTGATCACCTAACTTAGTGATGTAAAGATCTTTATCTCCATAAACTTCTAAATGCAATTCAGCGCTAGGAGAATACTCATCATATTGCGCCGCATTTAGCCAATAAAAATCAATTGTTGGATTTTTCTCAATTAAATTAAGAACCTGCTGGATTGCGCCATCAACGATAAAGTCATCCCCTAAGAACCAAATGAATTTACCCCTAGCTGCAGTTACAAGCTGAAAAATTGCAGGATCTACCCCCCTTTTTTGGCCCTGGATATGCGTGATTGACATTGATGTATTTGAATAATATTCATCGATTCTATCGGAGTCGTCAATAATAAGTACTTCAACTTGAGGGCTTAGTTGCTCTAGAATCGACTCAACGGTAACCTTCAATCTATCAGACTGATTTCTTGTAGGAATGCAAATAGAAAGACAAATATGTTCAGTCAATTACTAGGCTTTCAACTAGTTGATGAAAGCTTAGTTTTGGTTTCC
>Ga0114979_10002181_pt1 | contig 13246 bp, 11 predicted proteins | sample S_140625_EF_Meta_FD_87315 | JGI IMG/M metagenome (GOLD analysis project Ga0114979, IMG submission 87315) | Freshwater microbial communities from Lake Simoncouche, Canada to study carbon cycling - S_140625_EF_MetaG | ecosystem: Environmental > Aquatic > Freshwater > Lake | place: Lake... | reverse complement strand
TTTCGATGTATCCCGAATGCAGGAACGCCGCATCGACATCCCACACGCCCGTCTTCGCTTGTTGACGGTACGTCGTGATGCCGATGACGGGTTGACTAGAGGCGTTCAAAACCGCGAACACGCTCCCAATCGGTAATGGCGCTGTCGAACGCACGGATCTCGATGCGAGCTGCGTTGACGAGGTGGTTGACGACCTCGTCACCAAAAATCGCGCGGGCCGCTTTGCTGTTTTCGAATAGGTCAGCCGCTTCACGGAGCGAGGTCGGCACATGTGGCTTGTCGGCTTCGTATCCGTTTCCACGCGTCTGATCTTCGAGTTCCAACTTGTTCTCGATTCCGTGGATACCCGCGGCAATGAGCCCGGCAACGGCGAGGTACTGGTTCACGTCACCACCGGGGACGCGGTGCTCGACGCGCATTCCGTGACCATGCCCGACAACGCGCAGCGAGAGAGTTCGATTGTCGTGACCCCACGCGATAGCGGTCGGCGCAAACGAGCCGAAGGCGAACCGCTTATACGAGTTGATGTTGGGAGCAAACAACAGAGTGAACTCGCGCATGAGTGCAATTTGACCGGCGAGGAAGTGGCGGAACATGTCCGACATTCCGCTCTCAGCGTTCTTGTCGGCAAATACGGCGTTGCCTTTGGAGTCGCGGAACGAGATGTGGATGTGGCACGAGTTGCCCTCGCGCTCGTTGAACTTGGCCATGAAGGTCAGCGACTTACCGTGATTATCGGCGATCATCTTGGCGCCGCTCTTATAGACAGAGTGGTTGTCGCAGGTGATCAAGGCGGTGTCGTAGCGGAACGCGATTTCTTGCTGCCCCAAGTTGCATTCGCCCTTGACCCCCTCACAATACATTCCGGCCTTGTCCATGCTCACGCGAATATCGTGCAGCAACGGCTCAACTCGGTTGCTCGCAAGGAGGTCATAATCAACGTTGTAGTCGGTGGACGGCCGCAGGTTGTCATATCCCTTTGCCCACGCGTCACGGAATGAATCGTCAAAAACAATGAATTCGAGCTCGGTGCCGACGTAGGGGACAAGGTCCATCTTCGCGAGGCGATCGATCTGTGCCTTGAGCAATGAGCGGGGGGCAATCGGCACAGGCTCGTGGTCGGTCGTTTGGAGGTCGGCCATCACCATTGCGGTGTGTGGGATCCAAGGAACGAGTCGCAGCGTCGACATGTCCGGAATCATCGCCATGTCGTTGTATCCCTTTTCCCACGACGAAAACTCGTATCCGGGAACGGTGTTGTTCTCGACATCGACGGCGAGCAGGTAGTTGCAGCATTCTGCGCCGTGTTCAATCGCATCTTCGACGAATAGGCGCGACGACATTCGCTTACCGACGAGTCGACCTTGCATGTCGGTGAACGAGATGATGACCGTGTCGATTTCACCACTGTCAACAAGTTTCTGCAATTCGGGGACAGTGAGCATGCCGGTGCGTTGAGCCATGGTGTGATTCCTCTTCGTTGAGGTTGGATTTGTCACCTTTAGAAAACACCAGGTGAGGGGTGTTTGTCAACTTACCTGCGAATCTTCGTGGACTCTGGCACCCTCCGTCGGTGGCACCAGAAACTTACAGCACAAAAAATTTTCCTCTAAAGGTTGGATTTTGGGGTGCAATCTCGTCTATGCTCGCAACTACCTAGCCAACACAATGTCGTGGGTGCAAAAGTTCCCGCGACGGGAAAGGACTACAACGTCGTATGTCTAACAAATTAAAAGTCTCCGGTGTTTCCTACACCGAGCAAAGCAAGGACTATTTCGAGAAGCGCCAGCTCACTCGATCTGCCGGTGTCTGGGGCCTCTGGGGTCTCGCCATCGCCGCGGTCATCTCGGGTGACTTCTCGGGATGGAACTTTGGCGTAGCAGCTGGTGGCTTCGGTGGACTTCTCGTCGCATTCGTGATCCTCGTCGTCATGTACTACGGACTCATGTTCGCCATCGGTGAAATGTCGTCGGCGATGCCCCACTCAGGTGGCGCTTACTCGTTCGCCAGAAAAGCAATGGGGCCGTGGGGCGGATTCGTCACGGGTCTCGCCGAGACAATCGAGTACGTCGCAACGACTGCGGTCGTCGTGTTCTTCTCGGCGGCTTACCTCAACGGTGTGACAGCGGAGCTGTTGAACCTCGACCTCACCGGAAACATGTGGATCTGGTATGTCGTGTTGTACGCCGTGTTCATCGGACTCAACTCGCTCGGTTCGGCAATCTCGTTCAAGTTCTCGATTGTCGTGTCAATCATCTCGCTCGCGATCATCGTGCTGTTCTCGGCGATGGTTCTCCTATCGGGCAAGATTGACTGGTCGATGCTCTGGAACATCCCCGCAGATGGATCTGCTGGTTCGAGCTGGTTCCTCCCTCACGGCATCATGGGTATCCTGTTCGCGATTCCCTTTGGTGTGTGGCTGTTCCTTGGTATCGAAGAACTTCCCCTCGCTGCGGAAGAAGCACACAACCCGTCGAAGGACATCCCCCGCGCTGGATTCTGGGCTCGTGGAACCCTCATCGTCACCGGCCTTCTCGTCATGTTCATCAACACCGGAATTCTCGGTTCTGAGGCAACGGGTGTCGCTGGTGAGCCTCTTCTCGACGGCTTCCGTGCCGTTGTCGGAGACGGCTGGGCTGCCATTCTCGGCATCTTCGCGTTGATTGGTCTGCTCGCATCGCTCCAGGGAATCATGTTCGCCTACGGTCGCAACATGTACTCGCTGTCGCGCGCTGGTTACTACATCAAGGGACTGTCCGTCACAGGCAAGAACAAGACCCCGTGGCTTGCACTTCTCATCGGTGGACTCATCGGTCTCGCGGCACTCGTGCTGCTCGACTACTTGACCGCAACCGACACGAGCGGTGCCATCAGTGGTGTCGCAGGAGCAATCATCTTGAACATCGCCGTGTGGGGAGCCATGTTGGCCTACCTTATGCAGATGATCTCGTTCATTATCTTGCGCGTCAAACACCCCGAGCTCGAGCGTCCGTATCGCTCGCCGTGGGGTGTCGGTGGGGCGACGGTGTCCGGGTTGATTGCCGCACTGGCGTTCGTCGGATTCCTGTTAAACCCGACGTTCCTTCCCGCCATCTACGCCATCATCATCGTGTACGTGCTCTTCTTGGGCTACTTCGCGCTGATCGGTCGACACAACCTCGTAATGTCTCCTGAAGAGCGCTACGCGGTTCACGGCGAACACAAGTAATACACTCGGGCGCCTGTGGGTCGATTCGTCGGCTCACAGGCGCCTTTTCTCTCACAGTTAGCAGAAACACATCGTGAGCATCCTCACTGCACTTGATCTCTTCACCGTCGGCGTCGGCCCGTCGAGCTCCCACACCGTCGGTCCAATGCGCGCAGCTCGCCGGTTTGCCAGCGAACTAACCGTCGCCGGTCAACTTGATTCGGTGGCACGTATTCGCGTGTCACTCTTCGGTTCACTCGGCGCTACAGGCGTCGGACACGGAACGACTAACGCCATAATTGCCGGCCTCGAAGGGGCGGCCCCTGAAACCTGCGACCCCGAATCAGTTATCACCGCGATGGATCGCGCGGTCTCCACGGGGGTCGTCACCGTGGGAAATCGAACAATCCCATTCTCGGAAGCCGACATCGAGCTTCGACCCATGACCCGACTTCCTCAACATTCGAATGCCATGACCTATGACGCACTCGACGCGGTGGGCAACGAATTATTTACCCGAACCTATTTCTCGGTCGGCGGTGGCTTCGTCGAAGCCGATGACGAAATCGGCCAACCTGCGCCGCTTACCGACGCGACGCTTCCCTATCCATTCGACAACGGCGACGAACTAATCGAATTGTGCGATTCAACCGGCATGAGCATAGCTGACATGGCGCATGCGAATGCCGTCGCGATTTATGGTGACGAGATGGTTGACGCTCGCCTCACCGCCATCTGGTCGGCAATGTCGTCGTGTATCGAGGCAGGCCTCGAGCACGAGGGAGTCCTGCCCGGGTCGTTGAACGTTACGCGCCGCGCGGCTGGCCTTGCACGACACCTCCGATCACTCGACGAAACGGAAGAACCCGGTTCGCTCAGCAACGAGTGGCTACAAGCATTCGCCATTGCGGTGAATGAAGAAAACGCGGCTGGAATGCGGGTCGTAACAGCCCCCACCAACGGCGCAGCGGGCATCATCCCCGCCGTCGGGTACTTCGCAGAGCGGTTCAAGAAAATCTCGCGGGTAGAAATTGCTCGCGATTATCTACTCACCGCCGGTGCCATCGGAACGCTATACAAGCGCAACGCGAGCATTTCGGGCGCGGAAGCCGGTTGCCAGGGTGAGGTCGGCTCAGCCTGTTCCATGGCCGCAGCCGGTCTCGCCGCGATTCTCGGCGGGACTCCTCGCCAAATCGAGAATGCTGCCGAGATTGCGATGGAACACAACCTCGGGTTGACCTGCGACCCGGTCGGCGGGCTCGTTCAGATGCCGTGCATCGAGCGCAATGCAATTGCCGCCGGTACAGCTGTCGCCGCCGTGCGCCTCGCGCTCGCCGGTGATGGCTCGCACAAGATCTCGCTCGACACCGTCATCGAGACAATGCGTCAAACGGGACTTGATATGTCGAACAAGTACAAGGAAACGTCAACGGGCGGTCTCGCCGTGAATGTCGTCGAGTGCTAGTTAAAAGGCAAACGCGTAACCAAGCAGTGCCGCGTACGCGACACTCGTCCACACCGTCAATTTCAGCACCAGCACGTATTCGCGCGGGTTCTGCGCGGTCCAGGTGATGAGAACCGCGGGGGCGGCGATAAATACGGCGAAGAAGCCCCAGAACGCTGAAATCAGAATCAGCGCGAAATAGACGAGGATTCCAAAAGGCGCAAGCAGCAGGAACGTGTAGAAGGCTCGCCCCAACCACAGCGGCATCCGGGTAGCGAGGGTCCGCTTCCCAGCGGCGATATCGGTAGCTCGGTCGCGCACGTTGTTGATGTGCAATACCGCCATCGAGAACAGTCCCATCGCAACGCCGGCGAGAATGCTGTCAATCCAGACCGCCTGCACGAGCAGGAATGCGGTCCCCGAGGTTGCGACGAGTCCGAAGAAAATGAAAACCATGACTTCGCCCAGCCCGGAGTATCCGTAGGGCTTCTTCCCGCCGGTGTAGAACCACGCGGCCGCGATGGCGGCGGCTCCGACGGCGGGGAGCCACCAGATCTGCGTGAGCATGGTGATACCGAGCCCCGCGAGGGCCGCAACTCCAAAGAAGATAAATGCGACAAGGCGAACCTGCTTCGCGGGAGCGGCTCCTGATGCCGTGAGCCGAGTGGGACCGACGCGGAGCGCGTCTGTTCCGCGAATGCCGTCCGAGTAGTCGTTGGCGAAGTTGACGCCGATTTGCAAGGCGAGAGCGACCACGAAACAGAGCGCGACGACCGAGAGTGGAAGGACGTCCCAGGGGTTGATGTCGTCGAGCAGAAACTGCAGGATGGCAACGCCCCAGCCCAACAGCACCGGCGCGAATCCGAGCCCGAGTGTCGCGGGCCGTGCAGCGGACATCCAGTCACCGAACTTCGCGGGGCGAACGGTTTGCTGGGCCTGTGCGCCGTGCGCGACGATTTTCTGAGTGCCGGGTCGACCGCTTCGGTTGCCCGACGGACGCTTCTTTTTCGAGGTTCGAGATGCCATGCGCTTATTCTACGATTCGACGTTCGCAACCAAGTCATGGACCGCGCGACGGTCGATCTTGCCCGACGACAGCCGCGGCAATTCCGGCACTGTCACGAATCGATACGGTCGGGCCTCCGTCGACACTTCGCGCTCGATAAGGTCACGCACCGCGTCTCTGTCGAGTTCCGTCTCCGACACGAGCGCGGGGACTTGGCCCCAGGTGTCATCGGCAAACCAGCTGGCGACCGCGTCGACGCCCGCAGCGTCGAGAACTCGGTCGATGTCGCCCAGCGAGACCTTGATTCCACCCGTCACAATAACGTCATCGGTCCGGCCGACAACCGTCAGCACCCCGTCATGAATTGTCCCGATGTCACTGGAGTGCCACCAGCGGCGGTCGTCCTCAGTCGAGAATGACCAGGGCGTGACCATCCCGCCGTCGTCAAGGTACCCAAGGGCCAGGCTCGCCGTCGAGATTTCAATCAGACCCCCGTCGGCGATTCGAACCTCGGTGTCGCCGATGGGTGTGCCGTCATAAACCACTCCGCCCGCGGTCTCGGCGGAACCGTAAGTCCTCGTGACGCTAACGCCCAGTGCCATCGCGCGGTCGATGAGACCGACGGGAATCGCTTGGCCGCCCACCAAAATCCGCTCGAATCGCCGAAGCGCATCCCGAGCGTCGGTATCTTTTTCGGCGAAATCGACGAGGCGAACGAGTTGCGCGGGAACGAGAGACGTAAACCACGTATCGTCGGGAAGCTCCCCGACTGCGCGGCAGAACTCTACGGCGTCGAATCGCGTGCCCGTGAATTCGACCGGCGTTCGACCCGACTCGGCGGTGCGCACCAACACCATGAGCCCGGCGATGTAGTCGAGTGGAAGGGCCAGCATCCAACCGCCCGTTCCGATTGCCTCGGCGGTGGCGCGAGCGGACTGGCGGAGCGCTTCTGCACTGAGGGCGACACGTTTCGGTTTCGCTGTTGATCCGCTCGTCAGTAGGACGACCGCGCACTCGTCAGAAACGACGCCGGTAGCGAGCGGCGAGTCCGTCACACAGAGCGCATCGCCACCTGCGAGTGCCTCCATGAGCGCGCGCCAGACAGCGTTGGTATCGGACGCCGACACCGCGCGGAGACTTTTGTCCACGGTCAGATCTGCCAGGGGAAAGCGCCCCAGTCAGGGTCGCGCTTCTCGAGGAAGGCGTCACGGCCTTCGACCGCTTCGGAGGTTCCGTACGCGAGGCGAGTGGCTTCCCCCGCGAACACCTGCTGACCGACGAGTCCGTCGTCGACTGCGTTGAACGCGAACTTGAGCATACGAATCGCTGTCGGGCTTTGGGCGAGGATCTTGCGCGCCCACGCGATTCCCGTCGATTCGAGTGCGAAGTGAGGAACAACAGCATTCACAGATCCAATCTCATGCGCACGCTGGGCGTCATACTCGTCCGCGAGGAAAAACACTTCGCGGGCAAACTTCTGACCGACCTGACGAGCAAAATACGCACTGCCGTAACCTGCGTCGAAAGAACCGACAGTCGCGTCGGTCTGCTTGAAACGGGCGTGCTCACGGCTCGCAATCGACAAGTCACACACGACGTGGAGCGAATGCCCGCCGCCCGCGGCCCAACCAGGAATGAGTGCGACGACGACCTTGGGCATGAACCGAATGAGTCGTTGCACTTCCAAAATGTGAAGTCGGCCCCCGCGAGCAGCGTCGATTGTGTCGGCGGTCTCGCCGTCGGCGTACTTGTAGCCGTCTGCGCCGCGCACTCGCTGGTCGCCGCCAGAGCAGAACGCCCACCCGCCGTCCTTCGCACTTGGACCGTTCCCCGTCAGTAACACGACACCGAGACGGGGGTTGAGGCGTGCGTCATCGAGCGCGCGATACATCTCATCGACGGTGTGTGGCCGGAACGCGTTCCGAACCTCGGGTCGATTGAAGGCGATTCGCGCGATCCCCTGATCTTTAGATTGGTGATACGTCACGTCGGTCAGGTCCTCGAATCCGGGCACGACGGTCCACTGGGTCGAATCAAAGAGGTCACTGACGGAATTTGCCATACGTTCAGGCTATAACTTCACGGATATGTTTGAGTCATGAGGCTTCCCACCGTCGACGAGTTGCTCGCCAACGTGCGGGTCGTTGCACTTCCTATGCGGACGCGGTTTCGCGGCCTCGATGTGCGCGAGACGATGCTTATCGCCTCACCAATGGGCGGATGGGGCGAGTTCGCCTCATTCCCCGAATACGACGACGCCGAGTCCGCTCCGTGGCTTGCATGCGCGATTGAGCAGGCCTGGGACCAACTTCCGAGCGTCGCGGAGCGCCCAGTATTTCGTGACGTCGTTCGAACCAACGCCACTCTGCCGGCGGTTGACGCGGCCGACGTCGCATTGGTTCTAGAACGGTTCGGTGATTTCCGAACAGTCAAGGTGAAGGTCGCCGAGCCAGGACAAGAATTGGCGGATGACATCGGGCGGGTTCGCGCCGCTCGCGAGTTTGTCGGGGCTGGTGGTCGAGTTCGCATCGACGCGAATGGTGGATGGAACATCGACGAGGCGGAACACGCGATTCGCGCGCTGGAACAGTTCGACCTCGAATACGTTGAACAGCCCTGCATGAGCGTCGACGAGCTCTATGAGATTCGCTCGCGCGTTCATGGTTTAGGGATCGCAATCGCGGCAGACGAGAGCGTTCGCAAAGCTAACGACCCGGTCGCTGTCGCTCGTGCCGGGGCAGCGGACATTCTTGTCATCAAGGTCGCACCGTTGGGTGGTGTTCGACGCGCGCTGAACCTCATCGACGAGGCGGGCCTTCCCGTGGTCGTCTCGAGCGCTCTGGAATCGTCTATCGGGCTCGGTGCGTCGTTCGATCTGGCGAGGCGAATCGAGCACCTCGACTATGACTGCGGAATCGCGACGAACGTCCTCTTCGAACAGGACATCACTCCTGAGCCAACGAATTTCGGCATGTTCACGGCGACTCCCGGAGTTCTCGACGAAAAGACCGCCACGGAACTTCGAGTCAGTCCCGAGCGCGAACAATGGTGGCGCGATCGTGCCGCCCGTTGCCTCGCGTTGATTTAGAGCCCCGAATAGACGTGTAGACCCTTGAAGAAGATGTTGACGATTCCATAGTTGAAGAGCACCGCGCCGAAACCGATGAGGCTCAAAATCGCAGCGGGACGACCACGCCAGCCACGCGTTGCACGGGCATGGATATACCCGGCGAAAAGCGTCCAAATAATGAACGACCAGACTTCTTTCGTGTCCCAGCCCCAGTAACGCCCCCATGCGCGCTCGGCCCAGATTGCGCCGGCGATGACAGTGAAGGTCCAGAAGACGAATCCAATCACGAGAATTCGATAGGCCAGCGCCTCGAGGGATTCAGATGATGGGAACGCCGACAGGAACCGCCACGAGCGAGTCTGAAGTTTGCCCTCTTCACGTGATTGCTGGAATAACTGCGACGCAGAGAGCGCGGCACCCGTCGCAAAGAATCCGGTGCCGAGAACGGCGACGCACACGTGGATGACAAGCCAATAGTTCTGGAGCGCGGGCGGCAACGGCGACACGGCAACGTAGAAGTTGACGGTGACGATACCGAGCGCGAGGATCGCAAACCCGGAGACGAATGCACCGACGAAACGAACATCACGCCAGATGTTGATGCCGAGGAACACCCCGACCAATACGAGGGTCGCGGTCAAACCGAATTCGTACATGTTCGCCCACGGCACGCGATGGGCTGAAATTGCCCGAGTGACGTCCGCGCCGAGGTGAATGACAAATCCAAGGACAAGAACCGCCATCGCACTGCGAAGCCATCGGGTCGGTGTGGACTGCCCGTCAGTCGCGGCGCGACCGGCCAGGTCGACCGTGAAGAGGATAAACGCCAGGGTATAAACCGCCATCGCGGAATAGGTGGCGATGAGGGAGATGGATTCGAGGCTGTTCGTCATTATCCCGTTACCTTATCGGTCGAAGTTTGGCGCGTTTTGTCCACGAGACGGTCGAGGGCGGCATCGAGGCGGGGGTCGTCCCCGCGCGACATCCCACCCCATTCGAGTTCGGGAGTCCGGGCGGTGCCGCGGACGCGCACCCAGACGCGGCGGCGGCGGGTCCCGAGCGACGCGAGCAACCCCGCGACGATAAAGAAGGTGCTCACCGCGACGCCCATCTGGGTTGGGTCGTGACGGATTTCGACACCGATAAATCGGCGGAGCGACGTGAATTCAATCGAACCAAGACCGCCGGGTAAGTCGAAGACGTCACCGGGGGTCAACACAACATCGGTGCCCGTGTGCCGCCCCGCAATTTGCGTGAGCGACGCGACGGGGAGTTGGAACACGTTCGCGGCCACCCCTGAATCGAGCCCGAGGTCTCCTGTGTAGACGTTGAACGTCACTGTCGGCTTGGTGGGTTCGGGGTTGTTCGATGCCAGCGCTCCCGAATCAAGATTGACCGCGGACGGATAGAAGAACCCCTGCAATCCGAGTTGTTCGGACAGCCCGTCAGGAACTTTGACGACACCGACGCTCGTGAGATTGGAGTCTTGACTCAGGAAAGCAACGGGCTGGTCGAACACAACCGTTCCTTGCGGATCCCGCACCGTGATGACCGGAGCGAAACCATTCCCCAACAGATACATTTGCGAATTACCAGCGACCAGAGGTTCATTGACCTTCAGCATGACCTCGCGCGTCGCATCCCCCTCGGTGACCATGACCTTTGCAGTGAAGTCAATCGGCATCCAAACATCCTTGACAGGATCTTTCGTGTACTCGGGCGTGAACGATTCCAACTTCACGCCATAGGGATCGAGTTGCTGTTCGGCGAACCACGAACCGGGGTGAAACGAATCGTAGGACGCAAGTTGGTTCGTGAACGTCTGTCCTTCTATAATGACGCGTTGTCCGCTCCAGCCGTATCCTCCGGTTGCCGCCAGCGTCGTGAGTATCCCAACCAGGGCAATGTGGAAAACGAGGTTCCCCGACTCGCGCAAATACCCGAACTCGGCGCGAATCGAGGTGTCATCTCGGACAACGCGATAGTGAGCCTTTCGCAACACGGTCTCTGCGCGATCGAGCGACGCGACGGTTCCATCGGTCGCGCGTTCCCGGCGACGATAGGGGAGTCGAACCCAGGATGCCGGTTCGGCGGCCGGTTCGGCCCGCAGGATTCGCCAGTGATATAGCGTGCGCGGCACAATGCAGCCAATCAATGAAATGAACAACAACAGATAGATCGACGAAAACCAGACCGACGTGAAGGTGTCAAAAAGTTGAATCGACTCGTAGAACTTAAAGAGTTCGGGGTTGGTGTCCCGGAAGATGCTCACGCCGTTCGGATCGGACGATCGTTGCGGAACGAGTGAACCAGGGATCGACGCGAACGCCACCAACACAAGCAAAATGATTGCGGTGCGCATCGACGTCAGGACGCGCCAGACCCAGCGCAGAAACTCGAGCGGCCCGAGTTTGGGCCCACGAATCGGAGCATCGAGGCGGTTCTTGCGCGGGGCGTCCGGCGAATCGAAGTCACTCGTCACGTCGGCGAGATCAACGGGTTGCAACGAGGAAGAGTCAGAGGGTCGACGTGAAGCCACTCAAGAACACCCCCGCCCACGACAGAAGTTCGCGCCAGATTCCGAAAACCATGAGGACACCTATGGTGACGAGAAGGGCCCCGCCCGCGATGTTGATCGCCTTGATGTGCCGGCGGACCCAGGCAAGGGCGGGAAGGATTCGACCGAGGAGGAGTCCGACAACCACGAAGGGGAGCGCGAGTCCGAGCCAATAGGCGACACCCAGAACCGCCGCGCGCGCGGGATCGTGGGATTCGAACGCAAGGGCTTGCACCGCGGCGAGGGTTGGGCCGACGCAGGGAATCCACCCGATGGCGAACGCGATTCCGAGGAATGGAGAACCCCACACCCCGGCGCGCGTCTTCCACCGTGGAAGAAAATCCCGCTGTAGCGCGGGTATTCCGCCGGCGAAGACCACGCCCAGAAGGATTAGGAACACGCCAGAGACCCGCAACACGATGTCGAGATAGGGAATCAGGAAAAGCCCGAGAGTCCCGAACATTACCGACAACGAAATGAAGACGAGTCCCATCCCAGTGACAAAGCCGAGGATCCCTAGAAGTACTCGGCGGCGATCGGCTGGCGTCGGCTGGGCCGAGATAGCAAATCCCGAGACATAGGCAATGTATCCGGGCACGAGAGGGATGACGCACGGCGAGAGAAACGCGAGCAACCCCGCGAGGAATGCGATGGGTAGGGCGAGAACAAGGTCACCTGAGAAAACGATTTCACCGACGTTGTCAATCACGGTGCGGCCTCGGCCACCACACTGTCGAGCATGTCTTCGAACATTGAACGGTCCGCGAGGAATCCGAGAACCCGAGCCGCGATCCGACCGTCTCGATCGATGATGAGGGTGGTGGGGATTCCGCTCGGGGGGAGTTCACTCGCGAACGCGAGGCGCAATTCGCCGGTGTCCGCGTCGAGAATGCTGGGATACGGAATGTCGAACGTCCTCTCGAATGATTGGGCGCCCGACGTGTTGTCAAACACGTTCACCCCGAGAAACAGGACGCCCTTGTCGGCGTAGAGGGTGGCCAGGTCGGCGAGGTCCGGTGCCTCCGCTCGGCACGGCGGGCACGCCGCATACCAAAAGTTGACGACGAGCACCGATCCGCGGAAATCCTCGGAACGGATGGTTGAGCCGTCCGTGGTGTCGCTCGATTCGAAAGACACCGCTTCGCCCCGATTGGCGGGCGCGATTTCGGTCACGCTCCCATCGTCCGAGGTGAAATTCTCATTGTTTGCGTCCACGGCGAGAGGGTCGTTCGAGACGCACCCGCTGAGGAGAACGAGGGACGCGGCAAGGCTGACGGTGACGATGACGGACGAACGTTTCACACCGCCCCCGAATCTGCCGCGCGGTCGACGTTGGTCGCCTCGCGGTAGTCGTATTCGACGAAATCTGCTGGATGCACGTGGAATGACGTCACCGATGACAGCGAACAGCGTCGGGTGCCGGGCCAATGCGCCAACGGCTTGTCTGCCATTGTCCGTTGAACCATCCAAATCGGCAATTGGTGAGACACGATGACCACATCGCCGCCGTCCACGGCGTCGACGGCGTCTCGCATCGCAGCGAGCATCCGCTGAGCGATGTCTCGATACGGCTCTCCCCACGACGGACGGAACGGGTTGGTCAGGAATTTCCAGAGGTCCGGCCGCGACACAAGGGATCGCCCGCCATCAAGTCGCAGGCCGCGGAATTCGTTCCACGGCTCAATCACGCGTTCGTCAACGGTTGCGGTCAAGCCGGTTGCGGTCTCCCACGGTGTCATCGATTCGCGCGCACGCTGAAGCGGGCTGACGAGGAGCGCTGAAACGGTGTCCAGAGGCAGGTGGCGAACCGCCGATTCGGCGAGTGTTCGGCCGTTTTCGGTGAGCCCAAAGTTTGGCAGACGCTCGTAGAGAACGCCACCGGGGTTATTCACCTCACCGTGGCGCACGAGATGGACACGCTCGGCACTCACCCTCCCGATTGTAACCGCGCAAACTGTGGGCAACCCGCCCGCTACGCTGGA
>Ga0114979_10002177_pt1 | contig 13259 bp, 15 predicted proteins | sample S_140625_EF_Meta_FD_87315 | JGI IMG/M metagenome (GOLD analysis project Ga0114979, IMG submission 87315) | Freshwater microbial communities from Lake Simoncouche, Canada to study carbon cycling - S_140625_EF_MetaG | ecosystem: Environmental > Aquatic > Freshwater > Lake | place: Lake... | reverse complement strand
GAATATAATTACAAGACAAAGATGGCAAAAGCAAAGACTGAGAAGATGGCTGAACTGGCGAAAGTCGAGGTCACTTATCTGAATAAAGTGATTAAGGCTCTTAATGAGGTTGGACTAGAGGAAGTATATAAGCCTTATCATGATGTCACAATGAGTAGTCTTAATGAGCGTCTTGAGCATGCAATTACAATTGCAGCAGGAAAGCCTTTATATACTTATAATATTATTATTGCTGAAGATAATGGAGACGAAGTATTGAATGACGAAAAGACAATTGTATCAACAACCGCAAAGGAGATTGCTGATTATATTAATAATAATATGCAAGCATGGGCAGATGATAATTGTGAGATCCTTACAGAGGATGATATTGTAACTTCTGAAGGTATTGATTCATACTTTGAAAAGAGGAGGAGTATGCCATATATCTTCGAGTTTGGCAGTGAGAACATCTGTAGTATTATGATTACAATTCATCGTAGCCGCATTAATTAATCATTATCTGGCCCATTATCTGTCCACTAAACCCCATTATTTTTTTAATAGACAAGTGATAGAAATAGATGGACGCATTAAAGGCTCTTGCGGAGCAGACTGGCAATACTGTATCAGAGGCAACAACTTCTGTAACTCGCGGACTTACTATTCCATGGATGTATATTTTTGCTGGCGCAGTAACTGCTATTGTTGCTGCTGCGTTGGTTTACTATATCATGGTCTACAGCAGAACACGTCCTCTTGGTGGGGATAATTTTGAAGATGGTTCTGGTTACAAGATGAAGGCTCATAAGGCGACCGAGGGCTTCTATGGAGGTGCTGCTGTTGGGACTGGTCAGCCTTTCTGTGCGCAGAGTTCAGCGGAGGCCGCGCAGCTCTATGCGATGTTTGATGGTCGTCTACAGGCGCCTGGAGTAGATAGCGGCTCAGATGACTTCCGAGAGTTTGCTCAACTACTGGGAAAACTCGCCTGCCTGAAGAAGGATCTGATGTCCCCCAGTGGAATTGTCGAGGCCACACGTTATCCTGATTATTCTACAACATCGGACTTGGAGCCTGTACAAGAGACTGCTGCGCGCTGCTTAGCGAAGACAATTCCTCGACGAGATCTCGATCTGGCATTCGATAAATGGAATAAGCGTGGTACAGAACTGTTGCTCCATCTCTGTACAGCGGCGAACTTATCAGAGAATGAGGTGAAGGAGGCAGAAGATATCTTCGCGAAGTTATGGGCCGATGTCTATGATGTCTCCCAGACACAGTGCCTGTCAACTGCTGCTACTGTTACAATTGCTGGACAGCAACAGGTTCGAGATCCGGTCCCTAATAGCGAAGTAGATGATATGGCACCCTATAAGGGATTTTCTGTTGGGATATTTTAGCATAAAAAATTGAATTGTTGGGCTCTGCCTCCACTCACCACCACCACCACCAGTGCAAAATAATACGATTTACAATGGAGTCAACAACAACAACAACAACAACTACCCTTACAAGTCTTGAGACGATGGAGTTGCGTATGCCCGGATTTGCTGGACCATTCTACACGATGGAGCCGCGTCCTGTATGTCGCAATGCCCATATCAGTGATTACCTCGAAGTATTCTCTGAAAATTTTGAGACTGGTGAGCGTATTATTTGGTATAATAATGGAAATATACTAATGACAAAGGCAGATGGAACTACAAAGAAGTGGTATGCTCGGCCAACTCTTAAGGATGCTGTTCAAATGGTGGCAAACTCAAGGTCCTATACACAATTCAAGAGCACAGGGGAGGTTATTCAAGTACTGAATGACAATATTCCCTGGTATTGGGGTATACAGAATGTAGAAGTTAACGCATTTGAAATGACAGATGTTATATATGAGAACTATGAGGACAATGAGGATGATTGCGGTTGTGGAAATAATATTCGTTGTTGCGGATGGTATCCTTTCTACGAAGATTATTAGAGGTCAATTGTACCAACGAGCCCATACAATAGCTTGTAATACATCCACATCACGCTCGGCATTATGCGCCCCTGATGGCGCATCAACCTTAAACGTATCCTTATAAAGTTCGCCAAGTGAAGGAAATTTATAGGGATCAGATGAGTTCGGATAACGTGATGGCAACTTCATCTCCCACTTGGATACCTGGGCAGTACAGAATTCGGCCTTAATAGGCCAGAATGTCAAAGGATCAATAGCCAAACGCCACTTATATGCTCCGAATACAACGTTCTTATCGAAGTCCAGATTGTGCGCGATAATTCTATAAGAATCCTTAATATCCGTACGAAACTCATCCATAACACCCTGTAAGGGAACACCTTTGGCTTCAGCGATTGCATCAGTAATACCGTGTATTTTTGAGGCTTCTGAGGGAATTTTCCAACCTTCTGGCTTGATTATATGATATACCTTTTTAATAAGAGTATGATCTTCAAAGAGCATCCAGCAAATAGATACAATATCTGGCCAATTATCTGGTCCAATAAGAGCACTCTTATATTTATCACGAGGTAATCCAGTTGTCTCTGTATCAAATAAAATGAACTTAACCATTTTTAAATATATAAGTTATAGAATATTTAGACTGCCGCCAAATGAAGAGTATATTTTTTCAATTTTTCTCCTTGTAGTCCGCAGTCCACAGCCTAAATAAAACTAATTAAGTATAAACATAATGGGAGCAGCATCTTCTACTGCGTCAATCGATACGAAGTTCAAAAAGGATGAGACAATTCAGACATTCATTCGAACAAAGCATTTCCGCTTCTCTCTTTTAATGTACGCTACACAAACAGAGTCAGACCGTCTCCAGGAGCGTTGGCAGGACTTCCTGACGCAGACCAAAGACAATTTTATTTATCATACTGCCACGAAGTATCCGCAGCATATTAAGATTATAAGAGATGGTGATAAGATGTACTTTACCCAATCAACAACTATTGAAATAGATGAAACCGATGTTCGGGATCTAACTAAAATGTTTAATAATATATCTGAAAATATAAAAGAAATACAGAAGTGCCCACCTCTAATTGGCCTTGCAGGAGTAGATGATGGAAGTAAAGGTTCTTCACTTAATCTGCTGAATGCCTAAGGCCGCACAAGAGAGACAAACACCATCAGACCAAGTATCTGCCAGAAGGAACGAGCCGGCTTCGCAAACTCAAAGAGATCTACAATTACATTATTCCAGAGGAGCTTGCCGACAAAAGCAAGAATGACGGCGGCTAGCACGAAGGCAAGTAGAACAGAGAGTGTATCAGTGTAGACTTCACGCTTACGCACAGCAGGTACATCAGCCCAACCTTCAACAGCTGAGCGGCAGGCAGAATGAACAAGACCGGAAGACATTTCTATATGTTATTTAGAAATGGCTCGCGGTAAAACAAGAAAACTACGTCGTATTAAACAGAATGGAGGAGATAATGATAACAATCCTCTAAGGGTAGATGTCCGACAAATTACAATTACAGAACCAATTATGCGCGCAATAGAATCCCTCAGAGATAATATTGGTGCGCCTCCATCAAATCTTTCTAGATTCAAAAAGGCGCCAGGTCATCCAGGATTTACGCTCCCTCGCCTCGAAAATATTCGTGGCAAAAATATTCGCGCAAATCTTGAAGAGTACCCGATTGAACTAAAGACAATTCGTAATAAAGAGGATAAAGCATTTGGTATTCTAGTTGATGGAGTTCGAAAACCTATATACACAATTATAAATGGTCGCCATAGATTTGCAAAGGCGATTGCTGAAGGTCTCGATACAGTGAATGCTATTATTATTAATTAGCATCAATTTACGCCTCATCGCTGCCACCAACAAGTTCGTTATTTTCATAGGCAAGTGATTCGCGTACCTTACTCTCGCGGTTATTTGTGATATAGGTAACCGCCTCCGCAGCCTTTGATTCTGACTTCAGATGCTCTGTAAGGGTCTTCATAAGTGTCTTGGGGCTCAGGCCGCCCTTCGCAGCCTTCCGCTTGTAGAGGAGACGGCCTCCAGATGACTTCAGATCGAGTGCGCCAATATTATTCTTCTTCATAATGCGCATAATAACTTCCTCCAGGACCTTCATCTTCTTTCCCTTCTCGCGGGAAGTCTGGCGAATCTCCGCAAGTTCATCACGCACTCGCTTCCACTCCTGGATTGCAGTGGAGAGCTGGGCCATCTCAGACTGAGAAGGGGTCTGCGCAGTCGCGACAATTTGGTTCTCTTGAGGAGTGGACATTTTCTTCTAATCTTCTCTTAAGACGCACCGAGTGTTTAGGCCTCTTGGCTACAAAAATTGATACTTTCTTAATATCCTGAGATACCAAACAATGCCTCCAACGCCACAAAAGAAAACTTTGGCGAAAATACTTCGTCAACAGCCGACAGAAGATGCTGCGAAACAATTTCTTGAGAGAGTTCTCTACAGATATTTAAATAAGATTATTGACAAAGTTGTTCAGGAATATGATATTTCTGAACAAGATGCAAATACGCTACGTGATAAACTTGTGAATTTAAACCTTATAGAGTGTTGTGTTGAGACAGAAGAGCAATCCTCAGACTCAGACTGATTTGCGTCCTTGAAAGTAGGTCTTCAAATACGAGAAAGAGTTTTTTGTTGTATTAAATTTCATATTTGGAAGAACAGTAGAGACTGCTCCGCTTATATTTGTCGTCATTACACTAGCCGACATAAATCCTATACAGAATACTACGAATGCTAACAATACACGGAATATCTTTACTAGGAGTTGCGCGAGTCCAATCGGAATAGTAAGAGTAATAGCAGCGGCTGTTGGAGCAGTCGCAGCCAACTGTTGTTCAATACTTGTCTTCAAATTCTTTATAATTGAAGTAACTTCAGCCGGATTTGTTGTTGAGGAAGCAGCCGCGCCGCTCATGAGTTCTTGTAGAGAGATATCAAGAACTGCAGCAATCTCATCAATCTTATCGTCAAGTTCTTCCTGGATACGCTCCTTATTTGTATAACGTAGTTCACCAAAACTTCCATTAGTTTTATTGGCCATGCTTAGACCAAGGTTGGCTACACGCGACTTAGAATGAGCCATATTATAAGCAGCCTTGCTCTGCGCCTCCTGTAACGAGTCATAAGCAGCCCTGCTCGCCACATTCTGTTTGCTAGGTCCACCGAAACCGAAAATACCGCCGCGCTGTTTACGAGAACGTGAGCGGCGTCGAGTTTGTGGCATTTCTTCTAAATATTAGTAATAATTAAAAGTAGCCTATGAAAAATATACTTTTACGCGTTCACGAATGACCTGGCGACAAATAAAGCACTGAATATTCTGTTTCCGAGTACATCCCTGACAGAATGTATGGCCGCAGGGCGCAAGTGTATAACTGACTGGTTCGGTAATACATACAGAACAGAGGGGCTCTGTTGCCTGGGCGGCGCTAATAAGACGTATACCATTGAAGGCCTCCTTTAGAAGTGAGAGTTTCTTATATGCGTTAATGACTGCGCCATAAGATTCTTCAATGCTATTCAGTTTGATGGCCTCTCGAATATACTCTTCAGTTGAACGAATCATTGTTTCATAGACTGGATTTGCGGCACTAAGTGTTAGAACTCCCTGGACACTTTGTGTAAGTTTATCAATTGCTGCGACCTTTATTTTGAGGTCACTCTCTGCGCGCATAATCTCGTCCGTTGTCTCCTTAATACAATTAATGAACTTTCCAATAGATTCTGTGAAGTTGGCGAGATCAAAGCCGAGACTATTCTCTAAGGCTGGTAGGGCAGTTGAGCCGCTTAAATCTACTGCAAGGTCTTTGAGGCTGGCGCCTTCGAGAGAGAAGTCGGGTCGACAGAAGCGGCGTATAATTGTTGAATATGCGTTCACAACTGGTACAGATATATTAGATTGTTCTAGATAGCGGAAAATTGTTTGTTGTTCTCGGAGGTAGAATTCGCGAAGTTTGCGGCGGAGTTGATTAGCATAGTTTACTCCAGGAGTAGAAAGTACAATATCGCCTCTGCTTTGTATTTCAGAAGTATGTTTTCGCAGAAGATTTTCAAAAGCAACCGATAGACGTTCTTGGTTATCGCCTAGAGAAATTAGAGCAGTGTCGGTAGATAGATTGGGCCGAGTTTCTTCCGCATCACCGAAGTCAGCGGCAGAGAAACTTCCATTGAAAAGTTCACTACCTGGAAAAAAGGCGGCCATCTTTTTAATTTATATTTTATATTCAGTTTCTTGTTGCCGCACTAGATTGCGTCAATATCTACATCATCATTTGCTGCTGCTGCTGCTGCTGCTGCTGCTGCACCGCGGCTCCAAGGAAGGCGCTTTCTACTATTAGGCAGAGCATCAGCATCGTCATCGTCGCTGCCACTAGCATCACCGCGAACATCCTCTGTATCAAAGATATCTTCGTCGGCTGCCGAGGCAACATCATATGTTCCGCCAAAGAGTTTCTTATTAACTCCATCTAGTTTTTTGAGTTTTGAATAGACATCAGGATCATACTTTGCTAGAATATCTCCCTTTGAACACGATGATGTCGCAGGCGCTGCTTCCGCAATGGTGTCATCGGAATCTTCTTCTTCTGTAAGGGTCATATTCAAAATGCGTAGGCTAAGAAGTACAATATCTCCAGTAGCAATCCATACCTTCTTTCGGAGTTTACCACGGATCTTACAAATTCGTTCTACATTGTCATTACAGTAGACTTGTGCTTGCCGATCTCCGAGGAGGCGCATGACCTTGCCGATCATTTGGCCTTCACCGATGTCATGAAGTTCAGGCTTCGCACCCTGCGAGTGCTTCATCTTCTTGTAATTCTTACCTCCCTTAAGATTTGGCATTTTGTCTGGCGTATCTAGGGACCAGCGAGGCTTCAATTTTTATTACTGTCTAAAGATCCTCGCGTTCAGCATCTTCTTTGAATAGTTGGACAAATGGCTGATAGTCATCACCTTTTTCTAGACGAACATTTACAATAGAGCCGTTAGGAGCATTTAGTTTACTGCCACCTCTCTGTTTACGTGTTTTTAGACCATGACGATATACTTTTCTCTTTCTTGAACTCTTCACTCTACGTTTAGTAGAATGTTTGCGTGCCATCTATTATTATAATGTTATTTTAGCGGGTCCACCACTATTTAGCCATTTCCCTTCCAAGTAGCTAAATACTTTAAGTACTCTTATGTTATCTAAACTCTCATTATAAAATAAAAACTCGCCTATAAGGCCATCGTATGAAGAGTTTCCTATTACGAATCGAGCAATAATATTTTAGCGGGTCCACCACTATTTAGCCATTTACCCTCCAAGTAGCTAAATACTCCAAGTACTCCCATGTCATCTAAACTCTCATTATAAAATAAAAACTCGCCTATAAGGCCAGATTGCCCTCCTATTGATAATCGAACATTTGAGTTTGCAAAAGGCGACTCATCTACATTACTAGCTGACTGTTCGTAAAAGGTTCCTTTTGACCTTATTGTATAAGATCCTTTACTAGTAGACGAATTGAAACTATGATTTATACATGTTATGTTTATATTACCAGTTAGATCTACTGTGGGATAAGTAGGATCTATAAATCTAGAATAACATTTATCCGAATTAGTGAAAGGCTCGTCGTCGCCACTTATAATCATATATCTATCATTTGACATGTATAATCCTGGATAATTAAAAGTTCTATCATTTGTAGGGCTAAGTGATACAATAGGTCCATCAAATCCCTCACCCTTGCTCACAATAAAAAATGTATAATTTTCAGTTATAGATATTGGACTTGCAGATATATCAGAAAAAACTGGTAAATTACCTCCTCCTACCATAAAAAAATTATTATTATTAAGGTTTGTAACTTGTAATAAAGTTGCAGTTATTAGGTCAGGTCCAAGATTTCCATGTGATGACCATGTATTAGTATTTGCTATAATATCGTTGGCATCATACCATAGTAATGGATCTGTAACTACATCAAATGAAATATTGGGTATACCCCATTTACTCTGTAGATATGCAAGTATATTTACATACTCACCATTAGAAAGAGCTCTATCATAAATAATAAGTTCACCGATACTATTTCTAAAAAAATTACTTAGTGTTGGACCTGGTGATAGTGGATCACATTCTCCTCCAATAGATATATAACTATTTTCATAATTAATAGGAATAGTTTCAGAATAAAGAAAATTACTTCCACTAGCTGGTATCGAATATATATTTGCTGTAGTAGAATTTAAAATAGAATATGTTGATATAAATATATTATTCCCTAAATTCTTCTTGACTGTTGTAGTTGATTCATTTAGATTAAATACCATATTTACATCTACATCGTTATAACTACAATTAATAGCCGTATCTGAATTGCTACGTAACATTGTATGTAATATTGTACCATTTGAATTATAATTTGCAGATGTAACCATAAATATAGATATATTACCATTAGCACTTATATCAAAATCTATATAAGAATTACTCATATCAACACCCATTGCTGCTGGAACTCCATTATTAAAATCTACAAAAGAATACTGGCTACGAGAAGGAAAAGACAGTGGGTCATTATATGAACGTACATATGGTATACTATTTTCTGTAATATTACTAAGAACAGCAGTACCATATTTTGATGCCCAGTTACTAATAGGACCTCCGCTGATGTTAGTAGTATCCCACCAACCAACTAATCCATCGGTAGAGATATTTGGTGAAATATTATAATTTGAATATATATGCGTCTTAACTATATTTCTTTCATTTGAAGTTAGAGCCTTCTTGTAAATTAAAACTTCTCCAATTTCTGTTGAACATGTTCTATATCCATCACCAGGAGTAGGCACTGCTGGAACCCCCCCTATATAACATCCTAAAGATTGAGTATTTTTATATGATAAAATATTATTAAATACTGGAACCAAAGAAAAATCAGGGACAGACAAGAATTTTCCTACAGGATAATCATTTATCCACATTGATGTATTTGATTCTGTAAATTGGACAGTTAGAAGAAAGGGATCATTAGTATAAGATGAAGATGTAAGTGCGTTTACTCCATAATTAAAGAGTCCGAGAGATAAAGACTTACTAAATATTTCTGGTAATATATTACTATTAATTATTATGCTACCCAAAACACTTTGTAATATAGTAGGATATGACTGTGATAGCAAAATGTCTGGATCTTGTGGTGTAAATGCGGCTAAAATAGTAGTATATCGTCTATCTATATCTGCATTGAAAGGTATAGGCTTTGCAGTTAATAAAGTACATATAGTAATACCATAAATATCTCCTATGCCTGTAAATAATGGATCAATATTATCATATTGAGCTGAGCCAACTGGCACCAGTCCTTTAGGAAATAATGGACTGGCGCCAGTTCCAGCAAAGTTTATTCTTTTATCATTAGAGTTATATATTGGCGGTACAGCAGTAACTGCATCTGCAATAAATGTATTACAATTATTTTCACTTGAATTAAAAGTAATTAATTCTGTATTATTGACATCACTAAAGATCATTTTCGATATATTTGTTGCATCCAACCATAAAAATAGATGTGGAATTTGCATAACATCTGGATATGTCCTAAAATCTTGCGCAGGGTAAGTTATTTGCCATTTTTGTTCTAAGTACTGTTCAATTCTACTAATTTCTTCAGATAATAAAGCAGAATTATATACAATTACTTCAAATATACCATTAATATTTTGAATAGTATAGCCATCGCCTACAGAACTACTACTACGTTCATTATCAGCAATATACAAATTATCAGGTGTTCCAATTTGAATCACATAATTATTATCACTCCCTTCAAAAGTATTTGGACAATTTGATGATCCATAATTATTTCCGCTTATACGTAATGTACTAGTTGTTTTATTAAAAATACCTGTAATAATTTTTGGTATATTATAATCGTTTACAAGTAAAGTATTTGCACCTGCGTTATTAATACCATTTGTAGCATATAAGTAATTATTTGAGTCAATACGTAGAAATGCTGTATTGCTGGAACTAACAAGAGATGAATTACTTGTCCCAAAGATAGATATGATATCAGTTGGTCTTATGGGAAATCCAGGTGAACCTACATAAAAAACTGTTACGCCAGTTGTTTTATATGACATTTCAGTTTGATTATTTAGAAGAAATGAACTACTAAGTAGAATATTATATACATATACATTTTGCCCAACTAAATTATTTCTATAACGTGTCTGATCAATTATATTATTTAAAAACACGCCAGAAATATCTAGAGATGTAGTTATAGAAGTATCATAATGCGCTATAAGACTTCGCAGATTTATAGGGTCGTATGGTTGGGGTGATGGCCTTGAAACAAAGGGCATCAAGCGTTCTATAATTTCATATAATAATTAATATGTAAAATTACCATCATTAAATAATGTAGGTAAATTATGTTTTGCTTGTAAATAACGATGAATATCTGAAATATCAGACTCTGATAACTTTGAATTATATACAATTATTTCTTTGAAGCTAGATGCGCTGGCATGTCTAACTGTAACACCTCCCCCAATATCACCTGATATTGAAGCCGTATAATTCGATGAGTCTCCAATAAATATATTAAAGTTATTTATATCTGTTGTTATTAGAGGTGCTCTAGAATCGCTTTCTATTTCTTTACCATTAAGATATAAGTTTGCTTCAGTATAGCCTATATTAATTCCTGTAAAAAGTTGGGGTACATTAGTAATTAGATTATTATATATGTTTGATGCACTTGGAGCTAATTGTATCATCTCATATGTGTAACTAGTATTAGCATATATTAATCCGCCAACACTTCTATTAGGATCGCCACTATTAGAATAGATATGACACCCAATTGTTATATTATTAGCATATATATTTGGTCCAATATTATTCGCAAATACTGACACTAAATTTGTAATTACACGATCATTACTATTATTTATATTCAGAGCCTGGGCTCCTAAATCTATGCTAGCAACACAAAAAACAGTTGCTCCAGTTAGAGGTGTTCGAGACTCTAATAACTTAGTATTAGTTAAAATTGTATTTCTAGTATATATAGAATTATCTGTAAGAAAAGGACTTGATCCTTGCCCAGGTATATCATATGTGAAGTTTGAACTAAGATTATTCTTAAAAGATGATTTATCTATCCATCTAGTTAAAATCGGGACATATAATTCCCAAACATTCCTAATATTGTTATCGGGAAATAAGAATTCCCAATCGCCACTAGTATTAATACCAGGTGGGTCAAGACTTCCTAATACATATCTAGTAGATCTATATGTTCCATAGCCGCTATAATAAACTATACTATATGGTTCATAGGGCGTGATGGAATTGAAACCAGGAATAGGAATACTAGGATTTAAATTATCAAAAACAACATATCTAGATATATAGTATATTCCAAGATATTGTACTACTTCTCCAATACTGTAAGTTATTACGCCACTACCAAGCCAATCAGTTGAATCAGGAGTAATAGTATCTACACTCGAATTATCATACCAGGCTACAATACTTTTAATATTTCCAGGGCTAAATGGGATTGGATTATTTCCTTGCCACAGTGGCATAGTGTCTCTTATTTAGTACTGAAAATTTCCAGAGTTTGCTAGCGCTGTAGTGCTATTTTTCGCAGCAAGATACCGATTGACGGAAGATATTTCAGACTGAGACAAAACACGATTATATACTAGAACTTCAAACATTGAGTATGATCCAGAACTCACATGTTTAGCTCCATCTGGGCCAGGGCTACCTGTTCCTGTAGGCCAGTCCCCAAGCCACAAATTATAAGTATTTATATCTGATGATATATTAATAAGACGCGAGTTACACGATACATTTAAACCATTTACATATGCTCTTGAAAATGAGCCACTAAAATTCGAGTTGAAGCATATAGCATTGAGGATCTGTTTACCTGTGTAACTAAGAACACTAAGTTGATTTGAATATGTTGCATAATTACTTAGTAAATCATACGTGTTTATAATAAAATTAGATCTACTAGTGGCAGAATAGTTAAACATACTTACACTGAACGCTGCATTTGATGGCTGCGCTGCGCGATAATTACTACTAAATATAGTTACCATGTTATTAGCAGATGGTAGGGTGCCAAATGTATTATTGCAGAAGGAACACACTATAAATATAGATGCGCCTGTACTTTGCATTTGAAATTCAATGCCATTCTTAAATAAAATATTACTTCTAAAGTTAAAATTTGAGGTTATAGGGAATACTCCTCCAGTAGTTAAATTATTTTCATACTCATTTCTATCTTTCCATGATGAAAGCGAAGTACCAGAAAAAACAGCGGAATTTGAATCATACCATGCTACGAGCCCATCCTTTGATGGTTGAAATGCTACTGGAAGATCTGTAAAACAACCTTTCCCAGACATTCACAACTACTCTATTTAGGGCATCTTCTTTTTTACTATTAAATTATTTTTCAAACAATAATCATTTAGTAGATCTAAATTCTTCTTGGGCTTCTGGCTAGGTTGAATTCCCTGTGAACGCAAATATGCGCAAATATTTCTATCTTCCCAACGAATATCAATATGAATCTTTGTATGTTCAGTTTGCTGTCCTCTCTCTTGTATAAGCCGAATAGGTGGAAAGACTCCTTTTCCCTTACAGGATATATTTGAATGGCCTATCTTATTACAAAAGGTACATATTAGTGCCGCTTTTAACGGACATGCCTCTTCATTGTGTGTTAAATTGTAACCAATAAGAATATTTTTACAACTAGAACAGGGCATGGCGCGCTTGACTTTATGCGGTAGCATCAGTGGCATCAATTTTTCTTGTTATTTTGGGGACTAGCCTGCGAATTCTTATTTTTGGGGCGACTAGTAGGCTCTTTAGTTGGGTCGCAACAGCCTGAATCATTGGAGGCGGAACCGCATTTCCCACCTGAACAATCTGATCTTTATTATTACCAGTCAACTTAAAATCTGCGGGAAATCCTTGAATCTGTTTGAGTTCATCTGGTAATAGAGTTCGCACATAGGCAGTTCCATCTGGTTTTCTGAGTCCTACAAGAAGTCGCGGCTGATGATCATATGTACAGATAATTGTCTTGGAGGGCGCATCCAAGTCAACGATTTCTGAGTGAACTGGGCTATCACGTTTTGCGCAACTGAGAAGAGAATCGAAATCCTTGCCACCATAACTTTCATCTGACGCCGATGCTTTGAGTTTTACATAAGGGTGTGGTGCTCCCTCTGGCTCCGCATCTTGT
>Ga0114979_10002174_pt1 | contig 13260 bp, 12 predicted proteins | sample S_140625_EF_Meta_FD_87315 | JGI IMG/M metagenome (GOLD analysis project Ga0114979, IMG submission 87315) | Freshwater microbial communities from Lake Simoncouche, Canada to study carbon cycling - S_140625_EF_MetaG | ecosystem: Environmental > Aquatic > Freshwater > Lake | place: Lake... | reverse complement strand
CATAGACATTACCGTTACTATCGAATTTGGAGAACCGTTCGCGTAATTCGCGATATCGTTGAATCAAATAATGTATATTATCCATGACTGATTTACTCCGCTTGGATACGGGTAATACGGATAACATTTCGTCCATCATATCGTTGACTTGTGTTTCGATTCCGAAGCGTTTCTTATGTTCGGGGATTTCGACTAGCTGCGCGATTTCTTCTAATTCGTCGCCAAATACGATTTCATTGGCATCAATATAAGCGCCGTGTAAGGTATCGCGAATCGTATCATCGGGTTTCGCGGACTTGGGTAACCGGATAATCGACTCGCCAGTGTCCATAAACTCCATCGACGCGTCTTGTTCCTCCCAATCGCGGGGTTCGAATTCTTCGCCTTCTTCCAAATGGTCGCGAATATTAATAAGCGATGATATCTTCGCCAGGGCTGCGGGTTTGGCGCGGATCTCGATTTGTTCCAAGGGGATACTCTCTGGCATTCCCTTATACTCGAAATCAATGTATAAAACATCCAAATCGGGATACGTAGTGATTTCGATCATATCTTCTTCTAAATTAGTGATTTCGCCGGTAATAATGACCGGGACTTCCCCACCAAAGTGTAGGTTTACCCAGGTTTTGGGGACTAACATATGCTGGCGGGCGTATCCTTTTTCTTCGCTTCGGCTTAGCAATCCGATTTCTTGGATCGATTCGTCTGTGATTGCGCCGTTTTTATCGAGCTTTAACGTGTATGGATGAAACGTCGACACATTCGCAAGGTCGATCTTGGAATCGTTTATATAGATTATAAAAAACGTATTTTCATGAAGCTCAGGATTCGATGGCGCGACGATTTGTATAATATCGCCGAGTTCTAGTGAAATGCCCCCCGTTTTTTTGGTAGGCGAATCGTCGCTCTCGGATGTTATTGGTTCTAATTCTTTTTCTTTCTCGGACATATATCTTTCCTTATATATTGATTCTAAATAATTTTGTTGGGTTTAGATCTAAGTATCAAATGGCACATCATTGATATTCCTGGATGATTAATCCATAAATAATCATTTATCTCTTACTATAAATAATTGTTAGCGCAAAGATAACAATTATTCATCGATGACTCAAAAATCCGATTTACCGAGCTATTTCGTTTTTCCGGAGATTTCGGAGGGTCCTCGGAGGTTTTGGACATTTATGTTTTTGTAAAAATGTCCAACATCGAAAAAACGATCGGAACTTTTCCCGAAAAACGTGAAAAACGCTGTTGGAGTCAGTTGGTCACATTGACTTTTTGACCTCGAAAAAAACCTTAGCATATTTTTTTCGGAGAATTCGGACGGACCTCTAGGCGTTTTCTCTGTTCTAAATATAGAGTCATGGTTTTACGCCGTTTTACGCCGCCAAAATTTAATTGTGAAGATTGTGACTTCGGATGCAGCAAACAGTGTGATTGGGATCGACATATCGCCACACGCAAACACGATTTTAGAACAAATAGAACAAATTTAGAACCGAAAAACGCCGAAGAAAACAGCAAATTGAAATGCAGTCATTGTGGACGTGGTTATGCCGCAAGAAACAGTTTATGGTATCACCAACGGAAATGTAATGCAGCAAAAAACGAGTTACCTATCGATGTAGAACCGCACGAGTTGTCGTCAGAACCGGGCACGAAGCCCGTCGACGTTCTTTCGCGTGAGATTTTGCTGCAACTACTTAAAAACAGTCAAGAATTGGTGAAAATCAGTAAGGAAAACGCGGAATTACCGCATACGGTAAATAATACGATTACGAATAATACAGCGCATTTCAACGTGAATTTCTTTTTAAATGAGAAATGTAAGGACGCTATTAATTTCACTGATTTCCTGAATTCGATTACTCTGAATCAGGCGGATTTACAGACGGTGATAAAACATGGACATATCGAGGGAAATACCAAGATCATTGCGGAACTCTTGGATAAACTCGGCGTATATCACCGCCCAATTCATTGCACAGACGCGAAACGTGAAACTGTATACATAAGAGAAAACAACGAATGGGAACGCGAGGATAGCGAATTACCGCGCATAAAAAGACTGGCAAATGTAGTTTCGCATAAAGTCATCCAAGAATCGAATAAATGGCACGAAGAAAACCCGGATTTCATGCAAGATAGAGAGAAGAAAGAAGAGAGTTTGCATATCATGACACAGGTGTTTGGCGGAGCCGGAGACGAGGAAAAGAAACTGATGAGGCAAATTATACAACAGGTAGAGGTGGATAAAACCCCCGAAAAAATAACCACCGTTTCTCGCAAGAAATAAAGACTTATATCATGCCCAATAAGTCTTTATTTAACCCATTGATTTTATGATCAATGCCACTTTTTCATTACGACACGCCGACATCTCAAAGGGCGTTCCATCCATGCCAATCCATTCGTAGTCGACATTATTGTTTTTCGCGAATTCATAAAACGCGCGAAGTTCCCCGTTATCTTCGAATCCAGGATAGTTGACAAACTCATCAAATACCATTATACAGCCGTCGTTTATGTGATTTTTAAATGCTTCCAATGCGCATTTTGTTGAGCTATATAAATCGCAATCAAAATGAATAAACGATATTTTTTTGTTTTGCGATTGCACGAACCCATATAACGTTTCATTGAACCATCCTTTTATCAATTCTACATTGGCATTCACATTAGGCAAACTTCCATTCGTTGAAAACATACCCTTATCAAAACCGTCTCTCCATTTCTCAGGAGATCCTTCGAAACTGTCAAAACCGTAAATCTTATCTTTCGTAAATCGAGAGATGTAGTTTATGGTGTTTCCACCACCTACACCTAATTCTATCCATAATGTGTGAGGCTTATGTTGTAATGCCATGTTTTTCATAACGTATTGCAAAGGCGGCATTTTAAGATCGGGCATGTTTTTTAAAGAATTTAACATTATATAATCATCACTTAATATGTATCTCCACATTTTTTCGAGTCCCCATCCCGCCGAAGGTTTTACGTCTTGAAATGTTGAATAGATCGTCTCCCAAAATGATTTGGGATAGAATTGTATATTTTTTTTAGAGACAACGAAAATAGCGCCGTAACCGAATGTATATGTATTTCCAATCGTATTTAAGAAAAAGGAAAAATCAAAGTTTGAATATAAAGATTCGCGTCGCTTAACATGATCGTCTCCATGCATAAATGCTGCGTTTTTCGAAATAATTTTCGTTAATTCATACGTTTCGATAATATCAGTTTTTAATTTATTTAGATCGTTTATTAGTAACAATAACTCGTCCTTAACAAGAGGATATGAATCCTTCATTTTTGTAAGACACCCGACGATTTTTTTGATTTCAATAGGAGGGGCGTATCTATAACCAAGACTTATCATCCCGCTTGTATAATTCATTAAACATTTTTGCTCTACTTTTATAAAATGTTTCGATAAATATTTGAAGTTATATGTCTTTTTCTCTGAAAACGTATCAAATATTTCTTTATAACTTTTTTCGATATTATCGTGCCAAATATGATCAACCGGATTTGCCTGTGTAAATATAGTGTAATCACTTAAATTATCGTAGTTTTGTATAATATGATGTAGATAAGTTCCTCCTTCTCTTCCTAAATTTGGCAATTTTACAACCTTTTGCTTAGGAAACATATGAAGATTATCCTCTCCTTTATTATAAATTATAATGGATTCCGTTTTTAAAGGCAATAGCCAATTCAAATCTTCATTATATCTTGCACATACAAGAGTTGTATTCATATATATATAAACATATATTTTGTAATAATATAATGTACACCATTGATAAGTCATTTCCTAAGAAAACAAATCGGCGAATTTATTATAACAGAGAATATGGATCTGAATCTATTACAGCGTATTCCATATTAACTTATGATAAAACAGCCCGAAGTTTTGACGATCCTTTGGAAACCCGTAAATATAGATCAGTGATTACAACCTTTCCGGAGAATTATACATTATCATTTTCCCCACCGTCATCGACGTCATTGGAATTATTCCAAGAAACACATCCTTGTCCTAATAATAATAATATTCAAATCTCGGAAATAATCGAGGGAATATTGGTGCATTTTTTTTACGATTATCGCTTATCGCAGTGGGAAATTGCCACCAAAAACGCTATAGGTGGAAATTATCATATTTTTAATAAGAAACATAAGAAACCTTTGAATAAGGAATACCCTACGGTAAGAGAAATGTTCTTGGAGTGTTTACGATTTCCAAGGTGTGCCGATTTTAAAGACGTTGGATTATTCGATTATTTATCAAAAGAACACTCCTATTGTTTTGTAATGCGGCATCCTAAAAATCCGATTGTATTAGATATAGAAACCCCGGAATTATTTTTAGTTTCAGTTTATGAAAGTTCGCCTTATCAATCGGTCTTAATTCCACAATCGGTGTTTCAATCGTGGGAATGTTTTAAAGATATATCCGTGATAAGATTTCCAAGACTGTATTCCAATGATATGAATTATAGCGAATATAAAACGTTATCTATTAAATCGCATATTCCGGGAATTACATTCTTGGATTTGGATTCCGGAGAGCGATGTAATATAATTAATCCTATATACGAAAACACGTGCGATTCTGATATATTATATCAATATCTATGTTTACGTAGAATTAATAAAGTAAACGAGTTTTTGAGCGCATTTCCAAATTATACAGACGCTTTTCTTAAATTCCGCGAAGACTATAAAGCATTCGTGGAAAAAATACATAGGGGTTATATTTCGACGTATGTGGCGAAAACAAACCTTTCCGAGAACGTGTTAACTAATTATATTTATAATAGATTACATAGGCTCTATTTAAAGAATAAAACGCCAATTACCAAAAAAATAATATATGAATTTTTAGAGGAATCGTTTTCTCCGGATGAAATCCTATACTCAAGTTGGGGAACCACTCCCTTTAATTTGTGATTGTGCTTTTATATAAACCGATCGTGTGCTTTTATATAAACCAATTCCGTTTTATGTAAAAGGGAGGGGTTCGGGGAACCGTAGGTTCTCTGAGTTCCCTGATTTAATCCTGTTTTTCATGAAGTGGTTCAGACACAAGCGTAGATTCAACCTCAGGGGAAGTATCAGAATCCGCGTCTTCATCGCTCTTAGAATCTATATCTCCAGCCTGCATATTCTCTCCCAAACCTTCCATCATTTTTGATAACATTTGCATCATTGGGTTTACACCATGTTCCCCATTCGGTGCATTTTCGCCTCCATCGCCCTTCAGCATATCATTATTCATAAAAGCGTCTAACATGTTTAAAATATTGTTAGGATCGAATTTTTCACCCGTTTCCTCATCGCATTCTTCGTCGTCAACATCGGGAGGTTTTAATGTTATAGATTCATTTAAATCATCTAGAGAAATATTGCACATTTCTTCTAAATTATTAATATTCAAATCGCTCGTTTTCGTATGCAATTGTTTCTTAAGGTCGGCGATTTCACTAAGAAGGGATTCGATATATTTATCTTTATCACTTTTCGAGAGACCGCCTGATATTTCATTGGATTTGCTTGAACAATCGAGTGCATTTAATTCTGCGTCCAATATCGCATCTAATTCCGCCTCGGATTTTGACATTATATATATTTATTATTGATAAATATTTATTACATTTTTACGCATATATATATATTATAGCGCTCCGTTTGTGTATATAACCGATAATTTACTTAATATTTGAACATATTTTGCGGTATGTTGTTTATTTTCATCACTCATCTCACGCAATGGTAGTCGTATACGATCAATCATTTGCATAATTTCACCAGTATTTGTCAACCCAGATAAATCGGATTGATAATCCTTTTCAAAGAAGAATGAAATGTTACCTTCATCGATGACGTTTTTATAAGGAACATAGACATAACTATACCATGCTTTAAGAATAGCAGTAGGATTCGCCTTTTTTATAGTTTCAAAATATTTATTAGCGGTAAGTATTTCCGCATTATCGGGAAATACCATCAATATGTCTTTCATAAAATCGAAAAATTGGGTATTAAATGTTCTTAGAATGGTGGATTTATCAGACATATTTTATAAACTTGTCCTGAGAACTTTAAGTTGTTTTTTTATATTTTTGTATGTTATAAGACAATGAACTTTAGAAAATTAAATTTATTTTATATATTGGCAATAATAGTTGGTGCATTAGTTATTTGGTTTATATGGAATAGATTATCTGTAATCGAAGGTGCCGAAGGTGCCGAAGGTGCTGATGGCGATGCAGGTGGCGATGCAGGTGGCGAAGTTGATGACGAGGCTGATGACGAGGCTGATGACGAGGCTGATGCCACAGGCGGTAGCGCCACAGGTGCCACTGATACAGGTACCACAGGTGCTGCTGATGCTGGTACTGATGCTGGTACTACGGAAGCTAGTGCTACTGATACAGGTGCTGCTGCTGCCGCCGCTGGTCCTACGGGAGCTACTGCCGGAACCAGTGATTCAAGTAAAAACGCGAGAGTTTTATACACCGATTCGCAACCGCAGTTAAATATTGATTCCTCTATACTTTCGGGTGAAAATTCAAAATTATATGCATATATAAAAAATTTGACTACAGATACTAAATTTGCTAATATTGATCAACTAATAAGACAAGCCGTTATGATTATAGGTAAAATTTATTCTAAAATTCCGGTATCAATTGCTGATGTAGTTACTGGTTCTATTTCAACTATACCCTATGAGGTTGCAATTAAAGACTCAAATATATCAAATATATCAATTCAAGTGGTTCCAAAACTCGATAAAAATAACAAACAGGTTTTTTATAGAATTAATTCAGACGGAAAGGCACCGGTGTTATATACTGGAAACGTCGCATTAAGCACCAATACCGCATCAATAGTGGAAGAAAAATCTACCATCGAAGGCGCGGCTGAAATTTCCACGCCGAACAATATATATTATATCGTATTTCCTGCATGTAAATGGATTATTAATATGAGAATACCATTAGGACCAAAGGGAGATAAAGGAAATGCCGGACCAATCGGTGATATAGGTGAAGCTGGAATTGTCGGAGATAAGGGTCAATATGGATTTCTTGGAAATTGGGGAACTAAACTATAACAAAGTTTTTATTTATCAATGCATTCCTGATAACAACCAAGATTAAAAAATAATTAGTTTTATAAAAAAGGAGGGTCTGGAAATCCAAAGGATTTCTGATGGCGGGTTCCCTGCTACTATAACATTTTATATTATATAGTATATGTATAAATATATAATATTATTAACAGCGGTGTTGTGTGTTATTTTTGCATATATTCATTTATATATTATTAATAAAAAAGAAGGCGCGCAAACACAAATCAAAGCCGGAGATAAATCTATAGCAAAAAAAGATGAGACGTATTTTTCACCAAGGGAATTCGAAATTGATCAAATAAATTCATATTTAGATAAATTAAACTCAACAATGCCAATTACATTTTCCACAGGAACGATCGAATATGATAGAATAGATAAACCTATTGTAACATTTAGCGGCGAAATTCCTTATATATTTATTAATATTAAATTACCATATCCTCTCGCCGGAGAGCAAGGCAATAGGGGTGAACGAGGTAAAAAAGGTGAAAAGGGCGAAAAAGGCGAAAACGGAGAACAGGGCGCGAGAGGATACACTGGATCGGGTGAATATTCTTTCTTGTATCAGGGTTAAGTCACCGATAAAGATTTTTAAATATTTATTTATAATATATGTTAACTAATATTTTTATAGGATTCACATTTTTAATATTGATCATAATGTTATATTATTTGCGCAACGTCTTTATCGAAGGATTAACATGTGGAAATGATAGTGAAAAAAATAAAGCCGATTATATTATTGATCAGAAAGTGCGATTTTTGAATAATGCTATTAAATCAAAAAATAGCCAATTTGAAGTCATAAAAAACGCTTTTGAAAACATATTAAAAACAACAACGGATTTTCAGTTTTTAATAGGTAATATCAATGTAACTGATTCATTAGGTCCGGGTTTAGATATATCGGGAAGTTTCCCACGCCCTATATTAAATTTCACATTTGTCAAACCAAAATCCGGAGAGTTTGGATCAACGGGACATATTGGAAAATTCGGAGCTCGCGGTTTGCCCGGAGATTTCGGAATCAAAGGTCCGGATGGATATTGGGGAGCACTTGAATGAAATCTATAAATATTTTTATGTTTCAATAATATAAGTTCATGTTAAATTATATTATTCGCGCAGTATTATTTTTATTTTTTTTAATATTAATAGGAAATTATGCATTTAATTATAAACAAGAGGGTCTTTCTCAAGTATATAGCGTGGTATGCAAAAATGTATCGCCAGCGGGGTCGAGTTCTGTTCAAGAAACCAACACTGATAAGGTTTTAAATCAATCGGTGAACGATTATGTATCCACTGCAGTTCCTCTTTTAAATCAATATTTATCACAGTTAAACGAAATATTAAATAAATTTAATAATATCCCGGTTGCATTGTCTATTGGATCTATCGATGTATCGAGCCCTCAAACCCAGCCCATTGTTATTATAACGCCACCTATTGACAATAAAATAGAACAGAAATTGAATTTTATAGTTCCGAAAGGGGAGAAAGGAACAGATGGCGTTAAACCCATTTCAAAATACGTCGGTCCAAAAGGTAACGCGGGTCCAATTGGTCCGAAGGGCGACGATGGAATTTACGCTATTATTGAACAGCAAAAATAAAAATATATATCATTTATATGAATCATAAATTATATATATATATTGCACTTATCGTAATTTTATTAATAACATCATCATTATCTTCATTTGTTACATCGAGAGAAAATTACTCTACTTATAAATTAAGTTATTTTGAAAATAAAGTATACGATGTCGATCAAGATGATAAAAAAACATATGATTTAGATAATATTCCCAGTAAAATAACTGGAAAATACGGTTTAGTTAATGAACCGACGCGACAAGTCGTGAATAGCGATTTTATTAAACAAAATGACTTGATCGCAGAACACTATTGGATGGATGAAAACAGTAAAGTTTTAAGCAATGCTATAAAAGATCTAGAAAATATTAATAGGTCTTGTATACCTTATTTAGAAATAGGATTATTAGAGACGAATGACGATTTATTTGGCGGTTTGAGTTTTGACATATCTCCTATTACTGGCGATCCTCCGAAACAGACTATTAATTTTAAATTACCCAAGGGTAGAAAAGGACCCGTTGGATTAAAGGGGTTTCCGGGAGAAAAAGGTCCGCCTGGAGAAAAAGGAGATAGAGGAAAAAAGGGGGAGGACGGACTATTTATAATACCCGTTCCCGAAAACACATCTTATTCGAGACTTTCGTAATTATATTTTAGCGATAAACGGAGACTGGGGCATCGGAACTTCACTATTTCGTTTTTCTTGAATACGATCTACGGTTAAATCGTTCGAAATTTTATCGGGTTTATAATCATCGTCTGGAGTTGGTATAGATAAAACGTTTTGGGAAGCGGAAACGTAATTATACATTTGTCGTCTTCCGCCGTTACCTTTTGCACTTAGTTCTTCCGGTGTCAAATTATATAATGTATATGGCTCGGATGTAATATTCATACCTTGATTCGATGAGGCGAGCGATACTCCGGTGGGCTCAATACTTTGCACGGACGATTGGACGACGTTTTTAGTAGAAGGTTGAAAGTATCGAATGATATCTTCGCCGAGTAAAACGCGATAATTTTGTCTCACAAGTAGAAGCGCGGGGACGCTTTGAATATTGGGAGGCATGATGACACGTTTTCCGTCTTCTAGAATAATATAAATTTGGTTATTGTTAGCATCACGTGCGCGCTTATCTATGCATAAAAAATTAACTTGATTAACAAAATTACCTTTTACTAAATACTGCAGAACCCTTTGAGAGTGTTTACAATAATTGCTATAATATAAGGCGTCCATTTGGAAATTTATATTATAATCAGAATAGTTCGTCACGATTGCGACGCAACTCAGGGAACCTACGGTTCCCCGAACCCCTCCCTTTAATTTGACGTTTATATAAAAGCACATTCGGTTTATATAAAATCATAATCACCTTTTATATAAAAGCACGTTCACTTTATATAAAATCATAATCCCTAATAAAGGGAGGGGTTCGGGGAACCTTAGCGAAGCAAAAGGTTCTCTGATCTGATTAGTTACCAATACCAGAGCACATAGAATACAAAAGACGATTCTGGAAATAAGCAATCAAATAGATCAACACAACGGGCAAAATAGCTAAAAGGGTATCCATGCTTCCTCCGCGTTTGCTAAAAGCCACGTAGAGAGCACGGAGAACAAGAAGGATAATCGCAATGAAAGGGATTATGGATAGAATGTAGAACCAGAGGCAGTATTTTTTTCCAAGAGGACCAAACAACGTTTGTTCAACGCTCATTATACAATACTCCTAGAAATTCTTACTAAAGAATGAAAAATGTCTTTATGAAAAAACAACGTAAAACAAATATCTGGAAGAATATATAAAAATGGACAGTTCAACTACATGGAAAATAATAGATTCACATTTTCGAGATAATCCTCAATCTTTAGTAAGACATCATGTAGACTCCTATAACGATTTTTATAAAACAAGCATATTTCAGATTTTCCGCGAAAAGAATCCCGTGCGCATATCTTCGCAATTAGACGAGAAAACCGGCGAATTTAAAACCGAATGTAACCTTTATTTTGGTGGAAAATCGGGCGACCGAATCTATTTTGGCAAACCCGTGATTTACGACGACGATAACGCGCATTATATGTTTCCTAACGAGGCACGCTTACGTAATATGACTTATGGAATGACTATACATTATGATATTGAAGTCGAATACGTTGAACGTTTAGCGCCAGGTGAGATGCCTAAACTACTCGGAGGGGATAGTTTACAAGAAGAAGAATTGGTTGATTCTGTTACAAATTCCGAATACAAAGAAGGGGGGTCTCCAAAGCCAACTGCAATAAAAAAACGCGTTAAAAAGGAAGATAAACCGCCTGCAGAGTTATCGCCCAATGACTTGAAAAAAATCAACGAAGCCACGGAACAATCGCTAAATTCTGGATCCAATATTCAAACGTATACAGAAGTCTTGGAAAAAATCTATCTTGGAAAATTTCCCATTATGTTACAGTCTGATTTTTGTATTTTAAATGGAGTCCCGCGCGAGGTTCGTCATACCATGGGCGAATGTCGCAACGATATAGGTGGATATTTTATTATCGACGGAAAAGAGAAGACCGTAATTGCTCAGGAGAAATTCGCCGATAATATGTTATATATTCGCGAGGTTAACGACGAACATTATTTATATTCCGCAGAAATACGTTCGGTAAGTGAGAATGTGTCCAAGCCTATTCGCACGCTATCGGTGAAAATGGTATCTCCCAGTCCGACATATACCAATCGTAATATTGTGGTGAATATTCCCAACGTTCGAAAACCCGTCCCGTTATTCATTGTATTTCGAGCGCTCGGTATCCTTTCGGATAAGGAAATCATATCGTTTTGTCTCTTGGATATGGAGAAATACGAGTCCATGATTGACTTGTTTATTCCCTCGGTCCATGATGCGGGAACGGTTTTAACACAACGTAATGCGCTGAAATATATTGCGACGTTTACCAAGGGGAAAACGGTGAATCACGCCTTGGAAATCTTGGCGGATTATTTCTTACCTCATGTCGGTGAAATCAACTATATTCCGAAGGCATATGCTCTTGGACATATGGTGTTTCGACTATTATCGGTATATACCGGGATCGAGAGACCTACAGATCGCGATAATTTCAAATATAAACGACTGGAACTTGTGGGGTCGTTATTATATGATTTGTTTCGTGAATACTGGAGTATCCAATTACGCCAAATCCACTTGGATTACGAAAAGACACTGTATTTTAGTGAGGGACGTTATGAAAATGATCTTTATGGACTTATAACTCAAAATGACAAAGAGGTTTTCAAGGAGCGCGCCTTGGAACAGGGATTCCGAAAAGCTTTTAAAGGTAACTGGGGCGCGCATTCGCATACCAAACGCATCGGTGTCATCCAAGATTTAAATCGTTTATCGTTTAATTCCGCGTTGAATCATTTACGTAAAACAAATTTACCTTTGGATTCCAGTGTGAAATTGGTCGGACCGCGTGTCCTACATAACTCGCAATGGGGGTTTATTGATCCGATTGATACGCCCGATGGTGCGAGTATTGGATTGCATAAACATTTGGCAATTATGACTTATATTACGCGCGGTGCGAGCCGCGAGCCCATGATCGCTTGGTTACGAGAGAAATGGGGTATGAAATTGGTCGAAGAGTTTTCGCCCAAGATGCTCGCACAAAAGACCAAGGTTTTGGTGAACGGCTACTGGGCGGGCGTGACGGATGAGCCCGTGGAATGCGTTCGCAAATTCCGGCTCTACCGCCGAAATGCGTTGATTCCGATTTACGCCAGCGCGACTTTCGAGATTTCTTTGAATACGATTTTTATTTATACCGACGCGGGGCGTTTATGCCGTCCAATCTTTTATAGAGACGAAGAGACGGGGCGCGCGTCCTATCAATCCAAAGAGACACTCAAGGTTCTCCAAGATGACGCTTTTACGTGGGATCAATTAGTGACCGGATTTAACGAAAAACGCCCGCAGATCAAATTCGATACGACCGAAATGCGTATTTATGAATTACCCGAGTTATACGAGGGTGTTCAGACCGAGACTAATCCGGCGAAACTCGATCGGTTCATCAAGAAAAAAGCCGTGATTGATTATATAGATACGAGCGAATCGGAGAATGCGATGATTGCCTTGGACACCGAAGTTTTCGAGGCTAGCTTGACAAACCATGACAAGACCGAGTCCGCGAGTGATTTATTATCTCGTATCAAAAAATATACTCATTGCGAAATCCACGAGTCGTTACTATTCGGTATGATGTGTAATATGATCATTTTCCCTGAAAACAACCCGGCGTCCAGAAATTCCTTCTCCTGCGGTCAAAGTAAGCAGGCATGTTCGCTTTATCATACAAACTACCAAGTCCGAATGGATAAGACGTCGGTGCTTCTGAACTACGGTCAAATTCCGCTCGTCAAATCGCGTTTCTTGGAACATATTCAACACGAAGAGAATCCATATGGCGAGAATGCGATTGTGGCGATCATGTGTTATACGGGGTATAATGT
>Ga0114979_10002173_pt1 | contig 13261 bp, 14 predicted proteins | sample S_140625_EF_Meta_FD_87315 | JGI IMG/M metagenome (GOLD analysis project Ga0114979, IMG submission 87315) | Freshwater microbial communities from Lake Simoncouche, Canada to study carbon cycling - S_140625_EF_MetaG | ecosystem: Environmental > Aquatic > Freshwater > Lake | place: Lake... | reverse complement strand
CTGACTCATCCACTTCATTACCTTTGTAGGCATATTTGAAATGGCTAAAGAAGTAATCATGGTCGCCACGCAAGTTGTCACTGGCACGGCTGCCTTTGTCTTGCAAGTCAATGCAAAGTTTGTCAAATTGATCCTGCAGAGTTTTGGCGCGAACATTGCGCTGATCTCTGCTGCCATTTTTGTAACGAACCAAGGCATTGCGATGCAGGTCCCCGGGTGTGAGACGCTTGACACCTGTGTCGTTTAAGAGCTCAAAAGCATAACTGGCAAAGTTGGGATCATTTGTTTCTACCACAGCACAGGGAATTTGGCTATATCCCAACAAGGCAGCAGCAATGGTTCGATGTTGAGCGTCATACAAGAACACACGAGTGTCACCTGTGATGATACAAGCAGATCCTGGAGAACACACTCGGGGATCCCAATTTTCCATAATGTTCATGATGTGTTTGTGCAACACATCTCGCTGTACCTCATAGTCAATCCAAAGATCAGCAATGTCTCGCATGCTACTAAGAGGAAATGACCATGACAGGGCTTGGGCTTTGGTTCGCCAAGCATCTAGTTTTTTTTGTGTTACACCATAGTGGGCTTTGAGTTGCTTTTCAACTTCTGCCACCACATCTGTGAGTTTGCGTATAAGACGCTTAGACATAACTACTCCTTTGGGTTAAAATGGTGTGCTATACACCTACCGTTTCAGGGATCTTTACGCACCATGCGCGGTATCCCTTCCACAGAGTTGAGCTGCTATATTACTATTTTATGTTTTGATTGTCAACCTATATGATTCTGGGACGATTGGTGATTTGGCGATCACTGTAGATCTGCTCACCAATTTGGCGTATGCGATCTACCAAGGGCTGCGGATCGTTTTGCATGACTTCTAGAATGTTGCTCACTGTTAGACCTGGGTCTGCGTTGAACAAGTAGATTTCATAGTGACGCTGGCTGTTGACCCTGGCCCGCAGTTTCATTAGGTTGAGATCAAAGGGCCACACATACTTCTCGTCCTTGAGTCTAGCCCAGGCCGCTTGTTTGGTGCATTCAGTGTAGTCATACGCCACTTCCACACCATCCTGGCACCACATGATCAGTATTTGATTTTGCTGTTCAGTATCAGTCATTGTGATATTAACCCACCCACTTGAGTGTGAAGTAGCTGGCATCATCGGGATTGTCAAACCAAAAACTATAGGTGTTGGTGCCCCAATCCGAGCTCTCTCCACCAAACTGCCAATTGTGTTGCATGTTATCCTCGCACCAGGCAATCACTGGACCCAAACGCCCAAAGGGTATCTGAACCCGAACCTGATGTCGAAGTTTATGCTCCGCGGCTACGGTACTCATTTAAGGCCTGTTCAAGGTAGGTTTGTTTCAAACCCCAGTGTGGGTAGGCTTTAGCAATCAACTGTGTGTAACCTGAGCTGGGAAAACCACGCAGGGGCTGTGTCATTTCATACACAAAGAATTTGTGGCCATCCTGCTCACAGTCGGTTTTGACATAGTAACTAGGATAGCCTTCAAACAGATCTAGATTTTGCTCGCACTGAGCAGTGAGTTGCCATAACACGCCAGGCACTTGGTCTCCCACACTGGGAACCACTGTGGCGTGACTGTAAAAAGCCAAGCGCCAGTCACGCAGATAAAACTCGCCTAGGGGTTCTGCAGCTGGGCAACGCAGGCGCATGCTGTCAGGATCAATGTTGGCGCCATAGGCAAAGTACAATCTACTGCTGGACATAGTATTTCTCAATGTAGTTGATGAATTGTTCATGATAGTTCTGGCTATAATATGCGTTTTCAATAATATTGTCATTGACCGCAAAGCGTCGGCAAAAACTCCGACCCGGATGGTCGCCACGCAGGAGATCAAACACTAGGTCTTGTTTGAGCCAGGCTTCATAGTGAGCTCGACTTACCTTACACTTGGGATCCCCCAACAACTTGGGTCGTTGTGCCCAGCGTAGCATGGCGCTCATGGCTGATGCTCGACTACTTCAACGCCACTGCGGCTCAAAAAGTCAATGCCGTCGGTGCTGCGATATTGACGACCCCAGTACAGTTTTCGAATACCTGATTGATAGATCAATTTAGCACACTCCATGCAAGGTGTATGAGTACAAAACATTGTGGCGCCATCGCCGCTTTCAGTGCTGCGAGCCAACTTCGAGATCGAGTTCGATTCTGCGTGAAGTACTTCAGCGCGTGTGGTCAGCTTTTGCCAGTAGTTGCCGCCGTCGCTGTGTATGAACTGCCAGCCTTGATCAGCCATGGCGTGCAGATTGTCGTAGATGCTGCTTTCCTGTGTGAGTTCATGTTCGCAGTTGTTGTCCCAGCCAGCAGGTGTGCCATTATAGCCCATGCTGAGAATTCTATCATCACGCACAATCACAGCACCCACCTTGAGGCGTCGAGCACGACTCATTTCGGCCATGCGTTGTGCAATGTCCATGTACAACTGTTCAAATCTCTCGGTCATCTACTTCTCTCCATGTTTGATCGCCCATCCATTGTATTCTACACAGGTACTGATATGCTGCCGGCGCACCAGTGGTCCAATCCTGGGGACCCGGGATGACCAAGCGTGTGCATGAATCTTTGACATCCTGTACCAACCAGTAGTACTGGCCTGGGTAAAGTTGCATGTCATAGTGTGCTGCTCTAACTTGATCGGTGAGGTCCAGGCGGTGCTTGATGTCAGCGGCCTGTCGTTGTAGCACTTGGACCAGTTCCATGATTCTGTCATACTCTTGTTGAGCATGCATGCGAGCCGCATTGACCATGAGGTCTTTTTGGTTTTGGACTGGCACAAGGTCGAATTTAGGCGCACCAACTTCAGTGGCGTAGGGGGTGACATTGCGGTTGAAGAATTCAATTTCAGTACCTGTGGTCTCACTGTCATAGCTGTCGCGTCCTCGAGCTCGATTGGTCATGCCAGCATGGGCCTAACAAGATTGTAGAAATGCAAGGTGCCAGTGGCGCGCGGCTGTGAGCTTCGACAGTAGGCACCAGAGATGCATATGCTGTCACGCTCAAACAGATCCTGTACCATGGTGGCCAAGGGATTGCTCTGCTTCACACGCCACAGCACCAGTTCTTGGTTTTCAGTGACCCAAAGATACAGGGTATTCTCTCCACCCTGACGACTTTCCAATATGGTGCGGAATGGAGTGAGCTGGTGTATGGTGGGCCAGTACTGATATTGCTTGGTATTATCTCTCACAGGAGGTTGCCGTAAATCAGGATCCTGGGCCAACTGATCCAGGGCCTGATCCTCTTGATAAAAGTACGGCAGTTTGTAGATCAAGCCAATGTCTCGGTGCAAGATGTGACCTGTATTGAGAAACTCATAGGTCTTGCGTTGATATTCTGAACATTTGCCATTGGCCAGGACCTGCAGCGCATAGCGACCCAGATAGTAACTGCGTGTGAGTCGAGCCTGTTCATGGCATTCTTCAGTGGCTGTCATGAGATTGAGATCAGCCCAGCGAGTACCGTGAGTTTGAAACCGATCATAACTGGCCCAGCTCAGGGCCAAGGCATCTGTGTGAAATGCCACGGGTGTATCCGCCTGGTCCTTTAAAATATTGCCCAGCATGTCTGTTCTCAGTATGGTGGCAGCAGCAGTCATTACCAGGCCCAGGCCATCATGAGCACATCCTCACGGTTATCACACATCATGATCTGCTGATCCACGGGGCGCATGAGTTCTTCCATGCGTTTGGCAGTTGGGTCTGTGCTCACGATCAGCTCCTTAACAATTTGATTTATTGTACAGGGTCTTGCATATTTTGTCAATGTGTTGTGCAGGGTCAAACACAGCCTGCCCACAATAGCGAAACTCATGATTCAAGAGATTTTCTTGGGCTTGACGCACTGCTAGATACACAGTATGTAGCACTTGATCCGGGGTTGGGTTGGGCGGCATAAAGTACCAGGGTATGATGGTGCGAGAACCATGTGTGATCTTTAGGTAGGGTTGATCTCGCTCAAACCTAGCGTGTGCTTGCCAGGGCTGGGGGAGCTCACAGTTGCCCACAATTTCACACACTTGAAAAGCGTCCAAGATCTTGTTTTGATCAGTCAGCCTAAGACTGGAACCACAACTGCCATTACCAGTCTCCGTTGTCAATCCACACCTGTATGCTCAAAAACAACCAACCTGCACGCCAAGTTTGCTCGTTGGGTCCTGCCCAGGCTTCACCGGGCTGACGAAACAATCGGGGTAATAGGCTCCAGTGCAAGGGATTTAAATTCACAGTAACGCTGGCACCACTGTAGCGTAGCCAATTATACATTAGATCTTGATCTCCACTTCCTCTTCATCCTCGTCCTGCATGCCCAGTTTAGCACAGATCGTTTCATCATCACAATTCACAACCAGCCTGCGTTCTTCGCCAAATCGGGCCCGTAATGCAGAAATTATTTCCTCTCGTGTGCGTCCTTGTACCACAAATTCCTGGTTATCTTCGCGAAAAAGATACAAAACATCACCATGCTGCTCCACAGTACATGGTATAAAAATGCGTTCGATCTCCTGGCTAATTCGGGTTTGCACCAGTTGATCCAGTTCTCTATAGGTGAAATACAAGGATATCACTTGCCAAATCAGCTGGGCCGCTAGGCCCACAAGCATGGCAGTTAGGATGGTATCAAAGAGAGCTTCTAAGTTCATGGCAGGTACCTGTATTTAACAACAGCGTCATTATAACATACTATTTAGATTTGTGTCAATCAAAGAAAAAGGCCACCGAAGTGGCCTTTTGATGATCCAGATCCAATTTGAAGTTGGATCAGAAGGGATCTATTACACCAAGCCCATGCTCAAGGCTTTGTAACCGGCAGCAACAACCTTGCGGCTGGGGATACCGATTGCATACTTGGTGGTCACGCGGCCTTTGGTGTCCTTGCTTTCGTTGGCATACACAGCAACACCGTGGTTGATGCGCAGGCTTGAAACGCTGGCGCGTGGGTTGGCCAAACCAAAACGCTGACGGATTTGACCTTCGGTCAGGGCTTCACCGGCTTTAAGGGCCTTGAACAACTTGAACTGCTTGCTATTTGCATTGAAACGCATAGAAATTTCCTCTTAAGTAAGTTCGCTGCATTTACAGCGTGAGTCTAGTATACAGTGATCCCGCCACCAGGTCAAGGCTTTTTGCAAACGCATTTCACCATAAATAACAAAAAAGGCTGACCTCCACATGTCTCAATACTTTATCAATATCGGTGCACTACCCAATGATGGTACAGGCGACCCATTACGCACTGCGTTCAACGACACAAACCTAAATTTTGATCAGATTTTTGCTGCTGGCCCAGTATTGAGCAATGTTCAAATTGTGGGCAACAAGATACTGACACTGAACACCAACGGTAATTTGGTACTGTCGCCCAATGGTGTGGGTCGCGTGGTCAGCAATGTGAGCATTGTGCCCAACACCAGCAACACACATGACCTGGGTTCGCCCAGTCTGCGCTGGAACACAGTGTACAGCACCTACATGGATTTTGCCAATCTGTCAGTGACCGGCAATTTGGTAGCTGGCAATATATTCAGCGGTGCATATTACTACGCTAACGGTGATCCTTTTATTGGGGGTGCCGGTGGTGTGATTCAGAGCAATGTGGCACCTGCAGACCCCACCAGTCAGACCTTGTGGTGGGATGAAGTTTCGGGCCGACTGTATGTTTGGTACACTGATGTGGATGGCAGTCAGTGGGTGGATGCTGCACCAGCCACAGGTTTTGGCGGTGGTGGTGGTGCCAATCTACTCAGTGTGACCAGCAGCATTATTCCTGCTGCCAATGTCACATATGGTCTGGGCAATGCCACCAACCAGTGGGCCAATCTTTGGGTGTCGGGCAACACCATTTATCTAGGTGGTGTGCCCTTGACCACCAGTGGCAACACACTCAGCGTCAATGGTGCTCCGGTCAGTGGTGGCGGTTCTAACATCAGCAACGGCACATCCAATGTCAATATAGTAAGCTCGGGTGGTAATGTCACTGTGGGTGTGGGCGGTACAGGTAATGTGGCAGTATTTGCTACCACAGGATTGGTAGTAACTGGCATAACTTCAGCCACCGGCAACATCACTGGTGGTAACATATTAACTGCTGGCATTGTCAGTGCCACTGGTAACATAACTAGCAATTACTTTATTGGTAATGGCAGCCAACTGACTGGTATATCAGCCGGGTCGGTGGATTGGGCCAATGTGACCAACAAAACTGGCAATCTTGGTCCGACCTCAATAGCTGTTGGACGATATGCCAATGCCGGGGCCAACAGTGTGAGTCTGGGCACCAATGCCGGCGCCATTGGACAAAGTTATGATTCGGTGGCCATTGGTCTTCAAGCTGGTGAAACAGGTCAAGAAAAGCACTCAGTGGCCATTGGCACACAGGCCGGACACCTTCAGCAGGGCGAAGATGCTGTGGCCATTGGTTGGAATGCTGGCCGAGACAATCAAACTCGCTGGGCTGTGGCCATTGGCTACAATGCTGGCTACCTAAATCAAAGTTTTGATGGTGTGGCCATTGGTCAAAGTGCTGGTCGAAGCTATCAAGGCGCAGACGCAGTGGCCATTGGTAGATATGCTGGCTACTCTGGAAACAGTGTGAGTCACACCTATTCAGATGGTCCATATTATGCTGTGGTCTTGGACAGTGTGTCAGACATAGTGGTGGGTCAGGCCGCAGTGGGCAACAATATCACACCAGGTACCTTGGTCTCTGCTGTGTATGTGGGCAACAGCACTATTGCACTGAGCACTGGGTTCTATCCAGGCGTTCCCTCAGACGGAGATACCTTTAATTTCCATGGCCACCAAGGCCACAACAGTGTGGCCATTGGTGCCACCAGTGGTTTCACCGACCAAGGCGCCAATTCGGTGGCTGTGGGTGCTTATGCTGGTTATATCAGTCAGCAGTACAGTTCGGTGGCTGTGGGCTACCGTGCAGGCTACACCGGCCAACAGCAGCGTACAGTGGCCCTGGGCGAGGATGCAGGTCACACTAATCAAGGTGAAGACGCTGTGGCCATTGGTCAGCGGGCTGGTTACAGTAATCAAGGCAAGCTCACAGTGGCCATTGGCAACACTGCAGGTTACAACAGTCAAGGTCAGGCTGCTGTGGCTGTGGGATTGGGTGCTGGTAATATAAGTCAAGGCTACAGCAGTGTGGCCATTGGTTACTTTGCAGGCAACAATGTTCAAGGCTACGAAAGTGTGGCTGTGGGCGAATTTGCTGCTATAGAATCGCAAGGACCACTGTCGGTGGCCATTGGTACCAGTGCTGGCGCCAATCACCAGGGCACATACAGTGTGGCTGTGGGAACCTACGCTGGCTCTGGAACCGCTCTGGGCGGATCTGCTTGGAGTGGCGCCAGTGGCACTAACTCCTTAAAAATCTTCAACAATGCTCAAGTAAGACCTGGACAGTTAATCTCAGCACCCAGCAGCGGTGCTATACCTCCAGGTACCACGGTGCTCACTGTCAGCGGCGAAGACCTAACCATCAGTCAAAATCTCACACAGTCATTGAGCTTGAGCGAAAGTTTGACATTCTTAAACCCGCAAGGCAGCGGTGCTGTGGCCTTGGGTTACAACTCAGGCAGTAGCCTGCAAGGACAGTACGCAGTGGCCTTGGGCTACGAAGCTGGAGCTACTTATCAAGCCGGCAACTCCGTGGCCATTGGATTCCGGGCTGGTTATTACGGCCAAGGCAACAACTCAATCATTATCAATGCCACCGGTGCCAATCTTGACAACACCACGGACAACACATTCACAGTGGCCCCGGTCCGCAATGATAATTCAAATGTTGCTGAAGTCATGTTCTACAACACCACTAGCAAGGAAGTTACCTATGGCAATACTATAAGCGTAGCTGGCAACATCACTGGTGGTAATGTCAGCACTGGCGTGATCGCACTCACAAACGGTGCAGTGATAAAAGATACTGCTACTTATGCAGTGGCATTTGGTAAAGATGCTGGACTAACCTCACAAGGTCAAGAAGCAGTGGCCGTTGGCCACTATGCTGGTCGAACCTCACAAGGCAATGGGGGAGTGGCCATTGGCGTGGTTGCCGGTAATAGCTCACAAGGTCAAGACGCAGTGGCTGTTGGTAGCGGTGCTGGTCGAACCAATCAAGGTAGCACAGCAGTGGCAGTTGGTAGCAATGCTGGTGCAACCAATCAGGGCAACAACTCAATTATCATCAATGCCACTGGAAGTGTGTTGAATCAAACCACTGCCAACACATTCACAGTGAAACCAGTGAGACAAGCCAATACAGCAAATGCAATGTATTATGACGCATCTACTGGTGAGATTACATATGACACTGCCGGCGGTGGTGCTAATACAGGCAATGTGACATTCAGTGATCAGATCGTGATAGGCACTGGCATCAGTAATCTTGTGAGCGGATTGTATTTGGCTCCAAGTAGTTCCAGTGCCAATGCTGTTCAATACCTGCGAGTGCGTGGAGATGTGACTTATGAGCCAACCCACATACACTTTGACACTGGTAACAATCAATACTTCAATCAATTCATCGGCGATGACAACAAGTATGTGTTGCTGAGCAACACCGGCAACATTGTGATCAACACTGACAACTATGTGGGCAACTCGGCACAGTGGACATTTGACACCACCGGTAATTTGACTGTGCCAGGTAACATTGTGACCAGTGGGGCGCTGGGTGATATCACCGGCGCCAATTTGATCACTGCCAACACCTTTGTTACCACAGGTGCTGCTCCGGTGTTGTCCAGCGGCAACAACTTGACCCTGTTGGCCAACTCTGCCAGTTATGTTTTCAGCCAAGATGGTGTAACTGTATGCCCAGTGATTGCATATAGCAGTCTTCCCAGTGCGATTACGCCAGGTCAGCGAGCATTTATCAATGACTCAAATCTAGTGGCCACAGGTAATTTTGGTCAAGTGGTGGGCAATGGTGCATCCAATGTTGTTCCAATATACAGTGATGGTTCGGACTGGCGCATAGGATAACCAATGACTGCCCCTGTACAACCCTTACCCGAACCAGTGCAAAGAGCACGGGATAATTGGCCCAAAAACCCACCGCCGCCGCCTGAGAGATCGAGACGATGAGCATGACCGCTGCGGGTGGCATCTCTTGGTCTGGTGGCGCACGAGTGGGCACCCTTGCCTTGACATTTGATCCCCAGTATCTTGGGCCCAACTTGGAATTGTACAACAACAATCTTTCAGTGGTTGATACAGATCCTGGTCAATTCACAGTTCTCACCACATTCAATCCCACGCCCAATGCCCAGTATATGGTCAGTTACACCCTGGATTTTTATACCGATCCCTACAGTTTCGTTGGCATTGGCAACCTCAGTACCGATCTAACCACTATCCTGGGAGCCAACGCCAACAGCATTGGCTATCAAAGCAATGGCGATCTATACTTTGACGCTGGCCTGATCAATGATGGTTATCCTGTGTTTGAAACTGTGGGCGCTGTGATTGATCTTGCTGTAGATACTGGAGCTGCCAAAATGTGGCTCAGAGTCAATGGTGGTAATTGGAATGGTAACATATCTGGCGATCCAGTAACTGGAGATTTTTTTGTGGATATTTCAGCAGTGGCCCTGGGTCGTCCAGCTATCACTGTGGGCGCATTCACTAATGCCAGTGCATTCTCCATAAGACGCTATCCACAGTACAGTGTGCCTGTGGGCTACACTTTTATAGGAAGTTGATATGGCAATGACCATTGGCTCAGGAATCACCATAGGCGGGCAAATTACCATTGCCTCGGTGTTCAAGCCGGTGTTGAGCCTGGATGCCGGCAATCCTGAGAGTTACCCCGGATCGGGCTCGACCTGGACAGACTTGGTGTCAGCAAGAACATTCACATTGTACAATGACCCTACCTATAACAGTGCCAATGGTGGTTACTTGGAGTTTGATCCAGGCTCGGCTCAATATGCCTATTGCTCATCCAGCCTCGGCAGTTTGACCACTTGGAGCATAGAAGTCTGGCACTACTATACCGGAACCAATAGCGGCGGGAGTCCTTGCATTGTGAGTGAATTCTTTCCTCCCGTCATAAACTATGCTTTGGGCAGCACCAACGACAACAGCCCTATTTTATCAGCAGGATTTTTCAATGGAAGCTGGCAAGTTACGCCCTACAACTACACTCTTGTGCCGGACAATTGGTATCAGATAGTGGGCACTTGCAGCGCGACCGAAGTTACTCTGTATGTCAATGGAACTTTGACGAGAACTGCTGCCTGGGGCGGTGCGCCACCTAGCAGCAGCACTGGTGGAATCTACTTAATGCATAGATGGGATTTATCCAATCTTTGGGGTGGAAGACTAGGTATTGTACGCATCTATGACAAAGACATTGGTGCTTATGGGGTCACACAGACTTGGAACCAAAACCGTGCAAGATTTGGACTGTGAGGCTGCGGTAAATACAGAGATAGGACATAGAAAATGAATCTAGACTTTCCAGCAAATCCCAATCCCGGCGATACATTTACTGCCTCAAACGGCATTATCTACACCTATGACGGGGACAAATGGGTCAGCGAGCAGGGAAGTCTAGCCAATGTCAGCAGCAGTATCATACCCAGTGCCAATGCCACTTACACCCTGGGCAACTTGACCAATCAGTGGAGTTCGGCCTACATAGCCAGTAACACCCTATACCTGGGTTCAGTGCCCTTGACCACTGCCAACAATCAACTGGTGGTGGCCGGCAACACAGTGATCACCACCAGCACTGCCGACAGCCAAATCAGCAACGGCGCCAGCAATGTCACAATTCCTGTGCTGGATGGCAATGTGGCAATCAATGCTGACACAGCAGCTTGGGTGTTTGGTACCGACGGCAACTTGAACCTGCCTGGCGGATCCAAATTATCTCCCAGTTCGTCAGTTAATATTGACTTGATAGCCGGCAACGGTGGCTGGGCCGAGCTACAAAGCTATCAGGGCAATAGCTATGTGTGGGTGGATGACGGGGGTGCCTATATTGGTACCAATTGGAATGCTGGTCCCCAATCTTGGACCTTTGAGCCCAGTGGGCAGCTCAGTGCGCCGGGCAACATTGTAACCACAGGCAATATTGTGGGTGGTAATATCAAGTCCGACAACTATTTCTTTGCCAATGGTGTGCCATTTACCAGCGCCAGCCTAGGCAATCTCACAGTCACAGATCAAACCATCACTGGTTCAGACATCAACGGCAACATTGACCTGGTGCCTGATGGATCTGGTGTGGTCAATGTGCCGGCCTTGAGTTTCAACAACGGCGAACTGATTGAGCCAGTTGATGCTGCAGGTGGCGACTTGGCCTATCTAGGTATTACCACTACAGGTGCCACAGACATACGCATTGGTCCGGGATCGGGCAACATCTACACTGCCAACCTCTACGCCAGTCAAAACAATGTAACCAGTCTAGGCAATGCCAACAGTCGCTACAATAATTTATGGTTGGGTTCGGGCAACATCAACTTCATAGATCAAGCTCTAAACACCAGTCAGCAGATGTATGCCCTCAATGGCAACATGGTCATCGCAGGCGGCACTGGGCTCACAGTGGGCAATTGGATTTTCAACGGCAACAGCATGTACATTGCCAATGCATCAGCCAACATCACCATTGGTACCTATGGCGCCACTGGTGAAATCAATTTCAATCGCCCCATCACTGTGATCAATCCTGCGGATGCTGGCATAGCCTTTCAAGTGGATCAGACTGGCACCACACGCATTTTAACGCCGGCCAACATAACTCCCACTGCCGCTGCCTTGGAAATCATTGCCACTAGTACAGGAAATGCCCGAGCTCGAAACTTTACCGGCACCCTGATTCAGGCCACTGGTCAGGACAACACTCCGGCTAGACTTAGTGCTGATGCATTTGGTGTGGATGGTACTGGTCAAAACGCCTATGTGGCCTGGGCCGGCAGAGCAGCACGCGGCACGGTGGATGTGCCCAGCCAGACCTTGGCCAATGACACCTTGTTCCGTTTCACTGCACAGGGTTGGATGAGCAACAATGCCTATGCTGCTTCAATCATACGCATGAACATGCTGGCCAAGAGCGATTTTGCTCCTGGCAACACCGGCACAGGTTTTAACTTCCAGGCCACACCCATTGGATCTGGAACCATACAGTCAGTGGCCAACCTAGATACCACCGGACTCACACTGCTCAACAACGCCAATATCAAATTCTTTGATAACACTGTGCAATCAACTGCGTTTGATCCTGCCAATGTTGTGACCAAGGTCACTGTCAGCACCGGACTGAGCCAAATTGGCAACCAAGGCAACATCACAATCACAGCCACTGGCGTACAGAATGTGTTCTCAGCCAGTACCAATCAGATTATTATCAACGACTCGGGCAGCAAGAACCTTACCTTGAGCCTGCCGCAGGATATCAACACCAATTCGTTTGTGCAGTTTGGTAATATGACCATTACTGGCACACTCACAGTGGCCAACCTTGTGAGCACTGGCAACAGCACAGTGGATGCCATCACTTTGAATCTGGGCAACAACTCCACCAGCAACAGCCAGATCAACCAAGGTGGCATCATCTTGGGCAACCTAGCCGGCAGCTACAATCGTCACATCCTGTATGATTTGACCGGTGACAAGTGGAACACTGGTGTGGCAGGATTGACCACCGCCAACTTATTCACCAACAATGCCAATGTTACAACCATACACGCCAATGCAACTATCACAGCTGGTGCTGCCAATAGTCCTGTGGATTATCCAGATGCTACAATTCAGGCCTACAGTGACCTTGACAGTTACACTCAGGTCATAGCACAGAATCTCAGCGCAGGTGCCAACGCATCAACAGACTTTGTGGCAACCAACAACATCGGAGACGATACTCAAGGTTACATTGACATGGGTATCAACTCAAATCTCTACGCCAATGTGGATTTTGCAGTTACTGGGCCCAATGATGGATACCTGTATGTGGATGGCGGCAACCTTGTGCTGGGCACTGCCACCGCTGCCAAGACCATAAAGTTCTTTACTGGTGGCACCAACAGCACCAGCTTCTTACGCGGCAGTTTGACCAATGCTGGACTGAGCATGATTGGCAATGTCACTGCCAACAATATATCAGCCAATTTGGTCACTGGCAGTTTGGTTTCAACCACAGGCAACATCATTGGCGGCAACCTCATTGCAACCACACAGGTCATTGCCACTGCCAACATCACTGG
>Ga0114979_10002167_pt1 | contig 13284 bp, 10 predicted proteins | sample S_140625_EF_Meta_FD_87315 | JGI IMG/M metagenome (GOLD analysis project Ga0114979, IMG submission 87315) | Freshwater microbial communities from Lake Simoncouche, Canada to study carbon cycling - S_140625_EF_MetaG | ecosystem: Environmental > Aquatic > Freshwater > Lake | place: Lake... | reverse complement strand
AGTCGGAGTTGACCTCGAGCACACCGCGTCCGGCGCGGCGCATCGCGGCGGCCAGCGACATCAGCTCGGCTTCGCTGGCGGTCAGACTCGGCGTATGGCGGCCATCGCGGGCCTTGTGCTTGGTGGTGCGGGAGGTGGTGAGGCCAAGCGCGCCGGCATGCAGCGCTTCTTCGAGCAGGTGTGCCATCAGATCGCGCTCATCGGCGCTCGGCTGCTCGGCATGGTCGCCGCCGCGCTCGCCCATGGCATAGCAGCGCAGGGCTGAATGGGGCATCTGCGCGCCGATGTCGATCACGTGAGGCAGTCGCTCCAGCGCATCGAGGTATTGCGGAAAGCTCTCCCAGTCGAAGGGCAGGCCTTCGGCGAGCACCGTCCCGGGGATGTCCTCGACGCCTTCCATCAGATTGATCAAAAAGTCGGCCGCGCCGGGGCGCAAGGGTGCAAATCCCACGCCGCAGTTGCCAAAGAGCGCGGTGGTCACGCCATGGACCGAGGACGGAGCGAGTTGCGAATCCCAGATCGCCTGGCCGTCGTAATGGGTATGGATGTCGACAAAGCCCGGTGTCAGCAGCAGCCCTTGCGCATCGATTTCGCGATGGCCGCGCCCGGGGGCGGCCGAGGCACGCGCGCTGCCCGGATCGGCAAACCCGGTCTTCTGAGCCGGGTCGACCTGTGCGATGCCCCCGATCGAGGCCAGCCCGCGGCGATGAACTGCCGTGACGGTTTGCCCGTCGATGGCCACATCGGCGATGCAGGCGGGGGCCCCCGTGCCGTCGATCAGGGTGGCGCCGCGGATCACCAGTTCATGGGCACTCATGGTATTCGTCTCCTCGAAGTCAGACGATTCTCGGCCAGCTACTGCCACAAGACAACCCGGCGCGATGATCCGGCCAGGGAGCGGCAGGCCGCTCACCCGTTAAAATCCTGTTTTCGACACTCAGCGGAGATTCCTTCTCGTGCGCCTGACGGACAAAGTAGCCATCATCACCGGATCGGCCCAGGGTATCGGCCTGGCGACTGCCCTGCGATTTGCCGCCGAGGGAGCACGGGTGGTCGTCTCCGATATCGGCCAGCAGCGTGTCGATCAGGCAGTGGCGGCCATTGTTGCTCAGGGCGGACAAGCGATCGGTGCGGTCGTCGATGTGACCGACCGTCTGGCCATCGATGCCATGGTGGCCAAGGTCAAGGCCACCTGGGGGCGCATCGACGTTTTGATCAACAACGCCGGCATCACCAAGGATGCGCGGCTTGCCAAGATGAGTTCGGCGCAGTTCGATGCGGTGATCGCGGTCAACCTCAAAGGGGTCTTCGAATGTACCCAGGCGGTGGCCGAGATCATGACTGCACAGGGCTCGGGCTCGATCGTCAATGCCTCGTCGGTGGTCGGTCTTTACGGCAATTTCGGTCAGACCAACTATGCCGCCACCAAGGCCGGCGTGATCGGTTTCACCAAGACCTGGGCACGCGAGCTTGGCCCCAAGGGCGTGCGGGTCAATGCGGTCTGCCCGGGCTTCGTGCTCACGCCGATCCTCGATACCGTGCCTGATGCGGTCAAGCAGAAGATGATCGAAAAGGTGCCGCTCGGCCGGCTGGGACGCCCGGAAGAAATCGCCGCGGTCTATGCCTTTCTTGCGTCCGACGACTCGAGCTACATGAACGGCGCGGTGCTTGAGGTGTCGGGAGGCATCCAGCTCTGATTCGCAGCTAACTCGCAGGCCCGACTCGCAGGCCCGACTCGCAGGCGCGCGCGCTTGTTTCCCGCGTCGCGCCCCGGTCAGCCCCCTGGATGCGAGGGCGTGCTACTCGTCGCTGTCGCCGCCGAACACCCCCGACAGTCCGCCACCGAGTGCGCCGAGTCCAAGCAGCCCACCCTGTTCCCGACCGCCGCCGCCGGTTTGCGGTGCGGCCGCGAAGATGCGCGAGGCCAGCCTCGAGAAGGGCAGCGACTGCAGCCAGACCGTGCCCGGTCCGCGCACGACGGCAAAGAACAGGCCCTCGCCGCCGAAGAGGGCGGTCTTGATCTTGCCGACATACTCGATATCAAAGGCGGTGCCACCGGCCAACGCCACAAGGCAGCCGGTATCGACCCGCAGCAATTCGCCTGCCTTCAGGTCGCGACGCATGACGGTGCCGCCGGCGTGCACGAAGGCCAGACCATCGCCTTCGAGCTTTTGCATGATGAAGCCCTCGCCGCCGAAAAAGCCCACGCCGAGCTTTTGCTGAAAAGCGATGCCGAGCGAGACGCCGCGTGCGGCGCACAGGAATCCGTCGCGCTGGCAGATCAGCTGGCCGCCGAGCTTGCTCAGATCCATCGCCAGGATCTTGCCGGGGTAGGGGGCCGCAAAGCCCAACTTGCGGATCTGGCTCGACTGGTTCTGGTAGACCGTCGTGAAAAGCGATTCACCAGTGAGCAGCCGCTTGCCGGCGCCCACCAGCTTGCCGAACAGCCCGCCGGATCGCCCACCGCTACTGCTGCCGTCACCGAAGATCGTCTCGAGCGAGACGCCGTCTTCCATGTACATCAGACTGCCGGCCTCGCCTACCATGGCCTCGCCCGGGTCGAGGTCGACCTCGACATACTGCATTTCATGACCTTCGATCCGGTAATCGATCACATCCATCGCCATGGCTTGCTCCCTGGGAAATTGGCCCGGGTCGGATTGTAGCCAAAGGCTATAATCAGGTGCTTGGCGGCCTTAGTCGCGGCACTGGCATCGCTTCATGGCAAGCACCCACGTCCTGTTTGAGGAAGACGGCGCGTTCAAGGCCGGCACGGTGCTTTCCGACGCAGGCTCGAGCCTGCAGGTCGAAGCTGCCAGCGGCAAGCGCACCAAGGTCAAGGCCACTTCCGTGATGCTGCGCTTTGCCGAGCCTGCGCCCACCGATCTGATGCAGCGCGCGCACGGTGCCGCCGAAGGCATCGACCTCGATTTCCTCTGGGAGTGCGCCCCTCAGGACGAGTTCGACTTCACCGCGCTCGCCGGCGACTACTATGGTCATGCGCCATCGGCGGTCGAGTCGGCCAGCCTGCTGTTTCGCCTGCATGCATCGCCGGTTTACTTCTACCGCAAGGGGCGTGGCCGCTATCGACCTGCGCCGCCCGAGACCCTGCGTGCCGCGCTCAGCGCGATCGAGCGCAAGAAAGAGCAGGCCGCGCGGGTCGAGGTCTGGGCCGCCGAGCTCGCCGCCGGCCGCGCGCCGGCACCAGTGGCAGCCGAAGCCGCCCGCCTGCTGGTGCGCCCCGACAAGAACAGTCTTGAATGGAAAGCACTCGATGCGGCCTGCGCACTGACCCGGTCGCCGCCCGAACGGGTGTTGCTTAATGCCGGCGCATTCCGCAATGCCCGCGCCCTGCACCTCGACTGTTTCCTTGCCGACCAGTTCGCCCGCGGCGAGGGGTTTTCCGAGGTCGATACCGCGCCGCTCGACGAGGCGCTCGCCCGCGCGCGCGCGAGCCTGCCTCGTGCCGATGCGCGGCCGTTTTCGATTGACGATTCGACCACCACCGAGATCGACGATTGCCTGTCGGTGCAGACCCTGCCCGACGGCCGGCTGCGGGTCGGCGTTCACATCGCTGCGCCTGCGCTCGGCATCGAGCGCGACGGGGCCCTCGATCGCATCGCCCGCGACCGGATGTCGACGGTCTATATGCCGGGCGACAAGATCACGATGCTGCCGGCGGCGCCCATCGAACGGTTTTCGCTCGATGCCGGCCGTGAGATGCCGGCCCTCTCGCTCTACGTCGATCTCGACGAGGCCGGCACCAGCCTGGTCGCCAGCCAGAGCCGAGTCGAGATGATCCGCGTGGCCGCCAATCTGCGCCACGATCAGCTTGATGACCGGGTCACCGAAGAATCGCTTCTGCCGCCGCCCCTGGGCCAGGCCGACCCGCTTGCCGGCCTCGAACAGGCGGGTGAGCTGCGAGCGCTGTGGCGTCTGACGCTCGCGCTGTCGGCCGAGCGCGATCGCGTCCGCGGCAAGCCCGAGGCACGGCACCGCATCGACTTCAGCTTTTATGTTGACACCTCGGTCGATGGCGATCAGACCGTGCGGATCACCCAGCGGCGTCGCGATGCGCCGCTCGATCGCATCGTGGCCGAGCTGATGATCCTGGCCAATGCGGCCTGGGGCCAGTTGCTGGCCGATCAGCGCGTACCCGGCATCTACCGCTCGCAGCAAGCCGGCGGGCGGGTGCGCATGAGCACTCAGCCCTTGCCGCATCATGGGCTCGGGGTGGCGCAATACGGCTGGTCAACTTCGCCTTTGCGCCGCTATACCGACCTGGTCAACCAGCGTCAGCTGATCGCGGTGGTGAGCGCGCAGGAGCCGCCCTATGCGGCCGGCGATGCCGAGCTCTTCGCAGTGATCTCGGCCTTCGATGCCCGTTACACCGCCTACGCCGAATTCCAGCAGCGCATGGAGCGCTACTGGTGCCTGCGCTGGATCGCCCAGCAGGTGCAACCCCGCCTGAAGGCGGTGGTGGTGCGCGACGAGCTGATCCGGCTCGCCGAGGCGCCGCTCTATCTGCGCATGCCCGAATTGCCGGCGATGGGGCTGTCGCCCGGCCAGCCGATCATCGTCGATATCACCGCCCTGGATGAGCTCGAACTGTCGGTCTCGGCGCGCTTCGTCAGCGTCGCGCAGGCCGCTGCCGGCGACGACAGTGCCATGGTCGAGCTCGAGGATCCGATCGACGGCATCGACGAAGTGCCGGGTCCGCCGCAGGCCGAAGAAGCCGACGAAGCGATGCTGGCGCACAGCGATGCCGCTGGAGTCCCCGGCAGGCCGACCGAGGCGACGCCACCGGTCTCGTCCGATACCTGAGCGGGGGTTCCGTGAGCCAGTCGACGCTGCTCGAAACCGGTCTTAGCCGCTGGCGTCAAGCTGCCTTGGTCAGGCCCATCATTCGTGATCCGCTCGCGGTCGCGTTGCTCGCCTCGCTGGTGCTTCACGCCATCATCATGTTCGCCCGGTTTTCGCCGCCGATTCGGGCCCTGGTCAACCCGGCCGATGCGCGCCTCGAAGTCATCCTGCTCAATGCGCGCACGCTCAATGCGCCGCTTGCGCCCGAGGTGCTGGCTCAGGTTAGTCAGGAGGGCGGCGGCGAAAACGAGCGTGGCCGGGCCCGTTCACCGCTGCCTGCCGAAACCGCCGCCCAGGACGGTGCTGTGATCGTGCCAAAGCGATCACAGATCGAGCAGCTCGAAGCTCGGCAGCGCGAGCTCATGGCGATGGCTCGCGGGCCGCAGTCGTATGTCGTGCCCGAGACGTCCAAAGACGCCACGCCCACTCCTGAGGGCGCCGAGAGCGAAGCAGTCCAGAGTGTGCTCTCGCGCATGCAGGCCGAGGTCGAAAAGAACATCGAGGACTACAACAAGCGTCCCAAGCGTCTGACCTTCGGCATCAATGCCGTGGGGGTCAACTACGCCCGCTACGTGTCCGACTGGGCGAGCCGCATCGAGCAGATCGGTACCGAACGCTATCCGCCCGAATCGCGCGGGCGTCATTACGACTCGCTCATCATCACCGCCGAAATCGATCGCAACGGCAAGGTGGTCGATGTCGTGATCAACAAGAAGTCGAAGTTCGAGTCGCTCAACCGTGCGGTCAAGAAGATCATCTACGCCGGACAACCCTATGAGCGTTTCACGCCCGAGATGGCGCGCGACGGCGACATCCTTCAGATCGTACGCACCTGGACCTTCACCAACGATGGCCTCGAAACCAGCTCGCTACGCAGTAGTCGGTAATCCGATCGCGCACAGCCGCTCGCCGGCCATCCATGCGCAGTTTGCCGTGCAGACCGATCAGGACATGGTCTACGACCGCCTGCTTGCCCCGCTCGACGGATTCCTCACCACCGTCTCGGCCTTCCGTGCCGAGGGCGGCCGGGGACTCAATGTGACGCTGCCCTTCAAGACCGAGGCCTTTCGACTGGCCGATTCGCTCTCGCCGCGTGCCGCACTGGCCGGGGCGGTCAACACCCTGGTTTTTGATGGCGATCGGGCGTTCGGTGACAACACCGACGGCGCCGGTCTGGTCGATGACATCGAGCATCGCATCAGGCTGCCGCTGGCCGGGGCGCGAGTGCTGCTGCTGGGCGCAGGCGGCGCCGCGCGTGGCGTGGTGCAGCCCTTTCTGGCTGCCGGCATCGAGCATCTCATGATCGTCAACCGCACGGCAGACCGCGCCCATGAACTGGTGCGTGACCTTGGCGCAAGGCTGCCCGCGGCCGATGCAGCGCGGCTGTCGGCAGGTGGCTTTGATGCGATCTCGAGCGGCTTCCACATCCTCATCAATGCCACCTCGGCAGGTCTTGCCGACGCCTCGCCGCCAGTGCCGGCTGCAGCCTGGTGGGGTGTTCGCCTGGCGCTCGACATGGTCTACGCCGCACAGCCCACCGCCTTCATGCGCGCCGCGGCCGAGGCCGGCTGCCCGCGCGTCGAGGACGGGCTCGGCATGCTGGTGTCGCAGGCAGCCGAGTCGTTTTTCCTGTGGCGCGGGGTACGACCGGCCACGCTGCCGGTCTACGCGCTGCTGCGCGAGCAGCTCGCAGCAGCGCTCCCGAGCGCCTGATCGTCGTGGCAGGCCGATCCGGCATGGTGCGCCGCGTAACCCGTGCGTTCGGCGGGCTGTTGCTTGTCGGGCTGGTCGTCCTGGTCGCTCTGCAATGCTGGTATCTCGGGCACATCGTCTGGTGGAAGACCCATGCGCCCGAATCGACGCGTTTCATGCGCGAGCAGCTCGCCGTGTTGCGCGAGCGCAACCCCTCAGCTCAGCTGTCCTACCAGTGGGTGCCTTATTCCCGTATCTCACCCCAGCTCAAGCGTGCAGTGATTGCCGCCGAGGATGCCCGCTTCACCGACCACGAGGGTGTCGACTGGGATGCGATCGAGAAGGCTCATGAGCGTAATCAGCGGCGCGGCAAGGTCTCAGCAGGCGGCTCGACGATTACCATGCAGCTGGCAAAGAATCTGTTTCTGACCGGCGAGCGCAGTTATCTGCGCAAGGCGCAGGAGCTCGCGATCACCTTCATGCTCGAAGCGGTGCTCTCCAAGGACCGGATCCTTGAGATCTACCTCAACGTGGCCGAATGGGGTGTCGGTGTTTTCGGCTGCGAGGCGGGTGCCCGACATCTTTACGGCGTGCCGGCCGAGCGGCTTTCTGCCGCGCAGGCGGCGCGGATGGCAGCCATGCTGCCACGCCCGCGCTATTACGACCGTAATCCGGGGGCGCCCGGTCTGGCTCGGCGTGCCGCCGTCATCCAGCGCTGGATGGGATCCGTCCAGACACCCTGAAATAACCATCGTCTGTCGCAGGGTGCTGGCGCAGGTCGCCTGCAGGCGCCTAGAATGCGCGTCATCCGAACTCACCGCAGCCGCATCGGGCTGTGTCATCACGTGAATCTGCCGAACACCATCGTGCGGCCCGGAGCCAGCCACCGCTGACAGCGTTGCCTGGCTCCACGGGTCGCATTTTTCCCGACCTGGGCCAAGCCAATGAACGATTCACCCACCGATCGCAAGCCGGACGTCGATAACGACGTGATCGAACAATCCCATCCGCGCGATCCCGAGGACGCCCAGCGGGCGCTCGGCGAGGTCGAGGATCTGCTCGACCGCCTGCAGGTCGTGCGCGAGCAGGCTCGCCACGAGACCGAGAACCTCGACCCCGAGCGCCGGGTGCTGGTCGAAAATGTTGCGATCGGCCAGCACCTCAGTCGACTGCGCCATCTCCTGGAGCCGGTGCATCCGGCCGATGTGGCCTACATTCTCGAGGCCTTGCCGCGTGACCGGCGCATGGTGGTCTGGGATCTGGTCAAGGCCGAGCGCGACGGCGAAATCCTGGTCGAGGTCTCCGACTCGGTCCGCGAGACGCTGATCGCCTCGATGGACCGCGATGAGCTGGTCGCTGCCGCCGGCACCCTCGATACCGACGACCTTGCCGAGATTGCCGACGACCTGCCTGAGGACGTGGTCGAGCAGGTGCGCCGACAGCTGACCCCCGAGGAACGCGAGCAACTGCGTGCGGCGCTGTCCTATCCCGAAGAGACGGTCGGTGCCCGCATGGATTTCGAGCTGGTGACAGTTCGCGAGGATGTGACCCTCGAGGTGGTCCTGCGCTATCTGCGCCGCTTCGAGCGGCTGCCCGACCATACCGATCAGGTCTTCGTGGTCGATCGCCATGATGTGCTCAAGGGTTCATTGCCGCTCGACCGGCTGCTGGTGAGCGAGCCCGACTCGACGGTCGAAGACGTGATGAAGCGCGACCTGCTCTCGCTGCAGGCGCTCGACAATGTCGGCGAGGCGGCACAGGCCTTCGAGCGCTACGACCTGATCTCGGCGCCGGTGGTCGACGCCCGAGGCCGGCTGATCGGTCGCCTGACAGTGGCCGAGGTGGTTGACGTGATCCGCGAGGAAAACGATACCGAGGTGCTGTCTGCCGCCGGTCTGCGCGATGAGGAAGACCTCTTTGCCTCCATCCTCAATTCGGCGCGCAACCGCTGGCTGTGGCTGGGCGTGAATCTGTGCACCGCCTTTTTTGCCTCGCGGGTCATCGGTGCTTTCGAGGGCACCATCGAGAAGGTGGTGGCGCTGGCGGCGCTCATGCCGATCGTGGCGGGTATTGCCGGCAATTCAGGCAACCAGACGATGACGCTCTTCATCCGATCGCTGGCGCTCGGCCAGGTTACCTCGAGCAATACCCGACAGCTCGTGCGCAAGGAGGTTCTGATTGCGCTGCTCAATGGACTGGTCTGGGGCGGCATTGCCGGTGCCTTTGCCTGGCTGCTCTATCGCGATACGCCTGAAGGCCCGATGCTCGGCCTCACGATGATGCTTGCGATGGTGCTCAACATGCTGCTGGCTGCCCTGATTGCGATGGCGGTGCCGCTGGTGCTGCAGCGGGTCGGGCGGGATCCGGCGCTCGGTTCCTCGGTGCTGCTGACCTTCTCGACCGACAGCATGGGTTTTTTCATCTTTCTCGGACTGGCCTCGCTCTTTTTCCACTGAGTTTGCGCCGAGACCCCGCCGAGCTGTCGTCATGCCGATGTCATTCGGATCCGGCAAAATAGAGGGTTGGCTTCAGGCCAACCCGCCACCTGAAGGAGTCCGCCATGGCAAAAGATTTTTCGACGATGGAAAACTCAAACCCGTCGTCAAACCCCAGCATCCATGAAGTCTCCGATCCGGCCCGGCGCATCGTCGTGCGCGGTGGGCTTGCCGGGGTCGCGACTGGCCTGCTCGCGCCGCTGGTCGCCGGCTGCACGACTGCCGGTCCCAATGCCCCGGTCTTCGAGCCCGGGCCGCAGCTCGGATTCAAGTCGGTGCCAATCGGCACCGCCGACATCGTGACCGTTCCGCCAGGCTATACCTCGGCTGTGATCTGCAAGTGGGGCGATCCGGTGGGTGTGCCCGGCAATATGCCGGCCTTCTCGACCGCCGCTGCCAACACCGCGGCCGAGCAGGCAGCGCAGGTCGGCATGCATCACGACGGCATGCACTACTTTCCGCTCGATGGCAGCCTCCGTGGCGTGCTGGTCTTCAACAATGAATACACCGACGACGGTCTGCTGCATGCCGACGGCATGAAGACCTGGAATGCCGAGAAGGTCGCCAAGTCGATCGCAGCTCACGGTGTCACCCTGGTCGAGGTGGCCCGGCAGGCCGATGGCAACATCGAGATGGTGCGTCCCTCCAAATTTGCACGTCGCATTACCGCTGCCACACCGACGACGGTCTCAGGCCCTGCCGCCGGTCATCCGCTGATGCGCACTGCTGCCGACCCGTCCGGCACGATGGTGCTCGGCACTCTCAACAACTGTGCTGCCGGCCCGACCCCCTGGGGCACCTATCTGACGTCCGAAGAAAACTTCATCTTCTATTTCAACGGCCCCGACCAGCCCGACGCCGACCAGCAGCGCTGGGGCTTGCGGGCCAAGGGTGGCGGTTATCGCTGGCATGAGTTCGAGCCGCGCTTCGATGCGGTTCGCAACCCCAACGAGCCCAATCGATTCGGCTGGATTGTCGAGATCGATCCGACCGACCCGACCATGACGCCGATCAAGCGCACCGCCATGGGCCGCGGGGCGCACGAAGGTGCGACGACCACGATGCGCCCCGATGGTCGGGTGGCGGTCTATATGGGCGAGGATGCCCGTTTCGAGTACATCTACAAGTTCGTCAGCCGCGACCGCATGCAGCCGGGTGGTTATGCCGCCAACCGGACCCTGCTCGATCACGGCACGCTCTATGTGGCGCGTTTCAATGCCGATGGCACTGGCCAGTGGCTGCCTCTGAAAGCCGGCACCGGTGGACTCACGCCAGAGCGCGGCTTCGCCGATCAGGCCTCGGTGCTGATCAGATCGCGTCAGGCGAGTGATTTGCTGGGTGCAACGAAGATGGACCGTCCCGAGTGGATTGCAGCCGATCCGCGCACCGGCGAGCTTTACTGCACGCTGACCAACAATTCGGAGCGCGGCGCGCAGGGCCGTCCGGCGGTTGATGCCGCCAACCCTCGCGCCAATAACACCATGGGCAACATCATCCGCTGGAAGGACGCCGACGAAGGTGATGGCCTGAGCTTCACCTGGAATCACTTCGTGCTGGCCGGCGATCCGACCAACACCCGTGCCGATGCCCGCGGCAATATCAAGGGCGACAGCTTCGCCTGTCCCGATGGATTGTGGTTCGACGCTCGCGGCACGCTCTGGATCCAGACCGACATGAGCACCAGCGCGATGGGCAAAGGCGATCTCGCCACGATCGGCAACAACGCCATGCTGGCGGCCGATGCCCGCACCGGTGAGGTTCGTCGCTTCCTGGTGGGCCCGTCCGGCTGCGAGATCACCGGCATCACCACGACGCCCGATCTGCGCACGATGTTCATCAACATTCAGCATCCGGGCGAGTCGCCCTCCGAGCGCGCCGATCCGGATGCGCCGAGCCGCTATTCGCGCTGGCCCGATGGTGGTCGCCCGCGTTCGGCGACCGTGGTGATCCGCAAGCTCGACGGCGGGGTGATCGGCACCTGATTGCTGCGCGCGGCCTCAGTCGAGCAGCGCGTCGTGCAATGCGTCGCGCTTGCCGTCACCCAGGCCGCAGGCTTTCAGATAGGCCTCGATCGAGCCATAGTCGCGTTCGACCGTCTTGAACGCAGTCATCAGAAAGTCGTCCTGCACGCTGGTGATCACCTCCAGCGCCGAGCGCTTGCGCGGCGTGCGCTCGATGCCATGGTAGGCAAGCAGAACCTCGGCCATTTCCGCGGCGGGCCGTCGCACGCGACTCTCGAGATAGTCGGTCATGATCGACTCGCGCGATACGCCGACTGCGGCCAGCACCATGGCGCAGACGAAACCCGTGCGGTCCTTGCCGGCGGTGCAATGGACCAGCAACGGTGTGGCGCTGGTCTGTGGTGTGCTGGCATGAGAGATTGCAGCGCTGACCGCCGGCGCCAGTGCTGCCGGCATCCGGGCGTAGGTGTCGATCATCCACAGACGCGCCTGCTCGGCATCGAAGCTCGGGTCATCAAGCGATGCATGCCAGCCGCCGGCGCGCACAGCCTGCAGCTCGGGCGCCGAGTCGAAAACCCGCGTGACCGGCTGCATGTCGCGAGGCCAGCGGTTTGGCGCCGTCTCGCGCTCGTCATTGCGCCGCAGATCGAGCACCGTGCCGATGCGCAAGCTGCGCAATCGGGCGAGGTCGTCGTCGCTCAGCCGATGCAGGGCGTCGGACCGGAATAGCCGCAGACGCTTGAGCCTGCGCCCCCCGGCGGCGGGCAGCTGACCGATGGCTCGGAAGTTGGGCGCGCCCTGAAGACTGTCCGGGCGATCGGGGTGCCCGGCAAGGGGCGATGAAGTGTCAGTGGGCATGGAAGCAGTATCGCATCCGTCGATGACGGTCTTGTTGACCGGATTGACGATGGCGATGGTCGTGAACGGCCAATGGCCGCCGACCTGACTTGCCTTCAGCCGTTGAGGTCGTCAGCGGCGGTCTGCAGTTCGGGCGCGAGCCTTGCCAGGCCGTCATCGATCAGCGCATGCAGCGCAACCACCGTGGCCGCACCGAGCCGATCATTGAGCGCAAGTTGGGCGCGCTTCCAGTGGCGGCGCGCCTCGGCATGTTTGGCGCGACCCGAAGGCGTTGCGATGATGATACGGCTGCGGGCGTCGTCACCCGGACCCTGGGTCACCCAGCCCATCTCGATCAGCGGCCGCAGGTTTCGGGTGAGAGTGGAGGCGTCCAGGCCCATCTGTCTGGCGAGCGCCTGCGGCTGCAGGGGACCGAGCTTGACCACATGCGAGAGCAGCGAAAACTGCGTGCCTTTGAGGCCCGCGCGGGCGAGTTCGGCATCGTAATGGCGCGACACCGTGCGCAACAACTGCCGCAGCTTGAAGTTGGTGCAGCCCTGAGGCTGGACATCGATGGTAGTCATGTGTAGATTGTATCGGTAATGATTGCATATGCAACAGTTGCAGATGCAATCATTAACTGAAGCTTTTCCTCAGATTTTTACTCCTGCTTTCCGTCAATCCGCCGATGCCACCCGCCATGTCCCTCACCACCGGTCCGATCCTGCCCACCCTGTTGCGTCTGGCGGTGCCCAATGTCATCGCCATGGTGATGTCGGTGATCGTCGGTATCGCCGAGACCCGCTATGTCGGTGTGCTCGGCACGGTGCCGTTGGCCGCCATGGCGCTGGTCTTTCCGTTGGCGACCCTGGTCCAGATGATGTCGGCGGGTGCCATGGGCGGTGGCGTGTCGTCGGCGGTCAGTCGCGCGCTGGGTGCATCCGATCCGCAGCGGGCGCGCACCCTCGCCTTGCATGCCGCGGTCATCGGTCTGGTGGCCGGCCTGGCCACGACCATCCTCTTTCTGCTTTTCGGTCGGGCCATCTTTTCTTTCCTCGGGGGCAAAGGCGAGGTGCTCGAGCAGGCGGTGGCCTATGCGAATGTGCTGTTTCTGGGTGCGTGGCTGACATGGATGGTCAACACGCTCTCGTCGATCATTCGCGGAACCGGCGACATGCGCGTGCCATCCGTCTCGCTGCTGGTGCTGTCACTCATCCAGATCGCGCTCGGTGGCACCCTCGGTCTGGGGCTTGGCCCGGTGCCCCGATTCGGCATGGCGGGTGTCGCCATGGGGCAGCTGATCGCCTCGGCACTGGTGGCTGCGTTTCTGTGGTGGTGGCTGAGCTCGGGCAGGGCCCGACTGCGGCTGCAATGGGTGGGCTTTTCGCTGCGCCGCGACATGTTCGTCGACATCCTTAAAGTCGGCGCGCTTGCCT
>Ga0114979_10002166_pt1 | contig 13287 bp, 8 predicted proteins | sample S_140625_EF_Meta_FD_87315 | JGI IMG/M metagenome (GOLD analysis project Ga0114979, IMG submission 87315) | Freshwater microbial communities from Lake Simoncouche, Canada to study carbon cycling - S_140625_EF_MetaG | ecosystem: Environmental > Aquatic > Freshwater > Lake | place: Lake... | reverse complement strand
CCGTGTCCCGACTGATCAGGCATTGCTCCAGCTCGGCTAGTCGCGGTTCGAACTGCTCACGCAGGGCCTCCAGTTCCTGGTCGTGGGCACGCTGCTGGGCGGCCTTGGCCTGTTCGAAGTTGCTCTCCTGGTCGGCCTTGCTACGCCGCAGCTCCTCCAGGTCGCGGATGCCAGCCTCCAACTGCCGCTGCTTCTCCGCATCGGCCAGGGAGTAATGCTCCAATTCCTCCTGCACCTGGTGCAGCTGGAGTAGAGACAGTTCCGCCGCTTCTCGCGCCTCGCGCAGCTCCGTGTCCCTGCTGATCAAGCGTTGCTCCAGCTCCGCCAGTTGCGGTTCCAATCGCTGACGCAAAGCTTCCAGTTCCTGTTCGTGGGCGCTCGCCTGGGCCGCCTTGGCCAGTTCGTAGGCGCTCTCTTGTGCGGTCATAATCCGCCGCAGCTCCTCCAGATCGCGAACCCCAGCCTCCAACTGCCGCTGCTTCTCGGCATCGGCCATGGAGTGACGCTCTCGTTCTTCCTGCACCTGCTGATGGAGCTGCAACAAGGACATTTCATGCGTCTCCCTCGCCTCGCGCAGTTCCGAGTCCCGACTGATCAGGCGTTGCTCCAGCTCCGCTAGTCGCGGTTCGTACTGCTCACGCAGGGCCTCCAGTGCCTGGTCGTGCTCATGCTGCTGAGCGGCCTTTTCCTGTTCATGCTCACGCTGCTGGGCCGCCTTCGCCAGTTCGTAGGCGCTCTCCTGAGCGGTCTTGACTCGCCGAAGCTCCTCCAGATCGCGAACTGCAGCCTCCAACTGCCGCTGCTTCTCGGCATCGGCTTGAGCGGAGCGTTCCAAGGCCCCTTGGACTTGATGCAACTCCTGCATGGTGTGCTCGCTGGCCTCCCTGGCCTGCCGCAGCTCCGCATCCCTACTGGCTAGGCCTAGCTCCAGATCCGCCACCCTGGGCTCCAACCGCTGACGCAAGGCCTCCAGTTCCTGGTCGTGCTCACGCTCGTGGGCAGCCTTGGCCAGCTCGAGGGCACGCTCCTGGGCCGCGTTGGTGCGCCGCAGCTCCTCCAGATCGTGGACTGCAGCCTCCAACTGCCGCTGCTTCTCGGCATCGTCCTGAACAGAGCGCTCCAAAGCTCCTTGGACTTGTTGCAACTCCTGCAAGGTTTGCTCGCTGGCCTCCCTCGCCTCCCGCAACTCCGTGTCCCTGCTGACCAGGCGCTTCTCCAGCTCCGAGGACGCCGCCTGCACCCGTTGGCTCGCAAGGAAGGCTTGCAGTAGAGCGTCTCCCTGCTGTCCAGCCTGCAGCAAGCGCTCGCGGTAGTGCAAATCCGGATCGCGGCCCAGCAGCGCGGCGCGGAGCTCAAGATCGTGGTAACAGTCCAGCAACGCGGGTTCTTCCTCGAGCAAGCTGAGGCACACAGCAGCTAGAAGCGGGGGAATTGGCAGGGGGGAAGCTGGGGATGGGGAGGCGTCGTCGCCGTCGTCAAACCAACTGCGCAGAACCTGCGGGCCAAGCCTGTGCAGCTGGGAGATCGCCAGCAATGGCTGCCCTGGGCGCTCAGACCAGTCGACCAGACGGCGATAGCCCTGCAGCAGGCTCTGAGCCATGAGGCCCTCCGTTTCGGGCCCTGACCCCACCATGGCGATCAATCGATCCGGGCTGTCGTATAGCAGCAGGGACTCGGCGTCGGGTAAGGCGGACAAGCCCTCCGCCGGCAAAGGGTGCAATCCAGCTGCGATGAGCGTGCTCACGGCTGTTGCAGAGAGCTGAAACGGCGTAACCCAGTACCGCATGGTGAAAGCACTCCAGCCATCCTGCTGAAGAGCTTATAGGGCAGTCGCTAGTTGCAAGTCGGTTGCCCCGGGGCGGTAGGGCTTCTCCACGGAAAACCCGGTCGGATCAACGACCATTAAATCAGGAACGGGGGGCTTGCCAAACCCGGAACACCACTGCAAGCGTCAAAGTATCCTAGCGCGAATGCCGAACCCTAGCTATGCGTCCACCAGACGCTGCTAGAGAGGCTCACAGGACCTCTTGAGGTAAACCACTCGAAGGGGGCTGTACCTAATGATTTGAGCTCCATGACCTCAAAAGAAACAAACGCAGTAGCGTGCGACCACGGCAGCGGGAGGGAGATCACGGTGTGGGTGGGTGTTCCCGGCCTTGCCAGAGGGTTGCCCAGCTCGGGGAGCTTGCTGGTGGTGGAGGCCGAGCCCCAAAGAGCGGAAGAACTCAGGCAAATGCTGCGGGATCGGCCAGAGACGCTGGTCTGCGAGGAGGTGCTGGCGGCTGAAAACGAGGCCACGGTGCGATGGCACCGCTTCAACGATACGCGCTTGAATGGACCGAGCGATATCACGATTTGGCAGAAACGTTTCCCAAACTTGCGACAGTTTGATGAAGAGCAGCGCTGTGGACGACGCCTCGGCGACCTGCTGGACAACTGGGTCCCGCGTGAAGGGGAACAGGCTCTGGCACCGCTGCACCTCGTACTGCGCCAGGGAGATCCCCTGGCGGCCCTGGCTGGACTTGGGCCTTGGATCAGTCACCTGCAGACGGTGCGAATGATGCTGCCATGGCCTGAAGAAACGATGCAGCTCGCAGAGACCTGGCTCGCGGAGCAGAATTTTGGTCAAGATCCACAAACTTCGGCGATGTGGAATCGCGACCCAGTGGCGACAAGAGACTGGCTACTGAAAGAGAAAGAAAAGGAAAAACAAGACCTGCTTATTGCCAACCAACAGCTTAACAATGGTTGCGCAACAATGCGTGCAGAAAGGGATATTGCAGTGGCCAAGTTAGAACAGATTACTACGCAATGGGAGGAACATAAAGAAGCGCAGAATCAAACTCTCGCAGAAATCCAGCAGTTACAGATCGAGGCCGAAAAGCTGAGAAGCCAGATGGAAGACGTCCAAAAGGAACTTCAACAAACAACCGGCGAAAAATTGGAATTACAGCAAAAGCTCCAAACGCAGGAAACCACAAGCCTCAACGACAGACAAGCATTAAAAAGCCTATTGCCCTTAGAGCTTTACAGGGAAGTAAGCAGTGACCTTAGCGACCTTGATGATGATCAATTGATCCTCCATTACCTGCAACATGGCCGACACGAGACGCCCCTAAAGACCTACGTGGAACTAGATGGCGAGCTAAAAGCGAGTCTAATACAGAACGAAGAAGCTGGGGCCAAGCTAAATCAACTGGAGGCACAGTTTAGGTTAACTCATCAACAGCTCGAAACCCTGAAAGATGTGTTTGCGAGATTAGCCGACAGGCAGCAATCACCAACGCAAGAAAAAGAGGAATGACGGATGTTTTTTCACTGACAACCACGGGCGCTTGGCGAAAGCTCAATCGCCTTTGCGTTGATGCCAGTCAAGTCAAAGAGATGTCGGTGAACGACACTCAATTACATGCCATCAACTATCTCAGTATAGCTCCTTACTCAACCGAAGATAGCACCCATTACCTGGCAGAAGTGGCGAACGAAAATGCGCTCGCAGCTTGCAACCTTTCCCTGTACAGAGCAAGCTTGCTTTTCGCCTACAAGCATGTTATCAACAAGGATTATCAACGTGCGCACGAGGAATGCTGCCATGCAATCAGCAATCTAGAAGCAGGACTAAACCGCCTTGGCATAACACCTAAGCTGGAACGATATGATCTCACAAAAAACGCACGCGGTTTCGTCAACAGTCTTGCTAGCCAAGCCGAACTTCAGCAGGCAAGAATAAAAGGCAAGATCGCTTCACACCTAGTATTTATCCTTGGCATGCACCGAAGTGGAACATCAGCAATCACCGGCATGCTGGCCCAAGCGGGATTTGCCGCACCGACAGATCAGATGCCTGCAAATATAGTGAACCCCAAAGGGTTTTGGGAATCATTAAGCATTGCAAAGCTCAATGAAGACTTCCTGGAAAAAATGGAAAGCCATTGGAGCTCTTCATTACCGCTGCCAGCAGGCTGGGGCGAAAGCATCAGCGCGCGAGAATGGCGAACTTCGCTGATAAACTTGATCTCCGAAGTCTTTAGAGGTGCAGAGCTGCCGACAATTAAAGATCCAAGATTTTGCACATTAGTCCTTGGGCTCGAGTCCTGGCTTGAATCGAGATTAGTTGACGCTAGCTTTATCATACCAATCAGAAACCCCCTAGAAGTTTACAATTCTCTAATGAAAGCTCAGGGCACTGATCTCAACAACGCCTTGCGGCTATGGATTCACTCGATTCTCACAGCAGAGAAATTCACAAGGGGCTACAGAAGAAAGCTCATCAGCTTTGATATCCTTATTCAGGATCCAGGCAGAGTTCTGGAGGTTTGCCTCAAGCTCGTTGAACTGAGCACAGATCCTGAAAAAACATCAAACTTTGTAGATTACAATACTGAAGGCCGTCCCGAAGCCATTGATCAAGCAACAGCATTTATCGATAAGAGCCTGAGAAGGCAACGGGCAGTCATCACGGAAAAGGACCTTTCAGAAACAGAACGGACTCGCGATATCAGGTTGATCAATCTGGCGGACGAGACATATCGGGCGATCCTTTCTAACATTACAGATGACGAAGGTATATCGAGAGTTCTTGATGAGATGGCTCCCAGACTCCTCAGCGCCCTAGCTTGGTGAATAGCAACTCAGAGCAATCGACTCTTAATTGTCAAAGCTAGCCTGAACCAACGCATTTAGACCAAATAATTCACAATCAAAGCGTGTCGGCGAGATAGAGGCCAATCCATTCATCGCGAATCTCTCGTAAATCTGCTTCCTTGATCTCGAACCGCTGCAAACTTGCACGTATGGTATCAACATCAAGGAGATCAGCGCATCGGCAGTATTCGAGCAGTTCGGGGAGCGCATCGGGTATACGAATAGGTCGTTCAATCCCATGCTTCTCTTGAGCCTTCCGGCGATAGTAGCCGACCTCGTGATGGCGCTGGATCAGCTCAAGCCGCCGGGTGTAGTACTCACGAACGAGCGCCTGACGAGTTTCCGTAGCGGCAGGACCAGCTTGTCGCAGTAATGCCCGTCGCATCGCGTCGTCTTCCGGCTTGCGAGCAACGACGGCGAAGCTAGCAGCAAGACTACGTGACGAAAAATCATCAAAGCCGTCGAGAAGGGGGCTGGCTGGAGAAAGGTCTCGTCGCATTTCGTCAAGCACGTCCCCCAATGGCATGCCAAGGAGACGCCTCTGAAGATCGGTGGTTAGGCAACCGAGGTACCTGTCAAAGGCCATCGTGACGGTCATGAGCGGGCTCGACGATTCAGGCACGTATGCTTCGAGAAGCTCGTAATCACCGGCTAGATGGGTCTCCACAGCCTGCGGCGTCATGTTGTAGTAATGGCCAGGAAAACCGTGATAGCCCTGCATGAAGGCCGTGTCGATCCGGAAAATCCCTCCTGGTTTGAGGACCCGTTTAACCTCAGCGATGGCGGCCCACGGGTCATGAAGGTGCTCAAAAACCGCACCCGACTCAACAAGATCTATCGAAGCAGAGCGAAACGGGAGAGACTCCGCCTCACAAACAATGTCAACATTCGGGCAAGGCAGGACGTCCATCGAAATCACACGCGGGTCGGTTGAAGGGACATCCCCCGAACCGAGGTGCAGGATCACGGCATCTGGGCCTGCGTAGTGATTACCAGGCAAGTATTCACCAATGTTGCGAGAGATATTGTTGCCTGGTGGAGCCGCTAAATGCATGGCAAGAATCGTACGCACAAGGATCGGCTTACCATCGACGAGAGGGTAGGACTCTCCCGCCGTGCTCACGAGCCGGCCGGCCTCAAACATCAGTGAGCGGCCAGAACGGGGGCACCTAAGCAGCGGTAACATTCGGGCGAGTTCCATGTCTGGTGCTATTGAACAACATTTTAATGCTACCACTGACATCCATCGGCAAGGATCATTCGCGACAAATCAATTTTGCAAACATACTGGAAACAGATCCATTCCACGAAATAAAGATATTAAAAACTCAGAACATAGCCATTGGGGCAATTTTCAACCAGAATACAGGTAGAGTTAATGACAAGCAGGCATAATGGGGAAATTGCTACACCAAAACATCGCAGATGCGCGCACCAATATTATCTATGTAGAGAGTTTCTTTAAGCATCGGGCCTTTTTCTCTAAGCATTTCATGCATAGTAGGAAGCGCATCAAGTGCATTAGCCAAAGAAAGCGCCATTTGCTCAGAGGTCCCGATATCAAGCTTTGCTGCAATGCCCAGCTCGATCATTCTTTGGCTTAAAGTATCTTGACCTGAAGTGGCAACAGGAGAATTCGCCCATATATAATCAACTAATCGCGTCCTCCAAGCGTAGTTATTTTCCACTCCTTCCTGGGAAATCATTACCGTTAGATCGCTATCAAGGTACCAGTTTGCGCGATCATGGTATTGGACCCAGTCCACCAAATGAACTAGGCCAGCATAGTCGGCTGACTGCGCCATAGCCTCAATCTCGGCAGCAAGACCAACAAACAGTGGATGAGAGTTAAATGGATTCCTAACTCCTACAACGATAAGAACACAGGGGGTTATTAAATTCAATCTTGAAACAGCATCAAACAATACCTTTACATTGAACCAGGGATAAACTCCGCCAAACCAAAGTAGTTTTTTAACGCCTGGCTGCACGCCAAGCTCCTGAATTGGCGTAGCCGCAGGGACAGGCAGGTCTCTTGATATGCCAAATGGGGCTAGAATCAAGGGATCATCATCATAGTTTACTGGATTCAACCTGCCAAGTTGATGTAGAATTCCGCGATAGTAATGAATCTGATTGCTATTTGCGCACAAGAAGAAGGAGCCCTTGCAGAGCACCTCCTCCCACCTCACTCGTTCGACTTCGTACGCCGCCGCCTCTTCGAGACGCTCAGGTGATCGACGCGCGCACATTTCAACATGGATTGGAACATAGCAATCAAGAACTAGGACTTGGGTTGGCCCCATGCTGTTTGCAATGTCAAGCGAGTAATCTCCATAGCAATAACTTACAACGATAACTTCATAGTCGGGAAGCCTCTCGAGCATATCTTGTCTATCCTTCCAGCGTGCTAGCTTTACCCCATCATATTCAGCTGGCTGCACGTCTGTATCGTACCAGTTCGGATACATGAGAGTTACATCAAAATTCGGCATTGCTTCTTGCATGCCCTTAGCTAAATTCCAACATCTTAAACCTCCTCCTTCAACGGCTTGAATATGCTTAAGCGGTGGTGGCCCGAAAGAAATTACTAAAATGTTACGATAATGATTATCCACATCGATTGCTATGTTCCCTTGCTCTAAGAGATGATTATCTTCGACAGCAGGCAATAGATCAGAGCTGACAGTATCACTATGCGTTTGACTATTCAATAAGCCGACAAAGATCTCAAGAACGTGTCGCTTATTGTGGTCCAAGATAACTTTTTTCTTCCCAGCGCGACCCAGTTGCTCGCATTTGGCCGGGTTATCGATGAGATAATTAATATTTTCTGCAAATAATTGCTCATCTCCGTAGGGAATCGCTATTCCTGGGCCGGATTTAGCTATGGTTGCACTGCCCCCAGCATCTTCAAAGCATACAAAGGGCACTCCATTGGCCATACTGTCTAAAATTACAAGGGGATAGGGGTCTTCTCTTGACGTCAACATAAAGGCTGTTGCCTGTGCAAGCCTCTCTGCAAATTCGTCAGAGACAGGCTTAAACTCAATAAACTCATCGATGCCAAGTCGTTTAGCGTCAAACTTGCAAAAATCGACATAGTTGTCACTGTAGGGCGGGCATCCGTACCATGCAAATTTCAACCTAGACCTATGCTCTTCTTTACAATTTTCAAGAACTTGATATGCTACTCTAATGAAAATATCCAGTCCTTTGCGGGGTTCAGCTGTACCACAGCCAAGTAACAAAATAGAATCTTTTTCATTTGAAGAATTTACTATATTACCAGTGGGCTTTAACTCATTATCTATCGCTTTAGCTGAGCTAGACAGCATTTGCACCTTCCAAATATAGGGTAACACGCAAAGAGCGTCAGTATCCAGACCATACTCAACTGCAAATTGTTGGCGCACATAATCCGATCCAAATGCAAGCTTATCACAGTAAGTATGCGCATTAATGACTGTTTCTCGACCGCCAAAAAAGCTATTGATAACCGTTGGGAGCTCATGGATCCATCCTATACACCTAATATCTGGATCAAGACTGTTCAGTATCTCAGCATAACGAGTCGTAGTAATAGTATTAAATACCGCTACACGCGGATCATGGTTCGATATAATTGATTTTGCTGCATACTCGAAACTGTTGTTAAACTGAGAAAGCAGATATACATGGCCAATTTTGGAGTACGATTCGAGTTCGTTTCCACCTTCTACAAAAAGAAACACCACAGTGGCACCCATTTGGGCTGCGGCTCGGCCGAGATCAGCAAGAACCCTGGGGGCACCAGTGAGAGTGGCCTGATGGGATACAAGTAATACAGGTCTGTCTAGGGTTAAGGACCTTATAGAAGCTCCAAGTTCTTCCAGATATTGCCTGTTTTTTGCCATTGAATTAGATTCTGAGTAATTGATTGGCACAGGCTTGGCCATGGTCCTCGAAAGCCTCTCAAGATCTTACATAAGCACGGCTTTAACCACAAGCAAACCCTAGCCGCTAGTTGGCGATCACCTACCCGTGCCCTAAGCTGGGTCCAATAGGCTTGCGCTGCTGCTTGGCAGCGGCACTCGCAGTAGACCGTTCGAAAACTGGAGTCCTAAACCCCGACGCCGCGATGTCTAGGCCAAATGAGGAGAACGCAAGCCCAGATGTCACATCCCGTCGCAGCCGGTGCCTGAATAAACCCTAAAAGATTGCGGGAAATGCATTAGACTTAAGCTAACCCCAAGGCACACCTCCAAACTAAACCTGCGTACCAGCCTTGAAGTGAGGTGGCCTGGCGTTTCTGGACAGCCTCCATCGTTAACTTCCGAGTCGGGGCGCTGCCCCTGAAAGGGGCTCCCACCGTAGGCGAAGCCTTCTCCGAAGGAGTTGAGCAAGCGCCGCAGCCACTATCCCGAGTTCAAGGCCAGGGTCTCCATGGAGGCGATCCAGGAGGTCGCCGCCGACCATTTCATCCATCCTGCCATCCATCCAACCCAGGTGAGCCCTTGGAAGCGGAGGCTGCTTGATGGAGACAGCGAGCTTTTCGCCACGGGCAAGCAGACCAGAGATAAGGACGAGGGGCAGGCCAAGAAAGCTGAGCAATTCCAGCAGATCGGCCGGCTCCAGATGGAGCTGAAGTACCTCAAAAAAAGGTCTCGGCTCCTCTGAATGCCTTGAACTACGGAAGCCGGTGGAACATAATCAACCCGAGCTAAGCGGCAACTGGCAATGCGCCCTGCTGGGTCTGGCACGATTCACGCTGTACTGCCGGCCCAAACCAGTGGGGAATCGACAATGCGGATCGTGGCCAGGATCGATGCTCTCTAGCTGCAAGATCCCTTCAGCAGCAGCAGCCGGATGGTGAGCTACCTGGCCAGAGATGGAATCCAGATCAGCCGAGACCGGGAGCAAAGCCACATGCGGCGCATGGGCTTTCGGGCGATCTTCCAGAAACTGCGCACTACGGTCCCTGGTCATCCATCCGAGCGGTTCACCTGCCTGGTGGGTCTCTGCATGTTCATGGCAGTGGACCAGGGGTGGGCCACTGATATCACCTAGATCCCTCTTCAGAAAGGCTTTCTCTGCTTGGTGGCGATCGCGAACCTCTTCTCCAGGAATGTGCACGGTTGGAAACTGTACAAAAACATTGACACGGAATTCTGTCTGAATGCACCTGATATAGTGAGGGCTGCAACAAGCTAGAGATCTTCCACTCCCATCAAGGATGCCAGTTCACCTTATCGGAATTCGTGGCCAAGCTTCAGGCCGAGAAGATCAAGATCAGTTGGTCAGGTAGAAGCGTTGCTACGCCAACATCCAGTGGCTGGGGCGCCAGCTTTCCTGACAGACAACATGGTGACAGCGAGATGCTCATTAGTCATGCTACGATAAGAACATGTGACATATGATTTGCCTTGGACGCCCTATTCAATGCAGGCTGCACGCTCATTGAGGCCGCTGATTCTGATTACTCTGAATTGGTCTTGCTGCTTCCGGAGACCAACCCTGGGTGGGAAATAAAAACCATTTTTTCATTTTGGAATAATTCTAATAGCAGATATCTGATTTCCCTCAAGCACTCTTCGAGCGAGACATCCTTTTGGGTATCAGACAATCAAGGCAATCTACTTGGGAAAAGCGAACTAGACTTGATCTATGATTTAATTGCGCTGGACTGCTCATTTCTGTTCCACAGATGCTGTAGCAAGCGGGGCATCTTGCCGCTGAATCTGGATAAAGCAAAATCGCCGCTATTATCACTCCTCCTTATTGAGGTCATACAGGACAAAGACTTTTTGCCAATTCTTTTTGATCGTATTGATTTAAGCATCCTCTCCCTAGCTTACGAGGCCCTTGATCAACAGCCGGCCTGGCTCAAGAGTATTTGTGATCAGGAGCTAGTGGAGTCATCTGGGCACGAAATTCGCAAGAGCTTCGTTCAGTGCTCGGATATTCGAAAAGTATTTATGCCATTTGGCAATACTGGTTACGAGCAACTAATTACCACCTTCAGCGATAGCGGCTCAATGAATTACTCAGTAATCATCACTGGATGCATGCCTTCTTCCTGCCAAGCGGCATGCTTTTTTGAATACGAGACATGCTCGTTACGTATTTATAGAACCGCCATGAGTCCGGAATCCCTTATTGTCACCCTGATTGCCTCGATACTTGTCTACGCCATCAGGATTAACGATGAGGACACGTCAATTTGTGCCTCCTCCAATTCTGTCGATATCAGAGCTGGCGTTACTCCCACTCTTCTTATGTTAAGCAACCACGTTGGGCATCAGATCTGGTTTGAAGCTAGTGCGGTAGCTCACTGTGCAGAACTTATGACTGAAGGAAAAGACTCCGAAGTCACAAACTTAAATGCAATTATCCCAGAATCTCGCCAGCGGTTCCTAGATTATATGGCCTTATTCTCTCGAGATGCATTAAGCGGTTTGTCTACGGTAAGCTACGCATTTTCGTGGCCGCAATGTTTAGAGTATTGGATCAGACATCCAAAGCTTTCCATGCTGGTTAGCAGGCAGACTAAAGTGCCAAAGATTCTTGCAGATAGAGTCAAAGAATATTACACTGCACCTCTGGCTAGCTCTGTCTTTCAAGACAGTAATCGTACAGAGCTAAGCGCTACGCCTAGCAAGACCGTCGATCAATATATAGTACTCAACATACGTTCCGGGAATCGAATGCCGACCAATCAACTCGAAATCCTTCAAGCAATATCTAATTATATTCTTGAGCATACTAATTTTAGCTTGGCATTTACAGGCCTTAATCGGGGTGGCAGTGTAGCGTTTTCCTCGAAGGGGAATTTACAGCTACTTGAATATGAATTGGGGCTAGTTAATGACATTACTAGTATACTTCCTTCTCCATTTAGGCCCAGAGTGCTCAGCCTTATTGGCTCTGATATCAGCAATGAGTTCGAGATCCTTGCATCTTCTACAATACTTGCTATTGCCCCTTGGGGGGCAGGACTGGCCAAGCTTGCCTGGGCACTGAGAATTCCACTCATTATCTATGGTAACAAGCAGGTTCTTGATCACACATATGGCGACTGGGATATCTATACATCTACTGCCATCGTCGAAAATCCATCTATTAATCGATTTCTCCCGCCAGAATTTGTAGAGAACGTTCGTCAATTGCCAGAATCTGGACCTGGGGATTTGCCAAACTATAGGGAAGATTATTGCATTCAACGCGAAGGCGTCTCGAAGATTATAAATTTAATCACGGAAATGCTTTGTCTCACCTCTAAGCGTCACGAAAGCAGTTGATTGCGGCATCACTTCGGTCATGACTGGTAGAACAGTTTCTGCCTTAACCTTTGGTCGCAGTGACGAAGCTCCAGGCTAGCTGTTCACGTTGAATGAAGGTTTTCCTCCGGCCAGTCTGGGATCCCCAGGTTCAAAAAAGATGTCACCCCTTTCATCCGTACATCCGGGGGCTTGAGGAGATGACCAATGCGTCGCTACAGCGAGGCCGTCAAAGCTGATGAGAGGAGGCGGATGAGCCCGCCGCACAGGCAGAGCGTGGCCCGGATTTCAGAGGAGCTGGGCATCCTCGTGATCTCTCTCTACAAATGGAGGAAGACCTGTCGGTTGCAGGGGGAAGTGGTGCCGGCATCCGAGAAGGAACCAGAAGGCTGGAGTGCTGCCGACAAGTTCACGGTGGGGCTGGAGGCGGCCGGCTTGAACTCCACAGAGCTCAGCGGCTACTGAAGGGAGCGTGGGCTATTTCCTGAGCAGGTGAGCCGTTGGCGGCAGGCAGCCCAGGATGCCAACGCCAAGCCGGCGCTGACGATGGCCGAGCATAAGGAGCTCGAGAAGCTCCGCGCCAAGGACCCCCCTCTGCCAGAAATGAGGGGGCGTGCGAGTGGGTGAGAACCTTTGTGGATTGGTACAACCACCAACACCGCGACAGCGGCATCAAATTCGTCACGCCTCACCAGCGTCACAGCGGCACCGCCAAGGCAATTTGCCAGCAGCGAGCCGATATCTACAAGACGGACCGCCAGGCCCATCCAAAACGCTGGAGCCGATCCACTCGCTGCTGGCGCCAACACGAAGAAGTGTGGATCAACAAGCCACAAGAGGAGACCTATCCGATCCTCGAGCTACACTTAATCGAGGCCGCCTGAATGGCAGTCAAGGAGTTACACCTTCCCTGAAAGGCACCGCCCCTGCAGGAACATCACCTCCTGGGCCGGGCCCATGCAGGACCCGCCACTGCTCGACGCGGCGCTGAGGGGTCCGTTTGCGACGAAACCACTCCTTATCAGATCTAGCCTACTCTAGGTGCAGAAGCAGGGTCTGGGTTCAAGCTGCGGTGCCTTCTCAAACATCGGTACCAACACGCTCTCCCAGACCTCGGCCAGGGGATCGCCGCGGGTGCGCCAATGGCGACCGCGCTGCTGCCGTTGCCCCTGGGGCTGCAGCAGCAGCGATCGATCCGTTGAGCGCTACGCACCGAAATCCCCGCCGCATCAGCCGCCACCTGTTGGCTGAGCCCATTGGCCCGTTTTGCCACGTGCCACTCCTTGATTCGCAACGACAGAGGGCGCGTTGACTCGTCAATTCTGTTACTCCTAGTATCTTAATTGATTCATTTAGAATGTTCCTTCTGTGGAGCGGTCGGCAT
>Ga0114979_10002161_pt1 | contig 13304 bp, 10 predicted proteins | sample S_140625_EF_Meta_FD_87315 | JGI IMG/M metagenome (GOLD analysis project Ga0114979, IMG submission 87315) | Freshwater microbial communities from Lake Simoncouche, Canada to study carbon cycling - S_140625_EF_MetaG | ecosystem: Environmental > Aquatic > Freshwater > Lake | place: Lake... | reverse complement strand
TTTTTTGGTTTGGTCTTGTAAATTATCCCAAAATACCGGTTCCCCTTTTTTGCTGGGTCGACCTCCGGCTTTCCCTTCTAATTTTTTAATGCAATGCAAAAGTGGCGAACTGCTCTGCCAACCAACTTTTGCACTATTATTTTTAGTAACGAAAATAAAATGTGGTTTCCCAATCTTATCTATGATTCTTCCAGTGTTAATATTTATTAGAACAGAATTTCGCTTGGGAAGATTTTTACTATATGAATATTCACAATTATTTTGTTCAAGTATGTTGATTGTGTATCCTATTACACTTCCTGCTATAAGACTTTCCCCCCAATACTTTATATGTTGTTTCTTGGAACGGCTCAAATACGCACCTGGCAATAAACCAAGTAGCAGCTTAATGGCTGGGTTGTATTCTTTAAGGGTTGAGGTTTGAAGAATTGAAATCCCAGTTGTGGCAACAATAAATGAATTACTTTTCTCTATACTTTTCATAAAAATCTCGAGTTTTTTAAATTTTATTACTATAATATAAGCAAAATAAATTACATGTCAAAATAAATTTTATCTGTTTGGTTTTTTTATATTGTTGTCATCATGAAATCAAACTTCAAATGTAATTCTTAAGGAAATATCAAATTGCTAATGAGCAGTTTTGATTTAGATTCGGATAATATTCATTTTTAAACGATAAAACCTCTTTCAAATCATCCAAAAAGTTAGAACTCCCGGTAATCGTCCCGACAAAGAAGCCATCAATTTTCATTGATGGCTTTAAAATTTTCAAAATTTACAAAACTGTTTAGTGACACTTCAAGACCTAGTCTTGACAATCTTTAATAGACTCTGGTGCCCTGCGGAACACCGGCGCCAAAATAAAATACGCAAAGTGTACATTTTTTTACACACAAGACAAAACCTTTATAGTCCTTCAAGCGTTAGATAGAAATATGATTCAAGCCTATAATTTTTTAGCCAGCTGGCAGTTGTTTCCCGAAAAGGGCGTTTATCAAAATGGAGATCGTCCCAAAAGTGGTTTCTACAAAATTGAGTCCAACGAATCCAAGGATGCCATCAACATCAGCCACAATTGGGTAACGCTTGAAAATGACGCATTTGCCGCACAATATAGCATCAAGGCGGACGGCCTCTTGCATCCCTTCGAAAACAAGGAGTTGGCAGACCAGTCGAAGGTTACCTTCACCGACAACATCAACTTTGACATACATTTTTACCGTGCTGGACAATTAGTGTTGCATGTGATGCACCATATCTTGCCGAACGGATATTTGAAGATCACCCAACTGCGTAGCAAGGACAACGCAGAATTTAGCAATACAGAGATCTACCACAAGCAGATGAGCGTGCTCCCTTATGCTTCCTCGGTAAGTGGGGCCGTGATAAAGCCCACGCAGGAGGGTGTAATCAAGCACAAGGCCCTTACAGCAATGGAAGAGCAAACCAACATGCAGCTGAATCAAATCAGAAAACAAATAGAACTGCTTGCCATGCAGGCGCAGGAAATACAAAAGCGGAAGGAACTTTCTATGATGGTCTATGCCGCCAAGCTTTCCTTTAAACCAATTATTGGCCAAACCTATTTCTTATACTCCAAGCAAGACGACAGTTTTGTGCTGTCCATGATATCGCCTGCGGAATGGGGTGGAAACGGCCCCTTCAAGTCGTTCGAAGGCGCGGTTCGACTGCTGGCCGACCATACCTGGATGGAGATGTAAAAGCAGCTAGAAATCAATCGCAAAAAAACTTTTTTTATAGCTAGTGTTTTGAGCTTAAAAATTTTTCTTTTTGATTCGAAATAATTTATCCAACTTCTTAATTGGTAATTAAAATGATGCTTTTTATTTATTGCTCAAATTGCTCCAGTCTTCATAACTCATTTCAAATTTGATTTCCTTAGATCCATGCAATCCAACTTCCATCCAACCCGCTTTTCTATAGAATTTCTCAGCTCTTGTGTTAAATGCTGTTCCTAACCACACCGTAGCTTTTGTTTGTTTAAAATACCAGTCTAGCATTAACTTATGAAGTGTTTGTCCAATGCCTTTTTGCTCAAATTTCGGATCTATGAATAATGCCCATATGTTATTTTCTTTCAAATCTGCTATTGCAAAACCTACAATTCTATTTTCAATTTCGCAAACCCACCCCTTCCCTCTTTTATTAATGAAATCCTCGCAATCACGGTCTGTTACCAAATTTGGGTCTGAAAGTGTATTCTCTTTTACCGCATTTCTTACCACTTGAATTTGCTTGATATCTTCAGGTGTAGCTTCTCTAAAAATCATGTTTAAAATTATTTATTGGGTAAACTTCAAATGGTATTTTTTTAATCAGTTCATGTGCTTTTAAAAATGCTGAATTTTAAATTTGAGATTCCGAAACTACGCGATAAAATAGTTGTTGATATCTGAAAATTTCTTTTTGCGCAAACCATAACGAATGCTTAGGATCGTAGATATGTGTAGGCTCACTTTTTGCTCCATTAATTTCAATGATCATGAATTGCTTTCCCGCTTCCAAATCTTTAAAATTATCGTATCGAATATCCAATCTTCCATAATAAAAACCGTCTATTTTATTTAAAATGGCATCAAATGTTTCAATCAATTTGGGGGTAATCAATTCTTGTCCATCCAGAAATGCTGTACCACGATTGTGATTGCCAAAAGGTACCAAGCAACGCGTTTCTCCTAAAGGCAATATCTCCTCTAGATCCATCTGCATTTTTAGTTTTTGTTTTTGCATTTCATAACGCGGATTTAAAAGGAGTAAATCATGAATGCTGTGAACGCCATCACCGGTTATTTTTAAAAATTCTTTGATGGTAATGCCAGTTATTGTACCCTGTTTCTGACTTGGAAATCGGCAATAAAACAGGCCAATTTCATTTGGATAGTTACATTGCTCTTGGATTAAAAAATCTTTTTTAATAAAATCACGATATGCCATTAATGATTTTACATCACTTACCTTCTTGACGTCAATTCCTCTCAAACCTACATCTGGTTTAACGATTAACGGAAATGAAAAACCATTTCGAGAAACCAATTCATTCAAATCAGCAGGTGTATTATTTGAAATCAAAATTGTTTTTGGATATAAGTCAACTGGTAGCAAGTCATAAATGCTTTTTTTACCATCGTCATACAATCCGCCATTTTTAAAGGCAGGGTTTGATTTGCTGTAAAAACGAAATGATCGAAACCGAATCATACATCCAAGCCAGAAAAAAAATGTAGGCAGATAAATAATATATGCCGGCCAATATTCCCAATGTGTCAATTTATGCCACCACAATTTCATCTTTAATTATTGTTTTTTCGTCAGTCAACATGTCCATGTGTGTTATTGTAAATTGATTTTTTTCCAACACACATTGTGTAATGTTTTTTGTCCTTATGTTATTATTGCGATTGATTTGTAATCCATTTTCCGAATCTTCTTTATGTGTTTCGGAATGAAATGTCAACATGTTATTGCCATCTACAATAAAATTATTGTCCTTTAAAAATGAATCGAACCAATTTTTTCTTTGAGCCATTATCTCTTCAGAATACAAAGTTGCAGACGACCAAATATGAGCCTCCTCCGGATTTAACTCAACTTGCTCCTTCTCTGAACCATCCCATCTAAATTGATAAAGTTTTTCTTCGAAAAATGATATGATGGTGAATGGTTCAATTTTTTCTAGATTCAATGCTTGCCAAGCTAAAACAATGTGTTGGTTTTCTATCAAATCTAAAAGTATGATGCCTCTGCTTTTGTAATATGGGCCTTGGGATTTATGGCTTTTCTGCGCGCCATTTAAGAGTATACAAATTGTTCCGTTATTTTTTACACAGAACCATGTTCCTTTACCCACTGGATCTTCAGGATAATATAAATTAAAATTGCCTTTCTCATTTTTTTGGGGATGGATAGCATCTGAACGATTGATATTTTCATCCCGATTTGATGTAAAACAATATTGATCCTTTAATTTAATATAAGTTACCGTGCACATTGATGCATTAATTAATTAATAGAATATTTTCTTTGCCCAAGTTTTTAAACCACAATTTAATGGAACAACAATTTATAACTTTTTAATTGGTTCAGATTTGCTTTTATGAAACAAATATTCCAAAGGAAACATAAAAACCATAAAACATCTTTCCTGAAAATTAAAGCCATTGCAAAAAAACGCACATCATCTTCGATTCCATTTATGATCATCATTAAGTTTGATCTGCTCAATTAACTTCCCTTCATTGTTAAACGAAATAAATTGATAATGAATAATCTACTTTATACCATTGCAATCATTTTAATTATCATTTGGGCTGTTGGTTTTATTGGCTTTCACTTAGGTGGTTTAATTCATATCCTTTTGGTCATAGCGGTGATTTCTATTTTATTGAAAATAATAAAGGGTTCTACAAAATAATTGCACACATCTCGAGTAAACAACTGAACATTTATAACATTGTTTTACGGAAGTTATTCGAATGATTTTTACTTATTTCTCATTCAATTGTAGTCGCCTTTCTACAATGCCTCTTTCTATAGATTAAATAATTTGTTTGTATTTTGTAATCCTGGATTTTGCATCCATATGTATTAACTTCATCATTGGTAATATTTATCATCAATAAACTGATAACAAGATATTAAAAAACTGCTTGGTTGTAGTTTGCTTTCATGTTTATTACGGTAATTTTATTTATTGTTATAGTTAACATCAATACAAGATTTTGAAACCGATACATCAAATCAATGCCAATATTTCGAAGTGCACGCTAACAAATGTCAATGGCATAGAAGCCGACATTTTATCTTACGGCGCAACATTAACTTCCTTGCGCATTCCAACTAAAGATGGTAAAATTATAGATGTCGTTTTAGGTTTTGAAACAGCCGAGCAATATGTACAAACTTTTGAAAAAGAAGGGTCTCCATATTTTGGAGCTGTGGTTGGTCGATACGCAGGAAGGATAAAGAATGGGAATTTTATGCTGAATGATCAATCCTATCAAGTAGAAAAAAATCTCAATCACCAACACCATCTCCATGGCGGAAAACATGGCTTGAGTATGGCCTATTGGAAAATGATGGATTATTCCACCGATGGAAAATCATCCGCTGTAAAACTGCAGTATAATTTAAAAGAAGAAGATGACTTATTTCCCGGAGATTTGTTAGTAACAGTAATGTATACACTAACCGAAAAAAACGAATTGAAAATAACATACCAAGCTATTTCAACCCAAGACACCATTCTAAATCTTACGCAGCACAGTTATTTTAATTTGGATGGTCATGATGGTGATGTGCAAAATCAAATGTTGCAAATCAACGCAGCAAAAATTTTAGCTACAGATGCAGAATTAATTCCCAACGGATCTTTTATAGAATTGTCTGATCATCCATTTAATTTCGCTAACCCTAAACCCTGCCCTGATAGCATAGATACCAGTTTTGTACTTACAGAAAATGTACCTGTAATAGCAACATTATTCAGTATGCAGAATCAGCTTCGAATGCATGTTTATACCGATCAGCCATCTATTCACATTTATGTAGGCGGAAAATTAGAACCCGGCATCAAAGGAAAGCAGGATGTTGTGTATCATAGTACAAGCGGCATTTGTTTTGAAGCGCAGCATTTCCCAGATTCTCCCAACCACAATATATTTCCTACAACCTTATTGAAGAAAGGAGAAAATTATCATCAAACAACCATTTTCAAATTTGAAATCTAAATCACATGCAACTATTTAAAGTTTATTTTACGGCATTATTTGCATTTTCGATTTTGGCATCCTGCAGCCAATCACAAACATCATTACCTCAACCAAAGAAGGTAAATTTTGCAAAAGGTGCAGACATTGGATGGCTACCACAAATGGAAGCCAGTGGTTATCGATTTTATGATTCTAATGGCATTCAAAAACCATGTTTGCAATTGTTGAAAGACAGGGGCATGAACACCATCCGTTTGCGTGTTTGGGTAAATCCATCTAATGACCGCATCAACGGACATTGCAGCAAAGCCGAAACAATTGCGATGGCATTAAGAGCCAAAGAAATGGGCATGCGTGTTATGATTGATTTTCATTACAGTGACTCCTGGGCAGATCCATCAAAACAAACCAAACCTGCAGCTTGGAGCACACACAGTTTTGCAACATTACTCAACGATGTGTATGCACACACATATGATGTGGTAGATGGTTTGCGTCAGGCAGGAGTTACACCTGAATGGGTTCAAATTGGAAATGAAATTATTGGAGGTATGCTCTGGCCTGATGGAAGTACTAACAATTTCGCTCAATTGGTTCAATTGATCAACAAAGGATATGATGCGACAAAAGCTGTTGACCCGAATATAAAAGTCATTGTACACATTGATCAGGGAAACAACAATGCAAGATTTAGATGGTTCTTTGACAATGCGAATGCCAATGGTGCAAAATATGATGTGATCGGCGCTTCCTATTATCCATTTTGGATAAACAGCGACTACACAGCAACGATAGCAGATTTGGGAAACAATTTGAATGACATAGCCAACAGGTATGATAAAGAAGTGATGGTGGTTGAAGTTGGCGGAGATTTCACGTTGGTTCAAAATACATATGACATGTTAACCGCCGTAATCAATACCGTGAGAAATGTACCCAATAACAAAGGATTGGGCGTAATATATTGGGAACCGGAAGGAGAAAAAAGCTGGAGCGGTTATCAACTGAATTGTTGGCTTATAAATGGCAAGCCCTCTCCTGCTTTAAATGCATTTAAAAATTAATCATATAATAATAAAACCATGCCATTTTATTTCAAGCATGCATTACGTTGCATTGTTTTATTTTTTGCAATTAACCAAATGAATTTGGATGTTGTTGCCCAAAGCAGAACCATAAATAACTTTGGCCACCAATGGGAATTTACAAAGGACACTGCAACGCAAATGAACTGGACAACTGTAAACATTCCGCATACTGCAGCGATTGAAAAATTGGTTGTCATCAATCAATTTCAAGGAGTTTGTCATTACAAAAAAGCTTTCAAGATTAATGCACCGACAGACAAAAAGATATTTATTTATTTCGAAGGCATCATGATGGAAGCTGATATTTTGGTTAATGGGAAATGGATAACCAATCATAAGGGAGGTTATTTACCTTTCACGATTGACATAACCGGAGCTATTCTTCCCAATAAAACGAACAGCATTGAAGTAGTTGTTAAAAATACCGACAACCCGGAAATCCCTCCAGGCAAACCGATTAAAGACCTTGACTTCAACTATTATGGCGGCATCTATCGAAATGTATATTTGATTAACACAGAAAAATTATATGTAACGGATGCGGTTGCAGCAAATAAAAAAGGAAGTGGCGGTATTGTGGTTCACTTCGATAGTGTTTCTTCTACCGTAGCTAACGGACAAGTACAAGTGCACATTAAAAATGAACACGACGTGGCAAAACAAATTCGATTAGAATTGAATTTCGAATGCGTTCAAAACAAGTACCAACTAAATCCTATACAATCAAAACAGATTCGTCCATTTGTTTTTAAATCATCATCGATAAGCATTCCGGCCAATACAGACACCACCATCACGCAAACCATTCGTATTCCCAACCCGAAATTGTGGTCGCCTGAAAATCCGAATTTGTATGCTGTTTCCGTCAATGTTATTGGCAATGATAAGATTTGGGATGTTGTTAATGAAACTGTTGGTATTCGTTCGATTTCCATCGAAGCGGATGGATTTTATTTGAATGGCAAACGCAGATTTATTTCAGGAACAAATCGACACCAAGAGTATCCTTACATTGGTTATGCGATTTCGGATGCTGCACAATATCGCGATGCTGTCAAAATAAAAAATGCTGGATTCGATCTTGTTCGTTGTTCGCATTATCCTCAGGCAAGTGCATTTCTAAAGGCTTGTGATGAATTGGGAATAATGGTGATGAACAGCTTACCGGGATGGCAATTTTTTGGAAACACAGCGTTCCAAAATGAATCTTTTCAAAACCTAAGAGATATGATTCGCAGAGACCGCAATCATCCATCAATTGTCTTCTGGGAAAACTCGTTGAATGAAACTGCGATGACGGATAGTTTCATGTATGCAGCCAATGTTATCTTAAATGAAGAAATTCCATTTAAAAATACCATTGGCGCCAGCTGGATTGATAATAAAGAATATGCACTTTTTATTCCGGCAAGACAGCACGCAAAAGCGCCTGATTACTGGACAAAATACAATGAAAACAATAGAAAGATATTCATTGCAGAATATGGCGACTGGGAATATTATGCTCAAAATGCTGGATTCAATCAAACAGCTTTTGCCAATTTAAAAGAAGAAGAAAGAACGTCAAGACAACTTAGGGCTTTTGGCGAAAAGCGTTTGCTGCAACAAGCACTCAACTTTCAAGAAGGTTCTAATTCAAACAGAAAAGGATTGCATACCATCGGAGAAGCCAATTGGCTGATGTATGATTACAACAGAGGTTACAGTCCGGATATAGAAAGCTCCGGGATTTCGGACATTTTCAGAATTCCAAAATTTGCATATTATTTCTATCAAAGTCAACACAATCCGATTGTACATGATGACAAGAGAATTGTTTCCGGGCCGATGGTTTATATTGCCAACAATTGGAATGCACAATCGCCAACCGACGTAACGGTTTATAGCAATTGTGAAGAAGTTGCTTTGTATTTGAATGATTCGCTAATCAAGAAAATCAACCCAACAATCAGTACTTTCAGTGATGCATTACCTCATCCACCCTTTCTATTTTCATTAGATCATTTTGTCCCCGGCGAATTGAAAGCCGTTGGTTATATCAATGGAAAAGCAGTATCAAAAGAAATTGTTAGAACATCGAAACAAGCTAAAAAAATAAAACTATCGGTTGATTTGTCGGGCATTCCCATCCATAAAACGCAACCCGATGTTGTGTTTGTTTACGCAAAGGTTGTGGATGAAGAAGGCAATATAGTTTCGGATGCAACAAATGAAATTGAATTTCAACTAAAGGGCAATCAAGCCGAATTGATTGGCAATAATCCCATCAAAGCAGAAGCAGGTATTGCTACCATCTTATTAAAAACAAACAGCTTAGCAATCCCAATCAGCATTACCGCAACAGCGTCAACATTAACATCAGACAGCATACAAATAAAATAAGCCAACCGATATGAAAAACGAATTAGTTGCAGCAACAAAAGAACATTTCTTGTCTCATTTTGGACAAACACCAACCCACATCATTTTATCGCCCGGAAGAATAAATATCATTGGAGAGCACGTTGATTATAATGACGGATTTGTGTTACCCGCGGCAATTGATAAGTATGTATGTTTTGCAATTCGACCTACTCAAAACAACATGATTCATTTGGTTGCTATCGATTTAAATGATAGCTATCAATTTGATTATACAGAACCATTGCAGCCCATAAAAAAAACATGGGTCAATTATATTCTAGGAATTTTATATCAACTCAAAAAATCCGAGAAATTACCAATGGGATGCGAAGTTGCATTCAGCAGCAACATACCTATCGGCGCAGGTTTATCTTCCTCAGCGGCTTTGTCTTGTGGCATTTGTTTTGCATTCAACGAGGTCTTTTCTCTGGGATTAACAAAGAAAGAGATTGCACTCATTGGACAATTATCGGAACACGAATTTGCTGGCGTTAAGTGCGGCATCATGGATCAATTTGCCAGCGTATTTGGGAAGGAAAACGAGGTGATAAAATTGGATTGCAACACACTTGAATATAAATATTTTCCGGCTAACTTTAACGAGTATGCGCTATTGTTGCTCGATAGCTGTGTAAAGCACACGCACCTCACCTCAGGTTATAATACAAGAAGAATGGAAGTAGACACAGGTTTGAGTCAAATCAAATCTCATTTTCCTCAAGTGGTTAGTTTTAGAGATTGCTCTTCAGAGATGTTACAAAGCATTGAACCAAAAATGGACGCTTTGTTATTCAAGCGGTGTTTGTTTGTTGTACAAGAAATTGAGCGTGTACAGTTGGCCGTTGATGCATTAGAAAAAAACGACTTCGTTACATTAGGAAAATTGATGAATGCAACACACGAAGGACTTTCAAGGGAATATGAAGTGAGCTGCGATGAGCTGGATTTACTGGTAAGCAAAGCACAGGAAGATAAAGCAGTGCTCGGAGCGAGAATGATGGGAGGCGGATTTGGCGGTTGTTCTATCAATCTGATTCGGAAAGATGCAATAGAACATTTCATTAAAAATATCAGCTTTGCATACTACCAACATTTCAACATTCATCTAAAAGCATATACAATAAATATTTCTAACGGAACTTCTACATTTGAAAAGCCGTAATCGAATTCATTTTACTATTACAACTGTTTAAAATGCAACATTTATCTACCAAAGACTATTTCGTATTTTTCTTGTACTTCATCATCATTGCGGGCTATGGCATATGGGTGTACAGAAAAAAAAAGAAATTGCAAACCAGCAGCAACGATTATTTTTTGGCAGAAGGTTCGCTAACCTGGTGGGCAATTGGCGCATCATTGATTGCAAGCAATATCAGTGCAGAGCAATTCATTGGAATGAGTGGCAGTGGTTTTAAAATGGGACTGGCCATCGCAACATATGAATGGATGGCCGCTGCAACATTGGTTATCGTTGCCATATTTTTTATGCCGGTTTATCTGAAGAATAAAATCTTTACGATGCCGCAATATTTGTACAAACGATACAACAGCAATGTGGCAATGATTATGGCGGTGTTTTGGTTGTTGCTTTATGTGTTGGTGAATTTGACTTCCATTTTATATTTAGGCGCCTTGGCCATCAGTAGCATTTCTGGCTTAAACCTCACTGTCTGCATGATATTTTTAGCGGTTTTTGCTGTTATCATTACACTTGGCGGTATGAAAGTAATTGGATTTACAGATGTGGTTCAAGTGTTCTTTTTGATTTTGGGAGGATTGGTAACAACCTATTTGGCGTTGAACCTTGTAGCTAAAGAATTTGGTTCAGTTGGTGTGTTCAATGGTTTTCATTTGATGACAACAAAAGCACAAGATCATTTTCACATGATTTTTAACAAAAGCAATCCAAACTATATGGATTTGCCAGGGTTATCTGTTTTAATTGGCGGCATGTTGATTATCAATTTGAACTATTGGGGATGCAATCAATACATCACGCAGAGAGCGCTTGGTGCAGATTTAAAAACTGCAAGAAGCGGGATTTTATTTGCTGCTTTTTTAAAGTTGTTGATGCCGATTATTGTTGTATTGCCCGGAATTGCTGCCTATGTATTGTATCAAAACGGCAGTTTTCAAACGGAGATGTTGCAAGATGGATCGGTAAATCCAGATAGAGCATATCCAGTTTTATTGAACCTTTTGCCAGCCGGACTAAAAGGACTTTCGTTTGCTGCTTTAACCGCTGCTATTGTTGCATCCTTGGCAGGAAAAGCCAACAGCATCGCAACGATTTTCACGCTTGACATTTACAAAACAAAATTGAATGTTGATGCAGATGATAAGAAATTGGTGTCTATTGGAAAAATAGTCATCATCGTAGCCATGCTCATTGCAGTGATTGTTGCGCCATTTTTGGGAATAGATAAAAAAGGTGGATTTCAATACATTCAAGAGTATACGGGATTTGTAAGTCCGGGCGTGTTTGCCATGTTTATCTTAGGATTCTTTTGGAAGAAAACAACTTCAAATGCAGCGCTGTTTGCAACCATTGGCGGATTTCTTTTGTCGATTGTATTTAAGTTTATGCCGCATTGGATAGACTTGTCCGGTTTGAACGACATCGGCTTTTCGGTAGCCAATGCAGATGGTATTTTTGAAATTCCATTTATTGATCGTATGGGCTTTGTGTTTATCATTTGTGTGATTGGAATGGTAATCATCAGCTTGTATGAAACTAAAAAAGGAATCATTCCCAATGCATTGGAAATTGACAAAAAAATGTTTCGCGTTTCTCCGGCATTTATGGTGGGAACAATCATTATTGTTGCAGTGCTTGCAGCATTATATAGCTTTTTCTGGTAACAAACTTGTTTATTTGGGATGATGCCAAGAGGTATAAAACTTCCAGATTTCAATGCCAAAAAACCAGGCGGATACGACTGTGCCCAATGCGACAATCGCAGTAAAGACCATTAGGAAAAATGAATATTTTTTGAAGTCATCTTCAATGCGCTGTATCCTTTGTTTCTCATTGTTTTCCTTGATGAATTTCTCCATGTAACCACCATTGTTGCGGAATACCAAACCTTCCATGGATATAACCAACGGGTCGATGCTTTTGAGATTCTTATCCAACAACAATGTATAAAATAACATATTGGCTTCCCAGTCTTTCAAATCAAAATGTTCTTTTATTTTTTGTTGTACAATATCTTTTGTTGATGCGGATGCCTCATCTGTATAAAACTTTAGTCCTTTATACAAGTTCTCATATTCCGAAACCAATTCCTCCAGAATATAGTCCAGCTCTTTGTTGTAATTTTTTTCCATAGATAGTTATTTGAAGTTTACATCACGCCTACCCCTCATTATCTTCAAGATTTAAATAACCCACCATTTTATTTTTTTCATTGTGATTGGAGTCATCAGATCTATCATCAGCATATCTTTCATCATTTCTATATTCCTTTAATTTCACTGGTATCAAATTGATGCCAGAAGAGGTAATCAAAAATTCTCTGATTTCATTTGAATTGGCCATCCCTCTGGATTTCATCACATATAAAAACCTTCTTCTTTTTCCTTGCATTTCTTTATCCTCGAGCATCACCCAAGTATCTACCATTGAAGAAATACCTTCATCATTTGGGTTTCTTAAAATCGAGCCCAACGTAATTGCCGCGGTAAACATGATGGTGATTTGCTTGGATTTTAGGTACTCAATAAAGCGAATCAACAAACTTCTGATGTCACTGTTTAATCCTTCTGTCATTAAGTTGGTGACCGGATCGAGTATTAAAATGGTTGGCTTGAATGTTTCAATTTTTTCTTTGATGGTCATGAAATGTAATTCCAAGTTTTGCAGCGAAGGCCTTGAATAATAAAACAACAACAATTCTGCATCAACAAAAGGTTGCAATTCCATACCAATGGATTTTAAATTCCTGATGATTTGGGTAGGCGATTCTTCAAATGCACAGTACAAACAATGCTTATTTTTTTTGCAAGAATCATATAGAAACGATGCAACAATACTTGTTTTGCCTGTGCCTGCTGTACCAGAAATCAGAACGCTGCT
>Ga0114979_10002160_pt1 | contig 13306 bp, 11 predicted proteins | sample S_140625_EF_Meta_FD_87315 | JGI IMG/M metagenome (GOLD analysis project Ga0114979, IMG submission 87315) | Freshwater microbial communities from Lake Simoncouche, Canada to study carbon cycling - S_140625_EF_MetaG | ecosystem: Environmental > Aquatic > Freshwater > Lake | place: Lake... | reverse complement strand
CAGGGTTAGATAAATTCCGTTGTTCATGTGCAAGAAGATATCGATGTCAGTTGGCCACACCCTAAAGCTGCGGCTACTGGCTTGACCAACTACTAGCTTGCTACGCCAACGCCAACTTAAATGTGCCCATAACAGGCGAAACCAAAGTTTCAATTAGTAAAGATTCTTACCAGATTGACACGCGTTTAGCAGGCTCAAGCCACATCGCGTCATTCTCGGTGACATCAAATGCCTCGTAGAAAGAGTCGAAGTTACTTGCAACCTGGTTGCAACGGAACTCGCTTGGTGAGTGTGGGTCAGTTGCAAGACGCTGAATAGCAATAGCCTCTCTTGACTTACCTCGCCAAATTAGACCCCATGACATGAAGAATCTTTGAGCTCCGGTTAGGCCATCGATTACTGGCGGCTCTTTGCCTTCAAGGCTCATTAGATATGCCTTGTAAGCAATTGTGATTCCACCTAGATCTCCGATGTTCTCACCAATAGTAAGTGCACCGTTAACTTTGTATTCTTCGCTCAAACCTTCCGGAGTGAGCTCGTCATACTGAGCGATAAGCATCTTGGTTAGATCTTCAAACGCAGCTCTGTCTTCATCGGTCCACCAAGAAACAAGTGCACCATCGCCGTCATACTTTGAACCCTGGTCATCAAAGCCGTGACCAATCTCGTGACCAATAACGCCACCGATTCCACCGAAGTTAACTGCATCGTCGGCATCCAAGCTAAAGAATGGTGCCTGCAGAATTGCTGCCGGGAAAACAATTTCGTTGAAGCCTGGGTTGTAGTAAGCATTGACTGTTTGTGGAGTCATGTGCCACTCTTCACGGTCAAGTGGTGCGCCGATCTTTGCAGCCTCTTTAGCAAGCTGCCATGCTGATGCACGATTCACATTGCCAACCAAATCATTACGATCAATTGTCAAAGCTGAGTAGTCTTTCCACTTGCTTGGGTAACCAATCTTTGGATTGAACTTAGAAAGCTTAATCAAAGCTTTCTTCTTAGTCTCTTCAGTCATCCAAGTTAGGTTTGTGATGCTCTCGCGGTAAGCCTCAATCAACCAGTGCACTAGAACATCCATGCGCTCTTTTGCCTGAGGAGGGAAATGCTTAGCAACGTAGATTTCTCCCACTGCCTCACCCAGTGCTCCTTCAACAATCTGAACTCCACGCTTCCAACGAGCACGCATTTCAGGCTGTCCGGTAAGAGTCTTGCCATAGAAATCAAAACGAGTATTTACAAATTCATCGCTTAGGTATGGCGCGGTTGAGTTAATGACCTGCCACTGCAACCACAATCTAACTGCGGCGATGTTTCCTTCGTTGTATACAGAGTCCAAACCTTCAAAGAATGAAGGGGTCATGACTACGCTCTCGAAAAGAATCTTTGAGTCAAGTTGCATGCCCTTTAGGTAAGCATCCCAGTCAAATGTTGGAGTCATCTTCTTTAGGTGTTCAAATGTAATTAGGTTGTAAGTCTTTTCAGCATCACGAGTCTCAACAACATTCCAGTGCAACTTTGAAAGTTCAGTTTCAAAATTCATGATTGTGTGGGCATCGTTGTCGGCATCAGTTGCTGACCAACCTGCATGCTGCAACATGTTAGAGATGTAAGGAACATATACATCTCTGTATGCTGCGTACTTCTCATCGTGGTAATAAGACTCATCTGGTAGGCCTAGTCCACCTTGATACATGTTTACTAGGTAGCGCTCAGGGTTACCTGGATCATTGTTGACATACATGCCAAAGATTCCACTGACGACACCGCGCTCTAGTTCACCCATAAGGTGGGTGATTCCAGAAAAGTCTGCTGCGGCAATTCGAGCAAGGTCTGCAGCAATTGGAGCTGCACCTAGTTCATTTGCTCTTGCCTCATCCAAGAAGGATGCATACATGTCACCAATCTGCTGGCTAACACCTGGTTTAGAGTTTGCTTGAGCTTCTTCAAGGATTGCCTTAACAGCATCTTCTGAGTCATCTCGAAGTTTGTAAAAAGAACCATGAACAGCCTGATCGGCTGGAATGTCCTCATTCTTGAGCCAATCACCGTTGGTGTGGCGGAAAAGGTCGTCTTGTGGGCGGACACTGTGGTCAAAGCCCTTTGTGTTTATTCCTTTAATGTCAGTCATGTGAGTAATTCTAGGGCTGTTGAGGAACTCTTGTTATCTCTAAACTAGGAAGGGTGGAATTACAAAAAATCATCCTGTATTACGGCTTCACTCCGATATCAGATCCGGAGGCCGTCAAGCTATGGCAGCAGAACCTCTGCGAGAGCCTGGGGCTCAAAGGCAGAATCCTGATTTCCAAGCATGGCATCAATGGAACCTTGGGTGGCGACATGTCAGCGCTCAAGAAATACGTAAAAACCACCAAGCAATACCCTGGATTCAGGAAAATTGACTTCAAATGGTCAATGGGAACTGGACAAGACTTTCCTCGCCTAAGAGTCCGTGTTCGCAATGAATTAGTGGCATTTGATGCCCCAGATGCCATCACAGTTACTGAAAAAGGCATCGTCAATGGTGGAAAACACCTAAAACCAGCTGCGGTTGATCAATTAGTGGCTGAAAGAGGCGATGAGGTGGTCTTTTTTGACGGCCGCAACGCTTTTGAGGCTGAAATAGGCCGATTTAAGAACGCTATCGTGCCAGATGTGCAGACAACCCATGATTTTGTAGCTGAAATCAAGAGCGGTAAATATGACCACATCAAGGACAAGCCAGTGGTCACTTACTGCACAGGAGGAGTTCGCTGCGAAATTCTTAGTGCAATCATGATCGATAACGGCTTCAAAGAGGTTTACCAAATTGACGGTGGCATTGTTCGATATGGCGAGAGTCAGGGAGATAAGTCACTCTGGGAGGGCTCCCTTTACGTCTTTGATGACAGATTGAACATCGATTTCACTCCAGATGCGGTCACCATCGGTAAGTGTGAAAAATGTGCCGCACCAACCAGCAAATTCAGAAACTGTACTTCCCTGGGTTGTCGAGATCTGATTCTTCTGTGTGATGGTTGTGCTGAAATTCCTGAGAACCTAGGTTGCGCTCCTACTCATACCCGCGGTAAACGTCGTTCACAAGTCGGTTAGGGTTAGCAGTTTTTGCTTGCCTAGACCACTAAAGACTTTGGTCACCTTAAACTTGTCATACAGCGAGTAAGGAAAAGTTTTGGGATTTGTAGAGAACTTTGAACGTCGCCTTGAAAGATTCGTCAATGGTGCTTTCTCCAAAGCATTTAAATCACAGTTGCAGCCAGTAGAGATTAGTTCGGCTATCAAGGCGAAGATGGATGCCAGCGCTGCGGTGATGGGTAAAGACCGCATCCTCGCTCCAAATGAATTTCAGGTTTCACTAGCGCAAGTCGATTATCTAAGATTGCAATCTCTTGGAGAGAGTCTTGTTCATGAGGTAACCAAAATGGTTTCTGCGCACGTCAAGAAACAGCGCTATCAATTAGCTGGATCATTACAAATTAACCTAACTCAATCTTCAGCGCTAGCTTTAGGTCAAATACAAGTTACTGCCAGCGGATCTAAAGCCGAGCAAGTGGTCAACGTTAGTTGGGTGCCTGCTCTAGATATTGGTGGAAAAAGATACTTGCTAGCCAAACCACGCACAACAGTTGGTCGAGACGGTTCAGCAGATATCCAAGTCAATGACACTGGGCTTTCTAGAACACACTTCGCAATTATATGGAATGGAACAAGTGCAAGAGTAGAGGACCTTGGATCTACTAATGGAACAAATGTCGCAGGTAGAGAAATAAAATCAGAACCTATCTCTGCTGACACAATCATTCAAGCCGGTAGAACAGAATTTGTTTTTAGAGTCGTCGCTAAAAATTCGGATGGAGAATAGTTATGAGTGAATTAGCTCTCTTCATCGTTCGCGCTGGATTTTTAATTGTGCTTTGGCTCTTTGTGCTTAGCATCATCGCCATCATCCGAGCAGATTTATTTAGTGAACGAGTTCTCACTAAAGTTGTCGAGAAGAACTTACCGACCTCTGTTTCTTCGCCAACCACAGGTCTAACCAACGTTGGTAACTTCTCAGCTGCACCAGGTTCTGCAACCATTGTCTCTGCAATGAGTGAAACCCCGGCAACTCTTGTAGTTATTGATGGGCCACTTCAAGGTCTTGAGGTCGCGCTAGATAGAAGAGAAGTTCGTATTGGACGAGCACCTAATAACGAGTTTGTAATTGAGGATGACTACGCATCATCTCAGCATGCACGCTTACAGAAGACAGACGAAGGCTGGCTGTTACAAGATCTAAATTCAACTAATGGGACTTACGTTGATGGTGCGCGTATCGGAGCTCCTGTTTCAATCAAGCAAGATATGCAGATACGAATCGGTAAAACTATTTTTGAGTTAAGAAGCTAATCATGGGCTTCAAGATAGTTAGTGCTTCTCTAAGCGATAAAGGCAAGGTTAGAGCCAGCAATCAAGACAGTGGTTACTCTGGTGTGAATCTTTACCTTGTCGCTGACGGAATGGGTGGGCATGCTGGAGGAGACATTGCTTCAGCACTGGCTACCCAGCTTGTGGCAAAGGTAGATGATGTTTACCCAGACAGCGACCAGGCCATCGATTCCTTACTAACTGCAATGCGTGAGGCTAACAAGAATCTTTCTGCAACTGTTGATCAATTCAGTTACCTAGCTGGTATGGGTACCACTATGGATGCGGTGTTATTCACCGACGGCATTGCGAACATCGCTCACATTGGTGATTCAAGGGTCTATTTGCTGCGCGATTCTAAGATGATCCAAATCACTAAAGACCACACTTTTGTTCAACAACTGATTGATTCCGGAAAGATTACAGAAGAGGAAGCTCTGTATCATCCTCGTCGAAATGTGATTTTGCGTGTCCTTGGTGACACCTCTGAAGAGCCTGAATTTGATATTCATCAGCTAGAAGTTATGCCTGGTGATCGTCTTCTACTTTGCTCCGATGGACTGTGTGGTGTTGTGCCATCAGCTCTAATCGAGGAGAACATGAAGGTAGGTAACCTTCAGGAGGCCATCGAACTTTTGGTTGACGAGGCAAAAGAATATGGTGCGCCAGATAACGTAACCGTTTTATTGCTTGAAGTAAGAGACGAAGCGGACGCGGTGGAGCCGCAGCCTATTTTGTGGTTAGGGTCAGCTGCTAATGAAGTAGTAATTAAACCAAACAGCGCTGGTCGAATTCTAGAGATGTTCAGTCCGATTAGATGGTTTGAGGCAATACGAGATGCTGGGAAGAAAGAATCTTTCTATTCGCAGAACGACCCTGCACTGGCTAAGGCTCTTGATGAGTTTGGTGGCAAGGTGCGCTCATGGAGGCTAAGAGGAATTGCTCTGATTGTTGTGTTAGCAATTCTGGCGGCTGGCTCACTATGGGGAGTTTATTCATACGTTGAATCTCGCTACTACCTAGGTGTTCAAAATGGCAAAGTAGCAATTTACCAAGGCATCAAGGAAAGTTTTGGCGGCATAGGTTTCTCGCATCTTTACTTGGAATCAGAAGTGAGTCTTAGTGATCTTCCAGATTTCCAGCAGGATCTAATCTTGAACAGCATCTCAGCTGACAGTCTTGAGGACGCCAAAACGAAACTAGAGAAAATTTCTGAAAGTCTAAACAATGGCTAAAGCCACTGGACTGACTCGAGTGCTTCCAAAAAAACGCAACCTAGAGCTAATGATGTTGGTTTTCGGTTTTGGTATTTACGCATTCGAATTGTCCCAAGTTCAGTTAGCGACGATACAAATCCTAAGACCTGATGCTTGGTTCATCTTTGCTCTCCCGGTTGTTGCGACCACTATCTTCCATCTTGTGCTTCGCTTCAGAGCAAGCGACGCCGATCCAATAATTCTTCCTATTGGTTTTTTACTAAACTCCATCGGAATTGTGATGATTTATCGATTGGACTTGGCCAAATCTATGAGTGATCCTGATAGTGCCACGGGAACTCGTCAAGTAGTTTGGACAGCGCTTGCGGTAGTGCTTGCTGCCGTTGTTCTTTGGTTAGTAAGGTCCCACCTTTCGTTTAGAAAATACATTTACTCAGCGATGGCGCTAGGTGTCTTGTTATTGGTATTGCCTCTTCTTCCTGTTATCGGAAGTACAACCAGCGGTGCACATCTTTCAGTAAATCTTGGGCCAATCAGTTTTCAACCTGGAGAAATAGCAAAAATAGCGTTGACTATATTCTTTGCCGGCTATCTCACTTCCCGAAGAGAATCATTAGCTCTGGTGGGGCGAAAGGTTTTAGGCATTCGAATTCCTCCAGCTAGGGAACTAGGGCCGATTGTCTTTATCTGGTTGGCCAGTTTAGGCGTCTTGGTTTTACAGCGTGATCTTGGTACTTCACTTTTGTATTTTGGACTCTTCCTAGTTTTGCTCTACGTCGCAACAGCAAGAGTGTTTTATGTATTAGTGGGTTTGGTTATGTTCGTGGCAGGTGCACTTATTGCATCCCGTCTGATGAGCTACGTTGGTGACCGAGTTTCGGCGTGGCTTGATCCGCTGAGCGAGAGCAACTATGAAGCAATCGGTGGGTCCTACCAGTTAGTTCAATCTATGTTTGGTTTAGCGCACGGTGGTTTATTTGGCACAGGTTTGGGTGGTGGATTGCCATCGATTGTTCCTTTGGCAGAGAGCGATTTCATTATTTCTGCAATAGGTGAAGAAGTTGGTCTTGTAGGTCTGTTTGGTTTGTTGGCCTTATACATGGTGCTTGTTTCGAGAGCTATCCGAATTGCTAACATGCACTCCGATGATTTCAGCAAACTACTTGCTGTTGGTCTAGGTTTTGTAATTGCCCTGCAGTGTTTCATTGTTATCGGCGGTGTGCTTCGCGTAGTTCCACTAACAGGGCTGACAACTCCACTACTAGCCGCTGGTGGCTCCTCACTGGTGGCGAACTGGATCATCATTGCGCTACTACTTCGGTTATCCGACACTCTTCCTAAGCCAGGGACGGTGAGCGAATGACCCCTGAACTAAAAAGAGTCGCTAATTTTATTTTGCTGATGTTTCTTTCTTTGTTTGTCGCAGCCAGTGCAATGCAGGTCATAAATGCTGACTCACTAAACAACGATTCAAGAAACCAACGTGCCGTATATGACGGCTATAAAACTCAACGTGGGGCAATTCTTGTGAATAACAAGCCAATTGCGGAATCAGTAAAAACAGCTAACGCATATAAATATCTGCGTAAGTACACTGGTGAACAATACAGTGCACTCACAGGTTTTTACTCACTGTTCCAAGGACGTAACGGACTTGAGAACATACTGGATAGTTCGCTGCGCGGAGATAACTCGGCACAGTTCTTCGAACAGCTCAATGCTTTGCTTTCTGGAAATGCAGTTAGTGGTGCTTCAGTTGAGTTGACTGTTGATGAAGATGTTCAGAAAATTGCTTGGGATGCGCTAGGGGATATGCGCGGTGCTGTGGTGGCAATCGAACCTTCTACTGGTCGAATACTCGCGCTAGTTTCTAAATCTGGTTTTGATGCAAACCTGCTATCCACTCACAACACTGCGGATGCCTCAGCGAATTACAAAAGACTTCTGACTGATCCAAAAGCTCCTCTAATCAACAGAGCTATAGGTGGAAACCTTTATGCTCCTGGTTCAGTGTTTAAGTTGATTGTTGCAGCGGCCGCATTCGAATCAGGTAAATATAATCCTGCAAGCACTCTTCCTAACCCGAGTAAGTATGTTTTGCCGGGTACTAAAACCACCATCACTAATTCTGGTGAGGGTAGGTGTGGTGGAGCAAAGACTGTCTCTATCGCTACCGCGCTAAAACTCTCCTGCAATATTCCTTTTGCCCAATTAGGTATTGCTCTAGGCCAAGACGCTATCGCGGCACAAGCTAAGCAGTTTGGCTTTGGCGAAGCGCTGTCCATTCCGCTGAAGGCAACACCGAGTGTTTATCCTGAAAATCTAGATGATGCCCAAACTGCACTTACTGCCTTTGGTCAGTTTGACGTTCGAGTTAGTCCGCTACAAATGGCATTGGTTAGCGCGGCGATTGCTAACGGTGGTGTGGAGATGAAGCCATATCTTGTAGACCAGATTTTCACATCTAATCTGACCGTCTTACAAACAGGCAACCCAAGTGAGCTAAGACGTTCAATCACCACAAGCACAGCAGAGAGACTAAAGCAGATGATGATCACTGCCGTTTCCTCAGGTGTAAGTTCTAACGCTCAGATCAAAGGCATTCAGGTAGCCGGCAAGACCGGCACAGCTGAGAACGGCGTCGGAGACCCATACACGCTATGGTTCACTGGCTTCGCACCAGCCAATCAACCGAGAGTGGCGGTGGCAGTTGTAATTGAAGATGGCGGTGGAATGGGGCAATCCGGTCGAGGTAATACTCTAGCTGCCCCAATAGCAAAGAAAGTAATGCAGGCGGTGTTGTCTAAATGAAGCCAGAAGAAGGAAAGCTTTACGGTAACCGATATCGACTAATCAAGAGAATTGCTACCGGTGGCATGGGTGAAGTCTGGGAAGCTCAAGATGAAGTGATCCTTAGGCTTGTGGCAATCAAGATCTTGAAGCAGCAATACATGGGTGACCCTGACTTTGTAGATCGTTTCAGAACCGAGGCGAAGCATGCTGCGATGATTAACCATGATGGCATAGCAAACGTATATGACTACGGTGAAGATGAAGGTAGTGCCTTTCTAGTAATGGAGCTAGTGCCTGGCGAATCGCTTTCGACAATTCTTGAAAGAGAAAAGACTCTCCCACAAGAGCAAGTGATATCAATAATCGCCCAAACCGCACTTGCGTTAGATGCTGCCCACCGAGAAGGTTTAGTGCACCGTGATGTCAAGCCAGGTAACTTACTTATCACACCAGAGGGTCATGTAAAAATTACCGACTTTGGAATTGCAAGAGTCGCTAATCAAGTTTCGCTAACGCAAACCGGTCAGGTCATGGGCACTGTTCAATACTTAGCGCCAGAACAAGCTACCGGTAAAGCAGCAACTGCAGTTGGGGATATTTACTCTTTGGGCATTGTCGCCTATGAAGCTCTTGCTGGAAGAAGGCCGTTCAAAGGCGATACCCAGATGGCTATTGCCATGGCTCAAATCAATGACGCTCCTCCAGCACTGCCGGAGGGAATTGATCCTAGGCTGGTCCGATTGGTCATGGACTGCCTAGCAAAAAAACCGGATCAAAGACCCCGCACTGCCCTTGAATTAGCAGCCAGAGCCGAAGCTCTGATGGTGAATAGTCGAGTTCATATCCCAATCCGAACTGCCGGTAGTAACAATCAAGATTTGGTTAGTGATGAAACTACTTTTATAAACACCGACACCAAGCCAACCACCACTGTGCCAGCTATATGGCCGTGGGTCGCTGTGATTCTTATTCTGCTTGGTGCAATAGCTGCAGTGGTTTGGGCTGGTCTGGTATCACCAAGGGAAACAATCAAGCCAACCCCTACGCCGACCAAAACTCAAACAACCTCCCCCACACCAACCCCAACACCAACAGTGGAAACAGTTGTGGTTCTGATCAGTGACTACCAAGGCTTAGACGTTTCTCTCGTGGTGCCAAGGCTTTCTGAACTTGGCCTAGTGGTAGAGCCGATTGCCGGCACATCGGTTCCTGCAGATGATCCTCGGATATCTCAGGTCTACGATCTTTCACCTTTGGGAACGCTACCTGTAGGCAGCAAGATAACCGTCTACTACTATCAACAAGTGGTGGACTCAAACACGGTAACCAACTAACAGGTAACACTAAGTTTCAATCACCTAAGCAAAGATAAACTTGGTGAGTTAGCCAAACGAGATAGGAGCGATGAGTGTCAGATAGCAAGCGCCTCATCGCTGGCAGGTATGAGCTAGGCGAGCTAATTGGCCGAGGTGGGATGGCCGAAGTTCACTCTGGTGTTGACACTCGTCTCGGCAGAACTGTTGCCATCAAATTGCTAAAAGCTGATTTGGCAGCTGACTCAACTTTTGAAATCAGATTCCGTCAAGAAGCACAAGCTTCTGCTCGAATGGCTCACCCAACAATCGTTCGCGTATACGACGCCGGTGATGAAGTAACACTTGATTCAAACGGTGTTGAAAGACACCTGCCTTACATCATCATGGAATTAGTTACCGGTGATGTTCTGCGAGATATCCTCCGTCAAAGGAAACTCACGCAACAAGAGGCAATCTTCTACGCAACTGGAATACTTACCGCCCTTGAGTTCTCTCACGCAGCTGGAGTAATCCATCGAGACATAAAGCCTGCCAACGTGATGATTACCAGTTCTAACGCGGTAAAGGTCATGGACTTTGGTATTGCTAGAGCGGTAAGTGACTCCTCAGCAACACTTGCTCACACAGTTGGTATCGTCGGGACAGCGCAGTACTTCTCCCCGGAGCAAGCTAAAGGCGAATCGGTAGATCTAAGAACTGATCTTTATTCGACCGGTGTTCTACTGTATGAAATGCTTACCGGTCGTCCACCGTTCACCGGTGAAACTGCTGTTTCAGTTGCCTATCAGCACGTTAGTGAGATAGCTCCTATTCCATCGAGCATCAATCCAAGCATTTCTTCCGCCCTGGATTTAGTTGTGATGAAGGCTTTAGCCAAAGACAAGAACTTCAGATTCCAGTCGGCCAGCGAATTCAGAGCTGCTCTATCGGCTGCCGCCTCTGGAAGATCTATGCCAGTATTCAACGACAGTTCTCAACCTCCAACAACACCTCTGCAAACAATTGGAGAAGAGCTGATTGCAGCCGAGACAACTGTTATGCCCGAAAGTGACCCATTCGCTGAGTTACTCGGTTCTGCAAATGATGAGGTAACCAACCCGGTTCCAGTGGTTGAGCCAGTAAATGATTCAACGGAACTTTATGAAAATGGTTTTTCCTTGCTGGGCTTTGAGAACAATGAAACAGAAAGTTTTGAGCCAGCAAAAACACAAACCAAGCTAAAGCAAGACAGGCCTTCATCCGGTTGGTTCTGGGGAGTTGGTAGTGGTGCGACAGTATTCATTGTCGGCTTCGTAGTTTGGCTCATAGCTGGTGGAGCAGCATTCATTTCCTTCGGTGGAAATACTGATACCAAGATTTCCGTCGCAGATGTTGTTGGTAAAACTTATGACGAAGCTTTTACGATCTTGACTGGTCAAGAGTTGTTGGTCGATAAGCAACTACAAATGAGCGACAGCGTTGCTGCTGGAAGTGTTATCTCAACTGATCCTCCTGCAGGCCAGCAAGTCGGAGCGAAGACAACTATCGCCGTGATTGTCTCAACAGGAAAAGCGCAAGCATTGATGCCTGATTTAGTTGGCATGACTGAACAGGATGCGATTCTCGCTCTAACTAATGCGAAGCTAACGCTAGGCACAATCACGCAGAGCGATTCAGCAACAGTTGCGAAGAACTTAGTCATAGCTACCGACCCTGCAGCCAACAAAAAAATTCCTGGTGACACAGTTGTGAATATTGTGCTTTCAACCGGAAGCGTCGTAGTTCCAAATATTGTTAATCTAGAAATTAGCGATGCTCGATCTCAGCTAACTGCCCTTACAGTTGGATACACCGTCGAGACACAGGTAGATCCGACTTGTCTGGGAGTAGCCGGCACTACAGTAATTGCTCAGTCAATTGCACCGGGCATTCAGCCTCAGCTACAAACAATTGTTTTGACGTTGGAGTGTTTAGCGAACTAAAGGTTTACCAAAGGGCTCAGGCTTTTTGCTTTTTCAGCGGCGCCTTTTAGTCCTAGCGACTCGAGCCAGTTACCAAGCATCTGATAACCGCCTTGAGTAAGAACTGATTCAGGATGGAATTGAACTCCGTAAATTGGCAACTCTTTGTGTTGCAAACCCATGATTACACCACCAGCTGTCTTGCTGGTAACTATTAAATCTTCTGGAACAGTGTTAGCCACTACCGCCAAAGAGTGATATCTAGTTGCTGTGAAAGGGTCAGGAACGTCTTTATAGACCAAGCTTCCATCGTGAAATACCTGGCTGGTTTTACCGTGCATGAGTTCTTCAGCGCTGGTGACAGTTGCCCCCATGGCTTCGGCAATTGCCTGGTGGCCTAGACATACACCAAAGATGGGCTGGCCCGATTCAAGGGCTAGTTTGACGGTTGGAACACTTAGGCCCGCATCGGCTGGGGTGCCAGGCCCTGGTGATATCAGGACAGCGTCATATTTAGCCAGTAATTCGGGTAATTCCGCCTCTGAAACTGTGTCATTCCTCAGTACCTCGGTGGTAGCTCCCAACTGCTGGAGGTAGCCGTTAAGGGTGTATACGAAGGAGTCGTAGTTATCTAGTACCAGTATCTTGACCATAAGGATTTAACCCTAACTTGCTTAGGGTGCCCTCGTATTAGAATTGGGGAATGTCTGAAAATGAAAATGTAACCCCAAAGCTACGCAAGCGTCCAGCCAAGCCTTCTGCCCCTGATTCAGTCAAGGTTAAGAAATCCCAAGAAGGCAACCCGTCCTGGTTCATGCCAGTAACCGTTGGTCTACTGGTAGTCGGACTCGTCTGGATCATGGTTTATTACATTAGCCAAACCGTATTCCCACTAGGTTCCGGTGCTCCTATCAACATAGGTCCAGGAAACATCATTGTTGGATTTGGTTTGATGATGGTTGGCTTCGGCTTCCTTACTCGCTGGAAGTAATTAGGCAGATAGCCCAACTAATCCAGCGTTACCAAAGATCCACGCTGCGATAAGAATAATTACAATCGTCGCTAGTCCAACTACCTGAAAACCTGCGCGAGATTTTTCTCTAGTTGAGACAAGAACGTAACCGATTGCAGCACCGACAACTAATCCACCGACGTGTGCTTCCCAAGCGATGCCTGGTAAAAATCCAAGCAGAAGATTTAGTCCAATAATCAAATACATTTGACCTGCTTGGAGTTTCAGCACAACTAGGAAAACTAGGTAAGCACCCATTAGACCAAATATTGCTCCGCTAGCTCCGACCACTGAACCGAATTGAGTTGAGAGCAGCAGAAAGCCTAACCCGCCACCAAATATAGAAAGTAGATAAAGAGCTAGGAACCGCAATCTACCTAGCATAGGTTCAAGCAAGGTGCCCAGAACAAACAGGGAATACATGTTAAACAGAATGTGTGTGATCTGAGTTTGCGAGTGAGCAAAACCAGAAGTGAAAACTCTAAGTATGTTTCCGTATTCTGTATCGCTGCCAACATTCGCATAGAACAAGTACATTGACAGGCCAGGGAATATTTGTTCTGCGATGTATATAACGACATTTATGGCAATCAGTGCAAAAGTAATTGGGGCTGCGCTAATCAT
>Ga0114979_10002159_pt1 | contig 13308 bp, 11 predicted proteins | sample S_140625_EF_Meta_FD_87315 | JGI IMG/M metagenome (GOLD analysis project Ga0114979, IMG submission 87315) | Freshwater microbial communities from Lake Simoncouche, Canada to study carbon cycling - S_140625_EF_MetaG | ecosystem: Environmental > Aquatic > Freshwater > Lake | place: Lake... | reverse complement strand
ATTTGTTTTTGATCTCCCATAATTATTATTTAGTAAATAATAGTAACTATTATTTACATTAATTCATTTATATATTTATATATTTATATATATTACCTTTTTATATTGAATTTTCTATATTTACACGATAAATTAGTAATCTATTAATCAAATCTTCTTTTTTCCCAGTCAATTTAATATTATATAATCGAAGTTCTGTTTTAATAGTTTGAATTGTTTTTTTTTTATAATCATTCAAAACATTACTGCTTATATTGTTTAAAATTTCTTCTTCTTTTATATTATATTTTACATGACTATTACAGAAAATTCCTAATTTTGTTACACAAGCATTTTTCTTACATAACTCTGAATTTTTTTCTATATATTGACACTCATTTAATTTTATTGATAATTCATCAGGATAGTTAACACCTTTGACTGGTTTATTATTATAATATTTAAAATATGGCAATATATTTTTTGTAATAGTTCTACAATACGGACATTTAACTTCATTTAATTTTAATTTAGAGTTATCTAGCATTTTTTTTGTTTTTTGTTCTAAAACCTCATTATATAATTCAATATAGTTAAATTTATGATTACATTCCAAAGTTATATAATTGGCCACCAATAGTTCATTGCTAATTAAACATTTTTCATTATTACTATTATTTTCATTTAAATTATTTTCATTTAAATAATTCAAAAATATTTTATTATTCATTTAAGTAAATAAGTTGGATTATTTACTTAAATTATGTATTTAAATTTAAATTATTTTATTATTTAATATTATTAAATGTCATTTTCTAAAGAAACTTGGGGCAATAATATTTGGTTTTTATTTCATTCATTAGCCCATAAAATTAACGAAGATAAGTTTGAATTTCATAAAAATAACATTATTTTTATAATAAAAACAATATGTAATACATTACCTTGTCCTGATTGTAGTCGTGATGCTACTGCTATGCTAAATAAAATAGATTTTAATATTATTAGAAATAAAAATGATTTTAAAATGTTTATATTTAATTTTCATAATGCTATTAATGCTAAATTACAAAAACCTCTATTTAATTATCAAGATTTGGATAATAAATACCAAAACATAAATATTGATGCTTTATATAATAATTTATATATAATATATACTACAAATACTAATATTCCACAATTAATGTCTTCTAGTTTTCATAAAAATCTATCTTTTCCTAAAATTAAAGAAGCATTAGATGCTATTAGAAAAGATTTGGTTTAGTATTATAATATCTAAACTGTATTTCTATATGGTTGTCCGTCTTTATAAAACTCACATTTAAAATTTTGTTTTGATGGTTTGCTACATTGAACGTTGTTACTTATTGTATCACTAAAATATACCAAATTACTTTTCTTAGACGCATATAGTAAACTATAATAAGCAATGCCCCAAACTATACCTAATCCTACTCCTAACAGCACTCCCCATATATTAGAGCATTTTTGATGCCATTCCACCACAGCATTTATACCTGTAATTCCTAATAAAGATAATAGCAATGCGTAATTTTGTTGATTATTAATCAACATAGGATAAATTAAATAAGTTGATGAAAAAGATAGTAAAGATGTGCTAAGCGAAGGCATATCATATATTTTACAGTCGGCCACTATATTAAAAGGACTAGGCATTATATTGCAGAATGGGGATGCTTCTTGGCTTTGTTGATTTCTAATCGTATTTTTAATTAAAATTACCATTCCTGAAAGTATAACAATTCCCATATTAAATATTAATCCTTTTTCAAAATTATTTTGCATTATTGATAACAATGTTATAAAAAATATTACCAATACTGGGGCACTAAAAGAAATATATTGAAATAAGTTTGTAAAAGTCATTGGTGCTGGATAGTATGGCATAGTATCTCAATTAGATTAACATAATATTTTATATTTTATATTTTATTATACAAAATATAACAATTACTAATATATAATAATTTCTTTTATGGCATCTATAATATTTTCCACTTCTATAAATAAATATTTACTTAAATCTTTATTATATTTTTTACAAAAATTCTCAAAATCTTTATAATTGGTTTTTGGATATAAAAAAGTAGTAACACCACCACGCAATCCACCAAGTATTTTTAAATCTAATCCTCCTATTGTTGTTATTTTACCTTGTAAGCATATTTCACCTGTTATAGCAACATTGTTTTTAATTTTTCGCTTAGTTAATAAACTATATAAAACAATTGCTATTGCTGCTCCTGCGGAAGGTCCATCTTTAGGTGTTGCTCCTTCGGGAACATGAATATGTATTCCTTGTAATTTGTTTTCTTCTAATTCTTTTGTAAGAATATTTAATTCATTATTTGTCAATAAACTCAATGCTAATGTTTTGGCTACACTCATGCTTTCTTTCATAACTTCGCCTTGCATGCCTGTTAATTTTAGATCTAAAAAGGTAGAACTATGAAAAAATTTACATTCAATATGTAAAATACCACTATTACCAAAACTATTTGCCCATAAACCATTTATTATACCTATTTCCGGATTTTTATTTATAGTCAAATGCAATATTTTATGTCTAGTTTTTAATATTTCTTCAATATAGTCGCTTGTAATTGTATATGGTAAATCGTATATAAATTTGTCTTTTAATAATTCTAAATTAATAGAAGATATTATTTCGAATAACACCTCTTTTAATTTTCTTACACCCGATTCGTTTGTATAATGTTCTATTATAAATATAATTTCGCTATCTGGAAATATTAACACATTGTTCCATCTAAATTTTGTAAATAATTCTGGTAATAAATAATCTTTTACAATGATTATTTTATCATCTAACATTAATGTATCAAATTTAATTCTATGAATTCTATCTAGTAAAATTTTGTCTATTAACTCTACATCGTTATAAGAAAATATAAATAGTGCTTTAGATAAATCTAGATCAATAGCGCTAAAATATTTGTCTTGAAAATTAGTATTTTGAGTACTATCAACTAAATGAGTTAATATTCCAATAATTTCTTTACCATGTTCCGTCTTGCTAACTTTATCTAATTCATCTATAAATATAATGGGATTCATGCATTTATGTTCTATTAATATGTCAACTATTTTCCCCCAACTTGATCCAACATATGTATAATTATGACCATCTAAAATGCTTCCATTACAAGAACCACCCAAAGCAATTAAAGAAAAAGGCCTTGGACTATTGTTTTTATCTTTTAAACAGTTAGCTATTCCTTTTTTTGCCAAACTAGTCTTTCCTATACCCGGCAATCCCTCAAATCCAAAGCAATAACCACTTGATTCGCCGCTTATCCATTGACCCAATATACGTTCTATTTGTAATTTTGCATTTTTATGGCCGTAAACGGCATTATCTAATATCTTATTAAATGTATTTATATATTTTACTATTTCCTCATTTTTTCGCGCTATTTCATTAACGTTTTTTTCAATTGTTAATAAATAATTGAAATAATCATTGTTAAGCAATTGTTTAAATAATAATATGAATTCATGAATACATTGTAATTTTATGTGTTTGTTATTTTCATCTTGTGCTATTATATCTAAATTAATAGACTTAATAAATTGTACTATATTTTCTTTTGTTAATTTAATACAACAATCCAATCCATATTTATTATATAAATTTTTAATTGATTTTACCAACATTACATTTATTTTTTTTTTATTTTTTTCAACATAATTTACTATTAATGTTATTAACTCACTTACAATTAACATATTATTATTTTTGATTTTTTTTATAATATTGATATTTTTAATATTATTGACATTATCTATAGCATTTATTTCATTAAATAATATACTAATATTATTATTTGTACTTAAAATTTTATTATTTTTTAATGGATTTATTAAAATAGTTAATAAATTAGTGATTTCATTTTTTATTTTCAATATGTCTTCTTCTTTATAAATATTAAATGGGATTTTTAATAATCCATCCAAATATTGTCTTGCTTTAAAACTTGAATCTTCCGATTTTGATTTTAATTCTTTTAATTTTAACATTGCTTTTTCTTTGACATTTGTATTTGCTTTCATTAAACATATTTGTTGTTCTAATGGAATTTTGGATGAATCAAAATTTAATAACTCATTGGTGTAGTGCACTGTTTTTTGTAATGCGTTTGTAAAATGTTTTTTACAACTCCAGCTTAAACTATTATAAATTTTTTTTTGTTCATTATTAGTATTACTTTGTTTATCTTCTATTAATAAATCAAATAACATGTTAGCTATATATAAATTCTCAATTTTATCATCACATAATAATAACTGTATTAATATAGCTCGTTGATTATATAGATCGCTTGTTATAAAATGTTGTACTAAACTTTCTAATGTTTTTTGATTATATGAGTTTGCCTGAGTTAATATATAAATATATTTATTATATATTTCTTGATTGCTATAAATTAACAGTTCTTTCAGTAATAAATTATTATAAAAATTATCCCAAATGTTTTGGTTAAATAGTTCGTTGTTTTGTGCTCCTGTTTCATAAATATATTCATGTATATTATTTTTTTTGCTAATTATATAATTATTGCTACTATTAGAGATTAGTGTTTCATCACAAATATTTTCTATTATTAATGTTTTTCTATTGTTATAATCATGAATTATGACCTTAATACCATATACTCTGATAGTAAAGTTATTTGCACTTTTGGCAAGATCAAAACATTCAAGGCTATTACTTTCTAATATTGATTTATCATCTAAAACTTTATTCTTTGTTATTTCATTATTTATTATTTCATTATTTATTATTTCATTATTTATTTTTGGCGTTTTAGTAGTCCAATTTATAATTTTATAATTTATAGGATGTAAGTATTTTTCAAGTAATTTATATTTTAAAAATAAATCGTGTGAAAAATTTTTATTGACAAAATTACTTGATAAACATATATTGATTATGTTTTCAAAGTTATAACATCCGTAATTCTTTATTAAAGATGATATAGTATTATTGATATATTGTAGGTCGTTAATAATATTATCAAAGTTTATTGTATTTATCAAATTAACTGTTTTCTCGACTGCTTCTTGTGCGTTATTATATTCATTAATTGTTATAATATTCAAACTATTATAATAATTTATTCCTTTTATTATATCATCTACTACTGTTTTAAAAAATTCTGTTTTTTCTTCATAAATACTCATTAAATATAACCTATATTATATATTTATATAGTATAATACGTTATAATACAATATTATTTATATTGTGTAAAATTGATATAATAACTTATAAAGATTATATTATAATATTAGTGGTTAATATGGGTATTCCATATTATTTTAGTTATTTAATTAAAAATCATAGCGCAATTATATCTAAACTTGGTGTGTTAAACAATATTCATAATTTATTTATAGACAGTAATTCTCTCATATATGATAGTATTAATTTTAATGAATTTTTAAATTTGTCTCAATTTGAAAATTACATTATTAAAACTGTAATACTTAAAATAGAAGAAATTATAAATATTATTAATCCTATCGAAAATATTTTAATTGCGTTTGATGGGGTTCCTCCGTTTGCCAAGATTAATCAACAAAAAAACAGGCGCTATAAATCAGCACACTTATATAAAATATTTAATAAGCATGTTGTTTGGGATACTTGTGCCATTACTCCAGGAACGTGTTTTATGAATAACTTGAACGATGCTATTGCTAATCATTTTAAAAAAAAATTGTATAATTCACAAAATCAGCAAATTAATATAATACTGAGTTTATCAAATGAACCTGGCGAAGGTGAGCACAAATTATTTAACATTATTAGAGAATCGCCAACTATTGCGCAAAAAAATAACGTAATATATGGAATGGATGCTGACTTATTTATGTTATCATTAAATCATTTGAAGCATACACAAAATATTTATTTATATAGAGAGACGCCATTATTTATTAATCAATTAGATAAATCTCTCGATCCTAATCAAAAATATATTATAAATATTAATTATTTAGGTAATATTATATATAATGAGCTCACTAATGATGTATTAGGTGAAAAAACATATACAAGTCTTTATTATAATAAAATAGAAGATTATATTTTTATATGTTTCTTGTTAGGCAATGACTTCTTACCTCATTTTCCTTGTTTAAACATTAGATTAAATGGATTTACTATTTTATTAGAACTATATAAAAAATTATTTAAAACTAATGAATTTTTGATAGTTAATGGTTCAATTAATTGGAATAATTTTAAAAAATATATTAAAAATATTGCCGAACATGAAGAGACGTTTATTAAAGAAATATATGATGTTAGAGGTAAGCAGTCTAAAAAATTTTACGCGGAAAATACTAGCGAAGAAATAGAATATAAACATTCTATTATGCCTTCTTGGGAGAGAAATATTGAGAATTTTATAAATCCTTACGAAGAAGAATGGCAACATAGGTATTATTATAGTTTATGTGCTATTGACTCTAGAAAAAATGACTATAATATTAATTTGAAATTATTATGTACGAATTATTTAGAAACTTTACAATGGGTTTATTATTATTATTCATCATCATGTAAAAACTGGACTTTACACTTTAAATATAATTATCCCCCGCTATTATGTGATTTATATGCTTATATTCCATATTTTAATAGCGAATTTACTATGGATGAAAACTACAATATTTTAAATGAAAAAATATTATTGGCATATGTATTACCTATTAATAGTTTAACTCTATTGCCAGAGACTATTTATAGTTATTTACTAAAAGAGTATAAAGACCATTATAACACTAATTATGAAATTATTTATGCTTTTTGCAAATATTTTTACGAAGGACACGTTCAATTTCCTAAAATGAATATTCAAGAATTTAATGATAAGATTTCACAGTTATTGGTATTATGAGTTTTTCATAACAACTAATTTATAATTTAAAAATAATGAATTATAAATTAGGTAAGCACTTCATAGATTAAGACACATATTTTATACAGTTGCTAAAAAAAAGAGCTAATCCTTTTTTATCTGAACCTAAATGGACTTCGTCTGGTATATACCAATATTCTTTTGTTCCGCCTTTATAAGCTAACAGAGCAGGGATTCCATTTACCATTTTCATCTTTTTTAATTTCATATATAAATCAATAGATTCATCAATGTTTATTTCATAATATTGAATAGAACTTGGTTTATTTTTTTCAAAGTCAAGGCACATAGATTTTATTGTTTTACAAGGACCACACCAATCTGCGGTAAATTTTATAACAATCAATTCATTCTTTTCTAACGCTTCGCATTTTATTTTTAAAGTTCCCTCATTCAGTGTTTCGCTCATTATAATATATATACATAAATTTATTTTATATATTTTATATTTTATATTTTATATTTTATATTTTATATTTTATATTTTATATTTTATATTTTATATTTTATATTTTATATTTTATATTTTATATTTTATATTCTATATAAAATATTTTATATTTTTACAGAATTTATTTTTTGCGCCTGCTTTTGGGGGGACTAGGGCGCATCATAAAGGTTTGACCCCATTTTGTATTTGTATTTTATTTTTATAATATTAAAAAGTACAAATACTATTAAAAATATATAAGTTGTGCAAATTTTGGGAAAAATAAATTTGAAAAATTTTTGGAAATTGGACATTTATAAATGTCCATTTTTTGATTTTTAAAAGCCTTTATAAAAAAAACGTCAAAAATACACATTTTTCATATTAGAGAGCATAACCGTTTCAATAAATTAAAAATTCATAAAAAAACACCTTACCATAAAAAAATTATTTAAAAAAAAAGGATTTAGGAGTTTTTTTGTTGTATAAATATACAACAAATGACAACCGAAAAAGCGCAAAAAAGCGCAATTTTATTTGTATGTGAAAAATGCCAATACACTACGCAGAAGAAATCTGATTATAACAGACATATTTTAACACCCAAACATAAAAATACAACATTTATACAACATTATACAACAAAAAGCGCAAAAATAAATAGCATCGTGTCATTTTTTTCTTGCGAATGTGGAAAAACGTATCCATATAGGAGTTCATTACATAATCATAAGAAAAAATGTAATTTTGAAAATGAAAAAAGCGCAAAAAAGCGCACAGATGAAATTACCTGTCAAAATTATAGTAAAGATGTTACTTTAACAAACGATCTAATTATTAAATTGCTAAATGACAATAAAGAAATGAGAGAGATTATTGTTAAGCAACAAGACCATATGATGAAGCAACAAAATCAAATTAGTGAATTAATACCTAAAGTGGGAAATAATAATAATAATAACATACAAAATAATAAGTTTAATATTCAAGTATTTTTAAACGAACGATGCAAAGATGCTATAAATATGAGCGATTTTGTAAAGTCAATACAAGTAAGCTTACAACAATTAGATTATACCAAGCAAAATGGAATAGTAAATGGACTAAGTAATGTAATAATTGAAAATATGAATAAATTGGGATTATATCAACGTCCCATTCATTGTACGGATATAAAGCGTGAATCATTATATATAAAAGATGACGACAATTGGGAAAAAGATGTAAATAAAGAAAAAATAAAGAAAGCAATCAAAGATGTATCAACCAAACAATTTTGCGCGCTAAGTAAATGGACGAAGGAAAATCCAGATTTTCAAAATAATGAATCCAAGCAAAATTATTACACACATACACTAGTAGCAATAGCAAATAACAAAGAACAAAATGAAGAAAAAATAATAAGGAAACTTTGTACGAGCAGTTATATTAAAGAAGAGGACTAATTAAGTTATTAAATTTAATATTTGTATATAATAAATGTCAAATTTAATAAAAAAAATATAACAAGAGAAGACATACAAAAAAACGAAATTAAATCTAATAAAAAAGTTTCATTATATTAAGTAATTATTCAATAAAATGAAGCTTATAAAAAACTGAATATAATTTTAGTTAACATCTTCTTCTTTTTGTTCCTCTTCTTCTTTTTGTTCCTCTTCTTCTTTTTGTTCTTCTAATTTTATTTTTATGACAACTTCGCGAACTACATTTATTAAATTTATCTAATTTGCCCTTATGAACCAATATAGACCCTTTATATTTCTTTAATGTCTTCTTGGTCTTCGTGCCCCCTGTGCGATGAGTATTTTGTTGTCGTTCAGCTTCCCTTCTGCTCTCTGCTAACCGATTCAATTCAACTTGATCACGTCCTGCTACTCCACGCATTGCACCAACTGCGGCTGCCACTGCGAAACGAGCAGGCAAGGTAACTTTGGTTTGTCGCAACGATGCTTGTCTTTTAAATTCTTTTTCAATACCTTTTAATGCTGTTGCTCCATGTTCCGCTGCTGTTTTTCGCATTTCGAGGCGATCCATCTTTTCCTGGATTGATGGCGAATTTATATCAGACCGATCTCGTTCATCACTCGACTCCAATGGTTTACTATATTGTTGCTTTACGCGCTCTATATGTCTGTCTGTTTGTCTGTCTATAGGAGTCGTGCGATGTGTTTGATCGGTCGGATTATATGGACCGCTTATTTCAGGTGTTAAGTCTATATGCGGTATAGGACTCTTAGTAAGTTGTCCATTTGGCGAACCTACTATTGCGGATACAATAGCAGAAGCAGACATATAAATTAATATAATATTATATTATTTCTAAATATTTTAATTTTTAGCAAATAATAATATTTTCAATATTAATAGTATAAAAAAAGAATAAATAGTATATTTATAATATTAGTTAAATAACATGGATTTAGACATTAATAATTATGATTATGATGATATATTAAAGTTATTTGCTATTAGCAAACAATTTAACGAAGAAGATCTAAAGAAGGCAAAGAAACGGGTTCTAGCAAGTCACCCAGACAAATCTGGATTAGATAAGAGTTATTTCCTATTTTTCTCAAGTGCCTATAAAATTTTATTTAACATTTATAATTTCAGAGAGAAACACAGTTCTTTAACAAATTTAAATAATTATAATGAAAAGTATGATGATCATAAAGATGAAATAAATGAACAACTAATACATAAAATAATGACGACAAAATCAACACAAGACTTCAATAAATGGTTTAACGAGCAATTTAATACTATGAAAATCAGTAATGACTATGAAGAAAATGGTTATGGCGATTGGCTTAACTCCAAAAACGATGAAGAAATAGTAAAATGTACGGATATAAATTCAATACATAAAATAATGGAAGAAAAAAAGAAAGCTCTAAGAAGCAATAATTTAATTAAAAAGAAAGATATTAGTGAGTTTAACAATAGTAACTATTGCGATTTAACAAATTCAAAGCCGGAAGATTACAGTTCTGGATTATTTAGTAAATTCCAATATGAAGATTTAAGAAAGGCACACGAAGAAAGTATAATACCAGTAACAAACGAGGATAATACAAATAATTATACTTCATATGATGATGTAAAACTCAAAAGAGCACAACAATCTATTGCGCCGATGAAAACAGATGAGGCAAATAAATATTTAAATAAATCAAAAGAATATGAAAACAACATATCCTCTATGAGGGCATATAATTTATTTAAACAAGACGAGATTAATAAGAAAAATAATGACAAATTTTGGAACAATTTAAAGCAATTATTATAATAAAATTATATAAATTTTATTATTACATTAATAATAAAATTTTAATATATAAAAGTATATATATTATGAATATTAAAAATTTAAATTTTTTCAATTTATTTATTAGTATAATACTTTTAGTTATTATAGGGTATATATACAAAAAATATAAATTAAACATAGATTCAAATACCCAACAGGAAGAGTTGAATGTAATAAAGAAATATTTATTAAATGATGATATTGACAACACGATTGATAAATTAAGTGCTGTTAAAAAACCAATAATATGGTTGCATATTGATTATGTAAAAAATAGTAGGCAATGGGAATCTTTTGGTTCTAGAAATAGCAATGAGTTAAATCAGGATTATTTATATTTAACAATAAAATCTATTATAAATAAATGTTCTAATTATTTTCATATTATTATAATAGATGATAATTCATTTCATAAATTATTAACAAATAATTATTTAGATTTAAGCAAAGTATCTGATCCTGTTAAATCAAATTTAAGAACTTTAAATATTATGAGATTATTATATACTTATGGTGGACTATATATAGAAAATTCATTTATATTATTTAAATCATTAGAAAAAATATATGAAAATATTATTTCAAATAATAAAATGGTAACTGCGGAATTTAAAAATACATCTTCAAATTCACATATTATGCATTTTATGCCTTCTACTAAGTTTATTGGATGTGTTAAAGAATGCCAAAAAATGAAAGAATTTATTAATCATTTAGAAATTTTATATAGTTCCGACTATTCAAATGCTATTAATATTGAAGATTTAGTAAATAAATGGTTATTAATGAAGAGTCAAAGTGATGAAATTGATTTAATAAATGGTCAATATATAGGTACAAAAAATTCAAATAACAAATTGGTTAATTTAGAAGATATAATGAGTTCAACTTTCTTAGAACTAAATAGCAAATGCTATGGTTTATATGTGCCCTCTGACGAATTATTGAAAAGAAATAATTTGAATTGGTTTTGTAAATTAAATTCAAAAGAGGTGTTAGAAGCAAATACTAACTTATCAAAATATTTATTATTAACAAGTTAAAACCAATACAATATTTTACAATATTTTTTCTAAAAGTTTTTTTGATTCTTGAGAGATTGTTAGTGGAAATATTATATTAAATTTTATAATAAGATTACCAACAAAAGAATCTCTAACAAATCCCATATTAGGAATTAACTTTTCATAATTAAAATTTATTATTTCAAAACATGTAATTTTAAAATTTTTATTGTTAATATGATTTAAATTAAAAGTAAATCCAAGTAGAGCTTCTTTTAAAGTAATGGTTTTAATAAATATAATATCTAATCCGTTTCTCTCGAATATCTCATTTTTTAATAAACAAATTACTATTTTTATATTGCTATAACTAATTACTCCATTATTAATATATACGTTTCCTTTATTGGGTAAAGCAATAATTTCATTATTATCAATACCTTTTGGAATCGGAATATATACTGTTTCTACTTCATTGCCTATAACATTATTAACAGTAATTTTTCTATTTACTACTATTGGTTTATTACAACCATTATAGGATTCGTTAAAAGTCACATTCAAATTTATAATAATATCTTCTGAATTATTAAAAGGGAAATAAGAATATTTTGATATAGTATTAGTATTATTATGTGTATTGTCACTATTATTTGAATTTTGTGAATTTATTAATTCATTACTAGCATTACTAGCATTACTAGCATTACTAGCATTACTAGCATTACTAGCATTACTAGCATTACTAGCATTAATGTTATATTTTTCAGTATTATTATATTTGTCTAGTAATTTACTATATGCTTCATTAATCTTGTTAAACTGATCAGAATTACCATTCAAATTTTTATCTGGATGAAATTTAATGGATAGTTGTCTATATGCCTTTTTAATATCATTTATATTGGCATTACTTGACAAATTTAGTATATTATAATAGTTATCATAACTCATATTATATTAAATTATAATAGATTATTACTTAAATTATAATTTAATAACTTATTACAACTTAAATTATTATAACTTAAATTATTATAACTACTATATTATATTAATTTAACAATGAATAATTTGTTAATACATAAATATAAACCCCAATCCATTGATGATTTATTATTAAGCAATAACAACAAATTTATATTAACTAAGTATTTGGAAAATAGTTATTTTAATTTAATTATAGAAGGCGAATCAGGGTGCGGAAAATCAAGTTTAATTAATATTATAATAAAACATTATTACAACAATAATACTAATTTAATAAATAACCATGTGTGCTATATTAGTTTATTGAGAGATCAAGGTATTAATTTTTATAAAAACGAAGTAAAAATATTTATAAATAATTGTATAAATAATAGTTATAAAAAAATAATCGTAATTGAAGACGTGGAAATGTTCTCAGATATAATACAAGAATATTTTTACGAGTTAGTAAAAAATTATAAAAATACAACATATTTTATACTATCTACATCAAATATATTAAAAATAAATAGTAATTTTTCATATTTATTAGACATAATAAAATTTGACCCAATAAATTATGACTATTTGTTAAATATATTAAATACAATAATTACTAAAGAAAATATTAATATTAAT
>Ga0114979_10002158_pt1 | contig 13313 bp, 12 predicted proteins | sample S_140625_EF_Meta_FD_87315 | JGI IMG/M metagenome (GOLD analysis project Ga0114979, IMG submission 87315) | Freshwater microbial communities from Lake Simoncouche, Canada to study carbon cycling - S_140625_EF_MetaG | ecosystem: Environmental > Aquatic > Freshwater > Lake | place: Lake... | reverse complement strand
TTTGGTTGTATGCAAGCATGTTCTAAATCAGACGGCCCTGCTCCATCAAAGCCAACTGGGTCTAATAATAATACTGCTAAACCAATTGATTACACGATTAATATAACAACTAATCCATATACCAGCTTAAACACAGCTGGCGGATTTTACGTAGATAAAACCAATAATATCATCATTGCCAGAACACTTACTAATGAATACATAGCAGTTAGTTCAATATGTACCCATCAACAAGTGACAGTAGATTTTCAAGCAAGTAATAATCGATTTTATTGTTCTGCACATGGTTCTGCCTTCTTTACAACAGGCGCTGTTCTCAATGGTCCAGCTGGTGCACCATTAAAACAATATAAAACTGCACTCTCTGGAAACAACCTTAGAATTTACGAATAATCGCAAATACCCTATCAAAAAAAAGCATGCTAAGTATATTTAGCATGCTTTTTTTATTCAAACAACCTCGCTTAAAATATAAACTTAGTGCTTAAGAAATTAGAATGATGAGAGGAGACGATATCGTTGATGATATGCTTGTTCTCCTCGGTTAATTTTGCTGCGACTAAAGACCTGATGGAAAAAGACCTCAATGCATCCACTACAGACAAAGTACCTTCTGCACTATCCTTACGTCCTGTAAATGGAAAACTATCTGGACCTCTTTGACATTGACAATTGATATTCACCCTACTCACTTGATTCACTAATGGGTCGATCAAACTTGCCAACTCAGATTGATTTTTTGAGAACAAACTAACCTGTTGACCATGTGTTGATGCAATGATATATTGAATTGGCTCTTCAATGTCTTCAAAAGGAATGATTGGTATAATTGGACCAAATTGCTCTTCGCTATACACTTTCATTTTGTGGTTTACTGGAAACAAGATAGCTGGATAGAAAAATGTTTCTTTGATTGTGCCACCATTTTCATTCATTACAGCTGCGCCATGTAATTTCGCGTCTTCTATTAAATCATTTAAATAAGCTGGCTTGCCTGGTTCAGGTAATGGCGTCAAAGTCACGCCTTTTTCCCAAGGCAATCCAAATTGTAATTTCGCCACCTGCTCTTTTAATAATTCAATGAATTCCTTGGCAATAGATTGATGCACAAAAATTGTTTTAAGTGCAGTACATCTTTGTCCATTGAATGAAAGCGATCCTAAGACAGTTTCTTGAACTGCTAATTTAATATCTGCATCCTTTGTAACAATCGCTGCGTTCTTAGCATCTAAGCCTAAAATGGCTCTCAATCGATTTACTTTTGGATGTAATTTTTTTAATTGATTCGCCACTTTACTTGAACCAATAAGTGTCAATACATTGATCTTACCAGACTCCATCAATGGAGGGATAATCACGTTGCCTCTTCCATAAATGGTATTCACCACACCTTTAGGAAAACAAGATTTAAATGCTTCTAACATTGGATAATGCAATAAGGTACCATGCTTTGGCGCCTTAAACAATAAAGTATTGCCCATGATGATTGCAGGAATCAAGGTAGTGAAGGTTTCATTTAATGGGTAATTGAATGGACCCATACACAATACAACCCCTAATGGTGATCTTCTGATTTGTGCAACAATACCTTGTTCGATAGTGAATCTTGAGGAGTCCCTATCCACATCCTTTAATGCTTCGATGGTAGCATAAATATATTCTACTGTTCTGTCAAATTCTTTTTCAGAGTCTGCATAGGTTTTTCCAATTTCCCACATGATCAGCTTCACCACAATCTCTTTTTGCGCTAACATTTTTATGACAAACTGTTCGACACAATTAATTCTTTGAGCAACTGACATGGTTGGCCACTCGCCTCTACCATCATTATAGGCTTTACAAGCTGCGTCCAATGCAATCATTGCTTCCTTCTGAGTACATACAGGATAGGATCCTATCTTAATACGTTGTACACCATCTGGAGTGTGCATACAAATGGGTGAAAACACTTCATGGGTTGGACCATTCCATGTAACTAGCTCACCATCAGATAGATAGGTCCTTTGATCAATCAATTCTGGTAATGCAAAATGCTCAGGTATTGCCTGTTTTTCTATAATTAAGTGATCTAATTGTTCTTGAAAGGTCATGTTGATGCGTTTTATAATGAATATAACAAAAAATCAAGCTGATTGTTGAATAAATATAAAGCCTGCTGATGGACTTTATTTATCTCTTTTATGGTGGATATACCTAAACCTGTATAAGAAGAAGGAGGCAATTGCAAATAAAAAGCCAATTAAAATAATGATGTAGTTCATAGGCTTTTCAATCGTTAAGGACATTCTTAGTAATATAGTTGTAATGATAAAACTGGCGTTTCTAAAAATGATGAAGAAAGAAGAATGGAACGTAAACGAAATGATAAGCAATAATACATCCACAAATATCATGATAGAAAAAAAGTCTTCGTAAAAAACTGTATTTGGATTTGGATAGTTATCATTTATTCTTAAAGCCTCAATCATATCTGCAGACCAATTAAATAAACTTGTAACACTTAAAATTAAAAGCACTGCAATCATACTCAATGAAACTACTTTCTTGATATTGATGAATTGATTTAACTCTCTAATGACTTCCTTATTATTGCTACTGTTATAAATTTTATAATATACAATCGTCAGGCCTAACATGAAAATGGAAGCTACTAGATCATAGACTAGACTTAAAAATGCAGGGTTTTGAAGATGAATTGCTTCGCTTGTATTAAAGTCAGCAATATCATGAAAAAAACTCCTCAATGTAATGAGCGTAATCACCTCAAATTGCTTACCAATAAACTCTGATATGGAATTTGGTATGATAATGACAAGCAGGAATACTTCATAAAAAAGTATAAAACTAAATGGCGTATAGATAGCCTTTAAATAACTATGTTGAAAATTTTGAAAGTAGTTGAAATTATTACCCAAATAAATGATTGCTAAATGGAGTATAAATGAAAAAACTGCTGCTCTTAAAAGAAGCAATTCAATTTTTCTAACAACTTTAGGATTAAAGTAGGAGTCAAAGCTGTTACTCGCTATTTGTAAAAACTTGTTCATAGTTGCTTATTTATTATACTGAATGTTTAAACAATACGATCAATTCAACACCACAAAGACTTATCATGAATTGCTTGCGTAACTAAATATACAAATAATTAATTGATGGCTATCTACTATAGTTGCTTGAATAATTTATTTTGAAGTAGCCTATTGATTCTCAAGGAACTAACTAAATATGTTCATTAAATAATTGCATGCGCTAAACTTTTAAGCAATATCAATGTTATAGTTTAAAATCAACAACATGAAAAAGGGTTTACGATCTAATGTCGTAAACCCTTTTTCTTTTATGCAGCTCCTACATTTTTAAAAATAGATATTACTTTATCACACCCAATTCCTTACCCACTTCTATAAATGCTTGAATGGCTTGATCTAAATGTGCTCTGGTATGTGCAGCTGAAATTTGTACACGAATTCTTGCTTGCCCCTTGGCAACAACTGGATAATAAAATCCAATGACGTAAATACCTTTTTCTAATAATTTTTCTGCCATTTTTTGTGATATGACTGCATCATATAACATGATTGGTACGATTGGATGGGTACCTGGTTTAATATCAAAACCAGCAGCAGTAATTTTTTCTCTAAAATAAGTGGTGTTCGCTTCTAATGTATCTCTAAGTGCTGTAGTTTGTGATAATAAATCAAATACGGCAATAGATGCACCTGTAATAGAAGGCGCCAATGTATTTGAAAATAAATAAGGTCTTGAACGTTGTCTTAACAAATCAATGATTTCTTTTTTACCAGATGTGAATCCACCTGACGCGCCACCCAATGCTTTGCCTAAAGTACCTGTGATGATATCTACTTTGCCCATCACCCCTTTTAATTCATGCACCCCTCTTCCTGTTTTACCTAAAAAGCCTGTGGAATGACATTCATCCGTCATCACAAGTGCTTCATATTTTTCGGCCAATTCCACAATCTTATCTAGTTGTGCAATCGTACCATCCATAGAAAATGCGCCATCCGTTACAATAATTTTTTGAACGGCACCTGCAGCAATGGCTTCTTTTAATTTTGCTTCCAAATCCTCCATTGAATTGTGCTCGTATCGATACCTCATAGACTTGGTAAGTCTTACGCCATCAATAATAGATGCGTGGTTTAAGGAGTCCGAAATAATCGCATCCTTTTCGCCAAACAATGGTTCAAATACACCACCATTTGCATCAAATGCTGCAGCGTATAAAATGGTGTCTTCTGTACCCAAAAAAGTAGAGATTTTTTCTTCTAATGTTTTATGAATATCCTGTGTGCCACAAATAAAACGTACAGAAGATAATCCAAATCCATGGCTATCAATCGCCGCCTTTGCTGCTTCAATCACTTTTGGGTGTGAGGATAAGCCTAAATAATTATTGGCACAAAAATTTAATACATGTTGGCCCCCTTGTATGGTAATTTCTGCAGCTTGAGCAGATGTAATGATTCTTTCTTTCTTATATAAGCCAGCTTCTTTAATTGATTCTATTTCCTTTGCTAAAAATGGTTGAAATTGATTGTACATATAATTTATTTATCCTGGTTGTAATTAAAAAATGCTGGTAAGTGTTTTACAATGGTTGCTGTCATTGCCTTTAAATCAAATTGAGGTTGCCATTGCCAATCTTTTTTTGCAATACTATCATCAATGCTATTGGGCCAACTGTCTGCAATTTGTTGTCTAAAATCTGGCTCATATTCGATCTCAAAATTTGGAAAAAATGTCAATAAACTTTGATAAATTTCCTTGGGTGAAAAACTCATCCCTGCAAGATTATAACTTGTACGAATTTGTATTTTTTCTTTTGGCGCTTCCATTAATTGCAATGTTGCTTGAATGGCATCATCCATATACATCATTGGTAAATAAGTATCCTCGCTTAAGAAGCAAGTAAACTTTTGGCCATGCACTGCTTTATGATAAATATCGACTGCATAGTCGGTTGTGCCTCCACCCGGCAAGGACTTATAACCAATTAAACCAGGGTATCTTAGACTCCTAACGTCTACACCATATTTATTAAAATAATATTCGCACCAATGTTCGCCTGCTAATTTTGAAATACCATACACCGTATTGGGATCCTTAAATGCTTTTTGAGGCGTTTGATCTTTATCTGAATTAGGACCAAAAACTGCAATGGAACTTGGCCAAAAAACTTTTTCAATTTTGTGCGCTCTTGCAACCTCTAAGACATTTAGCAGACCACCCATATTTAAGTCCCATGCTTGTACTGGATTTTTTTCACCTAAAGCAGATAGGATCGCAGCCAAATGATAGATTTGTGTCACGCCTTCCTTGGCTACAATTGAAGCCAAACTGTCTTTGTCCATTACATTCAAAGTCTGAAAAGCACAATAGTCAAATTTGCTGCTTACTGAGGCCTGAAAATCGGTTGCTATGACGCTATCCTTTCCGTACTTATCTGCTAATGCTTTTGTAAGTTCTGTACCCAACTGTCCACCTGCACCAATCACTAAAATCTTACTCATTGAACGAATGTTTATACCTGTAAAATTAGTTGATTCCTATAATACCTCAAAACAAAAAAGCCCGTCATAGACGGGCTTTTTATTCAAAATCCATTCGTAAGCAATGCTATTAACGATGGACTATTTTTGATTCATCAAATCCAACATTGGTTTTGTGTCGTATATATCCCACTCTTCCACAATTTTACCATCTTTCATTCCATTCACTACACTCACAATGACTTTAACTTCCTTATCTCCTTTCTTATAAATCGTTTGTTGAAATGACATCACATAATTGGTAATACCATTTGGGGAAGCTACTTTATTCACTATTTCCCAAATTGGGTCTACACTCTCCACTTTAACAGTGATTCCGTTTGATTTGAAGTAATTAAATAAAGTTACATTTTGATCTAAATTCATGTCTTTTCCATTATCATGGAATATAGCTGAATCTGCATACAATGATCTATAAGTGGCAGAATCTCCTCCTTCAAAAGCGGTAATCATCTTTTTTACCAAATCAATATTGGCAGAACTGTCAAGATTGTAACTATTTAAATCTGTAGGAGCCGCGAATGTGCTGGCTGTTTTTGTTTTTGGAGAACATGCAATGATGGTACTTACCACAAGACATGCTAAAATGAGCTTTTTCATAGGAATTTAATTTTTGATTGAACGGTCAATGTAGTCATCTAAATAGGAAAATGCCCCTGAGTCTGGCTATAATTTGTTCCTTAAAGCTGAATTGGAACATTTTTAACAATTCATTTCCGATTTTCATTGACTTTAGTTCCTAAATTGACTATCTAAACGCTTAAATCAAAAAACATTTAAAATGAAAAAAACAACGATCGTAGGTTTTGCAATGGCTGCATTATTAGCAAGTTGCGCTCAACCAGAAGCCCCAGTATCTCAAGCTGGCGTTTATTCAATGGACAAAGTGGTTTGGAATTATGGTGGTAAAGACAATGAGTCATCGGCTGCAGATGGCAATACTCAATTTAAAATCTACACTGCTGAATCTTATTTTTATATTGGAGAAGGCAAGGATAGTGCTGTATCTTTTGGTGTTGGATCTTACACTCAAAAAGATGCTAATAACATTGAAGAGGTGAATATTTTCAATACAACTACTTTAGATACTGCAGTTACTGCTAAATTAGCCATCACAAAGAATGAGAAAGGTTATAATCAGAAGATTTCTGCACTCATGATCAATGGTGTTCAATGGAGTAGCTCTGAAGATTATACTAAGTTAGAAGGGTCTGGAACATCAGATTTGGATGGTTTATGGCACCAAACAAAGAGTATCAATGTGACTGGTCAAGATTCAGTTGTAAATACCTATAATGAATATAAAGTGTTCCATGCTGGTCATTTCATGTGGGCTGCTAGAGCAGTATCTGATACCACAAACAATACCTATTCTAATGCAATTGGCAAGGGTAGCTTTACCTTAAGCAATGGTGCATTGACCGAGGATTTAACTTTTTGCAACAATAGAACTTGGGTAGGTAAATACAATATCCCTGTGACTTTCAACGGTCCAGATGAGTTTACTCAAACTATCTCTGATACGGTAAATAAAGTAACTAGTATTAAGACTTACAAGCGTGTAAGCAAGTAAATTATAAGTTTTAAGTTTGGTTCTATAAAAAGGCCTGGGCAAATTGCCTGGGCCTTTTTTGGCTTAAATGGGATGGGGTGCTGTTCCTTTTTAGTAATTTGGAACATTTTTACTTATCTTGAAATCCTATTCAACTAGTAATCACCCATTTATGGCTATCCTATTTCCTTTATTTGGAATTTTTACTTCATTCATTCTTTTATACTATTTAAGCTCCTTAAATAGATCGAATATATTCTTAGCGCTTTTTTTCTTGTGTTGTAACCTGGTGGTGATGGTCTATTATGGCTTGCATTTTACCAAGGACCTCTATTGGGAAGGCATCAGCTTTGTGCATTGGCTTCCTTTATCTTATTTGCTAGGCCCTTTGTTGTTCTTCTATGTAAAGACGACCATATCAGACAATAATAAGCTTGCAAAATGGGATTGGTTGCATTTGCTTCCTGCCGCATTTATTGTCATCAACTGCCTGCCTTTCACCACCCTACCTTTTGACCAAAAGGCAAACATTGCACATGAAATAGTCAATGTGACTGAAAATTATACACTCGATTTTAATTTTGTGTCCTTTGAATTTATCCTTTATTCAAGATCGATTCATCTTTTATTTTATTCAATATTGTCTATTGGCTACTTCTATGTTCATAGTAAAAGATTGTTAAAAAAATATAATAGGCTTCCAACCAATCATTCAATTATAAGCAGGTGGTTGTATTTGCTTTGTATAATTCAAATAATTATCGCAATCAATAGTATAGGGCATATGAGTACCTTGTATGGTGTTCAATTTGAGGTCTTTGGTATTTCCTCCAAAATAATTTTTTCTCAAAAGTATTATTTTGAAATTTGTGGAGGTGGCTTTTTCTTGCAAAATATTTTCCTATTCTTATTTCCTAAGATCCTTTATGGCAATGTCTCATATGCTAATGAGGAAGAAAAAAATAATATCATTGAGGACCTTAAATCAAATTTACCTAAGAAGCAAAAAGAAACTACTACTATTCAGGATATAGAGCAGATCATTCAAACCTATTTATTGAACTCGCCCTTTATTCAAAAGGAATTTTCACTTTCTCAAATGTCATTCGACTTAAAAATACCAGAAAGATTTTTATCCAATTACTTTAATAAAACGCTTGTGATTTCATTTAGCGAATGGAGAAAAAATTTGAGAATTGATTATGTATGTAGCTTAATCCAAGCGGGCGAATCAAAAAATCTAACTATCGAAGCCATTGCTACTAATGCGGGATTTGCGTCTAGGTCCAAATTCATTGACGCTTTTAAAGAGCGAAAGGGAGTGACCCCTTCCGCTTTTATAAAATCGATGAGCTCCAAAGAAGCTTAACGAGGCATGATGCCTAATTGTTGTAAGAATTCTAACATGTCCATAAAATCACGCTCTTCTGTAATTTTACCATTTACAATAGTTGCAATAGTACAGCCAACCACATCTACATCCTTATTGGTTGCAGGAATACCAAAGAAAGTACCTGTATGCTTGCCCTTAAAATTCCAGTATTTTACTACTTTATTGCCTTGAGCAAGAGATTCTCTTACGGTAAATTGTCTGTTACTAAATCCAGTCACATAATTTGCATAGTAAGCTATAGCATTCGCCTTGCCGTTTACAGCAGGTGTTGTGTGTAAAATCACATTATCAGCAAAAGCAGTGTCTAATACATTCACTCTTCCTTCATTGACTACCACATCCCAAACTTGACCGTAAAACTTGATATTTTTTGCAGCCTGATCCATTTTTTGTGCAGATACCGCAGTAACTGTCAATGTGCATAATGCCATTAAGCATATAAACATTTTTTTCATAATTATATTGGTTTGATTTGACCCAAAATTAGGAGTCAAGGGTAGTCATGCAAAAATATGGTTGTATTAATATGTTCCCAATTACGGAAATGGAACGAAAAAATGGATATTTTTATCAAAACCAAGGATTGGAATCAATTAAATCATCTATGAAAAAAATAATACCAATCGTATCCATTTTGTTGATGGTTGTGCTGCATGTGTCAGGCCAAGCAAATAATTCATCAAATTTAAACAATGGCTTTAAAGTTATTCCTTTAGGTGTGAAGGGTGGATTAGATGAATCTAACCTTTCTGCATACCTGGTTGCAGCAAATGGCAGCGACCAATACATATGTTTAGACGCTGGCACTATTTACAAAGGACTTGAATTGGCCGCAACGAATCAATTATTTAAATCCGCCAATCCAAGTAGCATTCAACAACAGCAGATCAATGGGTATTTTATTTCTCACGCGCATTTAGACCATACCGCTGGATTGATCATGAATGCTCCTAATGACAATGCAAAAAATTTATATGGCCTTGCTTCTGTCTTAGACGTTTTTAAGAAAAACTATTTTACTTGGTCTGCTTGGGCCAATTTTGGCAATGAGGGAGAAGCGCCCATCTTAAAAAAATATACTTATCAAAATTTAGTCCCCAATAAAGAAATTGCTATTGACAATGCAGGCTTATTTGTTACGCCTTTTGTATTGAGTCATGTTAAGCCCTATGAGAGCACTGCTTTTTTAGTGCGCAACCAAAATAGCTACTTATTATACCTTGGCGATACGGGTGCAGATAAAGTAGAACAAAGTGAACAGCTAGCTGCATTATGGAAGGCCGTTGCGCCCTTGGTAATGAACAATCAGCTTAAAGCCATCTTCATAGAAGTGTCTTTTGACAATACTGTTCCGGAAAAAGCTTTGTTTGGACACCTTACACCGAATCTGCTGATGGAAGAAATGACAAAATTAAACCAACTATCAAAAGGCCAATTAAAAAATACGCCATTGTATGTAACACATATCAAACCTTGTGATGGCTGCGAAGCAAGAATCAAATCTGAAATTCAAGCAGCAAACCAAATTGGTTTAAAGATATCCTATCCTTTGCAAGCCACTCTGATTGAACTAAAGTAAAAATTCAATACCTTTAAATTCTAAAATAAAAAATATGTCAACTAAAATTACAGTTAATAATAACGGATCATTGAAAATAGAAGGCGAATTCACCATTGTAGACAGAGAAGGGAATGCCTATGATTTAGGTGGCAGAAACGTGTTAGGTTTATGCAGATGTGGTTTAAGTAAAAACAAGCCTTTTTGCGACGGTGCACACAATGGACAGTTCGAACACCAAGCGACTGCATTTGCTTTGCCTCCAAAAAAAGTATAATCTAGGCGCCAAGTTTTAATACAGCAACTACTTTTTCCATTTCGGCTACAGTGCCAATACTTATCCTTAACCAAGTGCTATTTTGCTCAAAGGACCTTGCACCTGTAATTTGATTGGCTAATAATAATGCTGGTATATCTTTTTTATAGTTCGCTGTATCAAAATAAACAAAACTTGTAAATGACTTAATATGCTTGATGCCCAGTGCATCAAAGCCTTGGTACAAGATCTCTTTTGCTTTTATATTTTCTTGTTTACAATAAGTCACAAATGCCTTGTCTTTGATGGCTGCCAAAGCACCTTGCATGGATACTGCCGATGGACCAGCGTTGGCCCATGCCTGAAATTCATTCAATTGCTTAATAGTATTTGGATGCGCTAATACATAGCCAACTCTTGCGCCCGCCATGCCAAAGGTTTTAGAAAATGTTTTAGCAATCACTAAATTTGGATAAGCGTCTATCATTTTAGACATAGATGGTGTGTCATAATAATCTGTATACGCTTCGTCTAGCAGAACAATGGTGGTGCTAGCTACTTTTTGAATAAAGTTTTCTAATGCACTTGTTGGACTTACTGTACCCGTTGGATTATTTGGATTACATAAATAAACCATTTTTGTTTCTTGATCCATTGCGTTCATTATCCCAATTAGATCATTGTGTTTTGTTTCCGTTAATGGAACTAATTTGGTTGGTAAGCCCATGCGTCTTGCTGCAGGCATCCACAATTTAAATGTTGGTTCAGATGCCACCACATTCCCTTTCTTATACGCAGCCCATAATGAAACTATACCCAATAATTCAGAAGACCCCGCACCTAAAGCAATATGGTCTTTTGTATGACCAGTCATATTTGCAATTGCTGTTTTTAATTCCGCATTCATATCCCATTGGTAGCGATTAGAAATACCTACTGCATCTATCATTGCTTGTTTCGCTAATGTAGATGGGCCATGGGGATTTTCATTTGAGCCTAATCGAATCATACTACTTAGCATATTCGAACTATTCAAAGCAGATGGATTGAAATTCAATTTAGTATTGGGTGCATTTGCAAAAAGTTCACGAGAAAAGGAAAATGCAGCAATAGCAAAAGCAGATTGTTTTAAGAGTTGTCTACGTTCCATACATTAGGTTTTGTGGTAGCTTAATACATTAAAGTTACCAAAATTTTATATAAAGCGCAATCACCACACCCAAAACAAGCATGGCCATGGCTAAATGGGCATTGGATAATTTAAACTGTCCCTCGTCTTCGGTGATTTCGTTTTCGTGTTTTTGCCCTTTCTCATCCAATAAACTAATCAATATAATGGCTAGTGTGGTAAAGCAAAATACCCAGCCCATTTGAATTAAGTATGGAATTTCAAAACTGCCAGATGCAGTTGGATAAGCTGTATACAATAAAGTGTCATTGCCCATCCAGCCTGGCAAGAACTTATCAAAAATAATGGAGAGCGCCACGCCTAAAAAGATACCTGTGATCGCTGCTTTTGAAGTTGCTTTTTTCCAAAAGAAACCTAATAAAAAAACAGGGAAGATGGCTGGAGAAATATAACCCGTATATTTTTGGATAAATTCAAATCCACCTTTGCCGCCAATACCTAAAGTGTCTTTCCAGTTGATCACTATAGCAATCAATAATGAAAGTACAATGATCACTCTTCCTGTTGTGACAATTTTTTTATCCGTAGCCTCTTTATTGATATATTTTTTATAAATGTCTAAGGAATAAATCGTTGAAATGCTATTTGCTTTACCCGCCAATGATGCTACAATCGCTGCTGTCAAAGCCGCCATAGATAAGCCTTTTAGGCCCACTGGTAAAAATCCAACCACAGCCGAATACGCATTGTCTTGATTCAATACCCCACCAGTCATCATCTGCGTTTGCAATCCTCCATTTTGGTACAATACATAAGCAGCGATACCTGGAACCACCACTAATATTGGCATCATCAATTTTAAAAAGGCAGCAAATAAAATACCTGTTCTTGCCGTTTTTAAATCTGCGCCCAATGCTCTTTGTGTGATATACTGATTACATCCCCAGTAATTTAAATGTGCCACCCAGATACCTGCAACCATCATGGCCATACCTGGTAAGCTAGAATAATCTTCGATTTCTTTTTGTGTTGCACCTGGGCCAGGCTTATCGAATATCATTTTAAAATGGTCTGGCGCTGCTTGCATCAAATGTTGAAAGCCTGCAAGCATATTCTTACCCATACCAAATTGTTCGCTGACAACGGTCAATGCAATATAGGATGTGATTAAACCGCCTACTGTTAAAACCAATACCTGAAACACATCCGTATAACCAATCACTTTCATCCCACCCAATGTAATGAATAAGGCAAATACAGCTAAACCAATCATGATCAAATGAAAATGCGTGCCTCCTGATAAGTTATTGATTGCGATGGCGCCTAAATATAAGATAGATGTAAGGTTGACAAAGATGTATAAGAACAACCAAAAGATAGCCATGATCATGGCGACTGTTTCATTGTACCTCGTTTTTAAAAACTGAGGCATGGTATAAATTTTGTTCTTCAAATAGACTGGCATAAAAAAAATCGCCACCACCACCAAGGCAACTGCGGCTAGCCATTCATAGACCGAGATCGCAAGTCCTAATCTAAATCCGTTACCACTCATGCCAATAAATTGCTCTGCAGAAATATTAGAGGCTATTAAACTCGCTCCAATGGCCCACCAAGTTAATTGTCCTTCGGCCAAAAAGAAATCCTTGGTATTGGTAATGTTGGTATTATTTTTTCGATAGATCCAAATTCCATAAGAGGAGATCAATATAAAATACAATACAAATACAATGTAGTCATAGGTTTGCAATCCTTGATTCATAAAGCAGGGTTTAGTGGTCTAAATTAAGGTTTATCTATTATATTTAAGGATAATTCAGCGGATATGAACCCAAATTTCAAACAATTTAGT
>Ga0114979_10002157_pt1 | contig 13315 bp, 11 predicted proteins | sample S_140625_EF_Meta_FD_87315 | JGI IMG/M metagenome (GOLD analysis project Ga0114979, IMG submission 87315) | Freshwater microbial communities from Lake Simoncouche, Canada to study carbon cycling - S_140625_EF_MetaG | ecosystem: Environmental > Aquatic > Freshwater > Lake | place: Lake... | reverse complement strand
TACTTTAATTGTAGTGTCAATAAGTAAAATTCCTTGATTAGTTGGGATATGAGCTTGAGTATTATTTAATACTTCCGCTTGACCATCAAATAAATAATTTTTTCCGTTAAATGTAAATCCGTTTTCTATCTTATGCATATATAAATGTTTTAAACATGTCTATGTTCCCAATGTCACCAGAGTTCTGTGCTTGCATAGTAAATAAAATATAATTATCTACCGTTCTGTTTAGGTTAACAGATAATACAGTTCCTGTCGTATATTCTGAAAATGCGGTGTTTGAATAACTGGTTAAAGTTGTTCCGTTGTAACCAAAATTTCTTTCAACATATCCTAAATATTGGGAACCACCACCGCTCATGGTAAAAATTGTATTAAACAATACCGCTCCTGTTAAACTATTTGTGGTATTAAAATAAATACGTCCATATAATTGTCCTGCATTTCCAGATTGTCTAAACATTCTAAATACAAGTTGGAGGATATTGTTTGTCCCGAGTGTATTTGCGGGAATTAAAAGTGAATGACAAATCGTTACATTTGTGCTTGAAGTTTGTGTTCCAGCAACACCACTAAATCCTAACAATCTAGGGTTAGATGTTGCGGTTACATTTAAATTACCACTTCCTAAAATACTACTACCGTTGATTGTTTTAATATTTGTCCCACTAACTAACGTATTTTGTTTTCCAGAAATAGAAGTTGCCAATGACGCATCAACAGAATCATTTATTGAATCTTCTTTAGATATTTTAGTTTCTAATGACGCATCAACAGAATCATTTATTGAATCTTCTTTAGATATTTTAGTTTCTAATGATACATCAATTGAATCTAACGAACTAAGATCTTCACTTAATCCGTCAATTTGACTTTGATCTAATTTTGTTGGCATAATTTATTTTTATAATAAATATCACCTTTTATTAATTAGATTTAAAATTTCTTCGGCAACATCACCAACATTTTCAGGCGTTTGATCGCCCATTACGGTTCTAATAATTTCTTTTTTCTTGTTGAGTATATCATAAATGGCACCTTCTATGGTATTTTCAAATAAAGGATAATAAACTAAAACATTTGATTTTTGACCATAACGATACGCTCTATCTTCTGCTTGTGCGTGTTCTGCAGGAACAAATGATAAGTCATTCATAATTACAACCTCAGCTGAAGTTAATGTTAAACCAACACCAGCGGCTTTTAAATTACCAACAAAAACTCTAATTTTTTCGTCATTTTGAAATGAGTCAACGGCTTGTTGACGAACAGAGTTAGAACAACTACCATCAAGGTATACCGCTTGCTTTCCAAAATGATGATATATTGTTTGAAGTGTATCTGTAAAGTTTGTGAAAATAATAACTTTTTTTCCTTGTTCTAAAATATTTTCAGCAAACTCGATAGTTTGTTTTGTTTTTTCGTTTGCAATTACTTTTCGAACTTTCATCAGTTTTGAAAACTGAACTGTAAGTGATGAAGACTCTTCAGGGTTTTTATCATACCAATCGTAGTATTCACCCATAAGATTTTCATATTCAGAAGATTTTAATCTTAAATAAACTGGTGTAATAATTTTGTCGGGTAAATCTAAAACTTCTTCTTTTAATCTTCTTAGAATTTGTTTTGATGTCCTATCTCTTAATTCTTCTAAATTGGATGCTCCTGAAACATTCCAAACTTTTCTTTTACCAGCATTAAATTGATAACCCTGACAATAACGAATTGCATAAGCCATCCAATTTTGAGCAACAGGACTTTCGATGATACTTAAAAGATTATAATAATTCATAGGTCGAGATGTCATCGGTGTTCCCGTCAACAACCAAACCTTGTCAATGTTTTTAACATAACTATTAATTATCTTTGTCCTTTGTGCCTGAGCGTTTGATATCATATGTGCTTCATCCAAAATCACAAGATCAAAATTAGATTTTTCTAATAATGAATTTTCTTTGTCTTTTGGGTCGTGGAAGTTTTTTAATATATCATAATTTACAATAACAAAATCGTGATCCGTTGAAAACTTCTTTCCTTCGGCAATAAATGTTGGACGACCAGAATAATTTTCAATTTCTCTTTGCCAATTTATTTTTAAAGATGCCGGACAAATTATTAAAATCTTTTTTGCACCTGTCTCAAGTGCCGCAATAATTGTTGATGTAGTTTTACCAAGTCCCATGTCATCGGCCAAAATAAATCTTTTTGATCCTGCCAATTTTTCAATTGCAATTTTTTGATGATTTAAAGGTGGTCGATGCGAATATTTAGAATAATCAATATCAACACTTTTTACATTATGTGTTTTTATTAATGCTGATTTAGGAACCCAAAACTCTGATAATTTATCTTTTTCAAAAAACTTACCCCAAACATGATAAGATTTTTCTTTTTCAACCAATAGTTTTTCAACATAGATTTCTTTTGGTGTCTCTATCAAATATCTTTCTTCTGCAAACTTTTTAGCGAAGTAAGTGTCTAACTCAACCCATTTTCTTGCAACTTTTGGTTTTGTCTCAAAATAAGTTAAAATATAATCGGATTGAGTTCGTGTTGGAAAAAACTTTTTTGATGATTCTTTTTTTTCTTTTAGATATAATATATAGTTGTTGGCACCACTATAAGTGTCAAGAACATCAAGTGCTTTATGTTCGATAAGAGTTTTTGAATCTCCCAAAATCTTTTTTATTAAAAATAATCATAAAATAAATATTTATCAATAAAACAGCCTAATGAAAAGTAATGTTCCTATAACAAGACTCGGTAAATTTTTTGGGGATCGTGATTTTGAACTTGAAATCGGTATGGGTCAAGAATGGTTAATTGGTGATATGAACTATACTTGTGTCCTTTATAGAATTGATAGAAACAAAATTAAAACTGATGATGTTTACGGTGAAGTGGTTGAGGACGGTATTAAGTTTTTACCTCCTGTCGAATTCAATGCGTATGTTGCAATTGCCGCCCCTACCAACAAAATGGTGGGGTCAACAAGAATGGATCAAGTTGAACCAGGTAATATTACAATGTCCGTTTATTTAAAAACACTTAATGATTTAAATATTGACATAGATTTTGGAGACTATGTTGGATATTACGATTCAGAAAATTTTGTTAGATATTATAGTGTTGTAAATGACGGTCGTGTTGTTTCAGACATAAAACATACATATAAAGGGTATAAACCATTCTATCGTAGTATTATTGCGGCACCTGTTGGTCCAAATGAATTTAGAGGATTATAATATGAAAAAGTGTAAAAAATGTTTAAATATAAAATCGTTTGACTTATTTAATAAACGATCGGATACGAAAGATGGATTTACCCATGAATGTAGGGAGTGCTCAAAAAAAAGAGGTAAAGTATATTATATCACAAATGAAACAAAAATAAAAAATTATCAAAAAGAATATTATAAAAAAAATAGTAATAGTATTATTGAAAGATCTAAATCTTATAGGTTAGAAAACATTGATAACATACGAGAATATGATAAAAAAAGACAAGAAAGTAGAAAAGAATATTTAAATAAATATTTTAAAAAAAGAAGAGAAGTTGATGTTTTATTTAGATTATCGGCAAATTTGAGAGGAAGAACTAATAAATTCTTAAAAAATAAATCTAAACCAACGAAAGAAATTATAGGTATTGAGTTAGATGAATTAAAATGTTATTTAGAATCGTTATTTAGTGAAGGGATGAGTTGGGATAATTATGGTTCTTGGCATATTGACCACATAATACCTTTATCTTCAGCAAAAAATGAGGAAGAATTAATAAAATTATGCCATTACAAAAATTTACAACCATTGTATGCTAGAGATAATATAATTAAAAGTAATAAGATTAATAATGGGACTACCAAAGAAATCAGTTAAACCAACAATACCACTTAACTATCCTAAAACTCTTTTACCAAGAAGGGAAGAGATTAAGGATATGATTACAAAAGATGGAACTTATTTGCCTAAGTCACTTTTACATGCCGATTTAGATAGGGGGTTTTTAGATTTTGTAAAAGAAAAAATTCAATTTACAAGTGAAGGGAAAAAAATACCTGTTGTTGATGTTTTGATAACAACACAAAATTGGTCACAATTTGTTCAAACTTGGGATTTTCAAAATATAGATAAAAATTTAGAACCACCATTTTTAACGATCATTAGAAATCCTGATGTTAAATTGAACGATAAAAGAAGATATAATATCCCAAATAACAGGATGTATTATTATATGGAAGTTCCAACATGGGATGGGAATAGAAAAGGTGCTAACATATATAAAATTCCACAACCAATTCCTATTGATATAAAATATACGGTTGCTTTAGTTTGTAATAGAATGCGTGAAGTTAATAAAATGAATGAAACAATTATGAATTTATTTGCATCATATGAGGCATACCAAATTATAAACGGACATTACATTCCAATTGTAAACGATTCATTTTCCGACGAATCAGTTATGGATTTAGAGAGTAGAAAGTATTATATAAATAAATATGAATTTACACTTAATGGATTTTTAATTGACGAAGAACAATTTGAAGTATATCCTGCTTTAAATAGAACAATCCAAATGTTTGAGGTTGATAGTCGACCTGTTAAACGACCACAAAAAAGACAACAACCACCAGAATTAGAATCTATAACTTTTACATATGAAAATAGTGCAACGACATTAGAAAGATCTTTCTTCTATACTTGTAATTTATTTTTACAAAATACAATAAACGTTACATCCTTTTCGGTTTATATTAATAACCAATACGTAGGCGATGATTTAGATTTAGTTCAGATCAACAATGGTGACGAATTAAAAATAGTTATTACGGTAGGTTTAACAAGTCAAGTTCCTCAAGTTATATTTACACAGAGCTTAATTTAGTTTTCACCATAGATGTCTTTTTTTTCTTGACACTTTTCCATAATTAAGTTTTCTAAAAACTTATACATTTTAATTCCACGTTTATCGCAATATTTTTTTAAAACATCGTGAACATCAACGTCTATTTTTAAATTTTTTATTTTTTTTTCTTGTTTATCCATAGGTAGAAAAAAGGCAGAAAAAAATCATACCAAGTTATAAATACTTTTATAAATGTAAAGTTTTTGGTGTTTTTCATAGTATTTATAGTAAAAATAAATTTTATAAAAAGTATTTTACAATATGGCAACTAACAGTAAAGTTTTCGTTTCTCCCGGTGTGTATACTTCTGAAGTCGACCTTAGCTTTGTAGCACAAAGTGTGGGGGTAACTACATTAGGTATTGCAGGTGAAACTTTAATAGGTCCAGCATTTGAACCTATCTTCATTACAAATTTCAATGAATTTCAAACCGTGTTCGGTGGGACATCACCTGAAAAATTTGTAAACACACAGATTCCAAAATATGAGGCATCGTATATTGCCAAGGCATATCTTCAACAATCAAACCAATTATTTGTAACAAGAATTTTAGGTTTATCAGGTTATGACGCAGGACCATCTTGGTCTGTAACTACCGTTGCAAACGTAGATCCAACAACAATTGATGTTTGGTGTTTAAGTTCTGTAACTTTAACCGCAACTTGTGAAACTGTTTGTGTTAATCCTCTTGAACTTTCATTTACAGTTCCGTTTACGGCTTGCACAAATTCAACAACAACTATTGGGTATAATGGTGATTTCCCTGTTGATATACAAAACATTTTATACGATCAATTCGAACAATTTAATGGTAATGTATCAACTTTAGATTCTCAGATAAGAAATTTAATATTTGATGTTATCACGGCACAAAACCCATTCACCGCAGAAGATGAATTTATTTCTTACTTTGGTTCAATTGACACCACAGATTACAATAGTTTGAGTGTTTCTGGTTGGACAGCAGAAACAAACGTATTTAACGTTCCTTCTGTTTCTTTGAACGACACAGATTTAACTTCACCTTTAAACGACGCATGGTATTACGCTTTATTTACTAATACAGGAAATACAAATTACACGGGTTATTCATTCTTTAGTTTTGTTAGCGGTTTAACTTCATACTACCCTAACCCAACTCCGACACCACAGGCATCGTCTTCACCGACCCCAACACCATCGGCAGCGAATCCTTGTATAACACCTTCACCATTTACATCACCAACACCAACCCCAACACCTGTTAATATTGATTGTTATTCAGGAACTATCGTTGGTAAAATTTATTACTATACAGGAACATCATATGTAGATTATGATAATGTTGTTGTTGGAACTTTAAGATCTAGAGGTATCGCAACTTACACAAATGCTGAAAACCCAAGATATTCTGTAACAGGAACATCAAATGTTACTTTAGATATGACGGGTCAATACGCGGCAGTTCTTAAAAATCCATTCGCAACTTTTGGTGTAAATGTTGTTGATAGGTTTAATACCCCTTATACTTTTGAAACTTCATTTACTCAAAATGATCCTGAATATTGGACTAAAGTATTTGGTGTAACTAATTTCCAAAAACCAAGATTAGAAGTTCCTGTATTTGCAGAAGAAAATTTCCAATCTTTCTTAAATTTCGCATGGAGAAAAGGATATATTCGTGGTCTTAACCCTAATCTAATTGCACTTGACTCAGCTCAAAGTGGAGATCCTGATTCAATTGGTTGGTATTTAGATAGATGGCAAACACCAGTTTCACCATTTGTTGTTTCTGAATTAAGAGGTAATAAAGTTTATGATCTATTTAGATTCTACACTGTTTCTGATGGTGATGGAGCAAATACATTATTAAAAATCTCAATTACAAATCAAACTTATAACAATTTAACATTTGACGTATTAATTCGTGATTATTTCGACACAGATGCAAACCCCGTTGTTATTGAGAAGTTTACAAACTGTTCAATGGATCCAGGACAAAACAACTATATTGCAAACAAAATCGGAACTTTAGATGGTGAATACGAACTTAAGTCTCGTTATGTAATGATTGAAATGAGTGAAGACGCTCCAATTGACGCTCTTCCTTGTGGATTTAACGGATTTAATTTTAGAAATTACGCAGGTGCTAATTCACCTTTCCCAATCATTAAAGGAAAATATGATTTCCCTGGTGAAGTTATTTACAACCCACCATTTGGTTTATCAACAGGAAATGACAACGCATTAATTAGTCCGGGTGATAATGTAAGAAGAACTTATTTAGGTATTTCTAATTCTTATGGATGGGATCCAAACTTCTTCGAATATTACGGAAAACGAAATCCAATTAATTCTTGTGATATTGAAGGTTTACCGTTCAACTTCAGATCTGAAGGATTCCACATGGACGTAAACGCAAGTGGTTTAACTATCGGACCTGAGTTTTCGACAAGTGGTCAACCAAGATTTGTTGTTGGTAATTCACCATTCATTACTGAACCTGAATTCCCAACAAACGCATATTATAGATTATTTGCACGTAAATTTACATTGTTAGTTCAAGGTGGATTTGACGGATGGGATATCTACAGAGAATACAGAACTAATGGTGATGAATTCCAAATCGGTAGACGTGGTTTCTTAAATGGAGCTTGTCCTTCATCAAGATACCCACAAGCAGTTGGTTGGGGAGCATTTAAAGAAATCTCTTTAGGTGATGGAACTCAAGATTATGCAAATTCTGATTATTACGCATACTTATTAGGTCAACAAACTTTCGCTAACCCTGAAGCAACTAATATCAATGTATTTGTAACACCGGGTATTGACTACGTTAATAACAGTAACTTAGTGGAAGATGCGGTTAATATGATTGAATTTAATAGAGCCGATTCATTATATGTTTGTACCACTCCTGATATTGACTTATTTGTCCCTACAACTACAGGTGGAGATTTCTTTATATACCCAACTGAAGCGGTTGACAACTTAGGGAACACAGGAATTGACTCTAACTATACGGCAACTTACTATCCGTGGGTATTAACAAGAGATAGTGTAAACAACACACAAATCTATATTCCACCAACGGCTGAGGTTACAAGAAACTTAGCACTTACAGATAACATCGCATTCCCTTGGTTCGCAGCGGCGGGTTACACTCGTGGTATTGTTAATTGTATCAAAGCTCGTAAGAAGTTGACTCAAGAAGATAGAGACATTCTTTATATTGGTAGAATTAACCCAATTGCAACTTTCTCAGATGTGGGAACTGTAATTTGGGGTAATAAAACTCTACAAGTAAGAGAATCTGCTCTTGACAGAATCAACGTAAGAAGATTGTTACTACAAGCTCGTAAATTGATTTCAGCAGTATCTGTTAGATTGTTGTTTGAACAAAATGACGCACAGGTTAGACAAGACTTCCTAAATGCCGTTAACCCGATTCTTGACTCAATTAGAAGAGACCGTGGTTTATATGACTTTAGAGTTACAGTTTCTTCTGACCCTGAAGATTTAGATAGAAATCAAATGACAGGTAAAATTTACATCAAACCTACAAGAGCCCTTGAATTTATAGATATTACTTTCTATATCACACCAACGGGAGCTTCGTTTGAAAATATTTAAACTTGGTTTATAAAAAGAAAAGGGAGGTTTAATTATCTCCCTTTTTTTATTTATCTAATATTTATTAGTATGGATCACAAAAAATTAGTTAGAGAAATAATTTCTGAAATATTTTCTGAACAACTTAAACCTACAATGAAATATTATGCGTTTGATTGGGATGACAACTTAATGTATATGCCAACTCAAATTTACCTTAAAGATGATAAAGGTAATAGTGTTGGTATGTCTACGGAAGATTTTGCAGAATACCGAACAGAAATTGGACAAGAACCTTTCGAATATGAAGGACACACCATAGTAGGTTTTGATGAAGATGCCTTTAGAGACTTCAGAGTTACCGGTGATAAAAAGTTTTTAAAAGATGCAATGACCGCTGAAACAGGACCTGCATGGGACGACTTTGTTGAGGCCGTTAATAATGGATCAATATTTGCAATCATAACCGCAAGAGGACACACCCCTTCAATATTAAAACAAGCAGTTTATAATTTGATTAAAAATAATAAACACGGTTTAAATAAAGAAACAATTGTTAAAAATTTAAGAAAATATAGAGATTTAGCAGACGAGGACGATTTATCTGACGACGAACTTATAAGGTCTTATTTAGAAATGTGTCGTTTTTACCCCGTTAGTTTTGGTGAAGGTTCAGCTGCGAACCCTGAAGAATTAAAAGTTTTGGCTATGAGGGAATTTATGACTTATGTTCAAAACTTATCAAAACAACTTCAAGAAAAGGCATTTATGAAAAACAAGATAAGTAATTATTTTATTCCTTATGTAGGTTTTTCAGATGATGATTTAAGAAATGTTCAAACAATGAGAAAATATTTTGATGACGAAGATGAATTAAAAATATATCATACTAGTAAACAAGGTAAAACTTCATATGAATAACTGGTCTGGTCTAGTTATTAATTTATTTTATAAAAGATCAAAGTAAATAGAAAAATTTTTAAATAGGATATATTTATAATAAACAAAATAAAAAAAAACAAAAAAAATAAGACATGGCTGATTTATTAATGAAAATGCCCATACCCTATGAACCAAAACAAAATCATAGGTGGATATTAAGATTTCCTTCTTCGTTAGGAATTAACGAATGGTTTGTTCAAACAACTTCTAGACCAAAAATGACTGTTAATAACACAGCTATTAAGTTTTTGAATACAAACACAAACGTTGCAACTGACTTTAAGTGGGAACCTATTAGTTGCACATTTTTAGACCCAATTGGTCCATCTGCAACTCAAGCGATTATGGAATGGATTAGATTATGTGCTGAATCAGTAACAGGACGTATGGGATATGCTGCGGGTTACAAAAAGAATGTCGACCTTGAGATGTTAGACCCAACAGGAGTGGTAATCGAAAAATGGATTCTTCAAGGGGCTTTTTTAAGTGGTTATGATGGTGGATCCCTAACTTATGCATCGCCAGGTTTATCAACAATTACAACATCATTAGTTGTTGATAGATGTATTTTGGTTTACTAAAAATTAAATAATAAAATCATAATAACCTTCACTATTTACTAGTGGAGGTTTTTTTTTATTATTTAATTAAAAATATTATGGAAAACTACGAATTAGAACAAGCAAATTTTAATTTACCACACGATGTGATACAATTACCTAGTAAAGGTATTTTTTACAAAAGTAAAAAGAAATCAATTAAAGTTGGTTATTTAACCGCTCAAGATGAAAATTTGTTGGCTAATTTTGACCCAAAAGTTTCATTAAACGAATCAATAGTTTTACCACTCTTACAAAGAAAAATCTATGAAAAGGACATTAAAGCCGAAGAATTAACAGATGGTGACGTTGAGGCGATTCTTCTATTTTTAAGAAATACTTCTTTTGGTCCTGAATATACAATTAGCGTTAGAGACCCAAAAACTGACAACAACTTTTCAACAATAATTTTGTTAGACGAACTTAATTATACCAAACCTAAAGTCCAACCTAATGAAAACGGAACGTATAGTTTAACTTTACCTATGTCTAAAGCGCAAATAGAAATTAAAATGATGACATTAGGTGATAGAGTTAATCTTGAAAAAGATATTAGAAATTATCCCGCAAATTTAATTGCACCTGTTGTGACTATGAGACTTAGTAAACAAATTATTTCGGTAAACGGAAAAACAGACAGAGGTGATATTGAAACTTTTATTGAAAGTATGCCAATTGCCGATTCTAAATTCATTCGTCGTTTTTCTTTAGAAAATGAACCTAAATTAGATTTAAGAAAAGAAGTTATAGCCCCGTCAGGAGAAAAAGCAATGGTTGACATTGCTTTTGGGGTGGAATTTTTTCGGCCTTTCATATCAATATAAAAAAACAATTCTAGACGAATTTTATTATTTTTCTAAAATATTCAGAACTCAATATAGTGAGTTTATGAATATGCCAACTTATGTTAGAAAATACATAATCAACAAATTTATTGAAGAAAAACAAGAAAAATAGTTATAAAACTATTTATCGTTAATAAGAAAATATATGGCAGAAACTGGAACTACAAAAGATGACATAGGAACTTATTTACCTCAAGAATTTGTTACTGAATGGACAGTAAATCCTAAAGGTATTACTAAAGTTATTGGTGATATTGCAAATCAAGCCGCAATGGCAATGAATATTTTTGATGAAAAACCTTTTAAATATTTAGACGAACAAGCAACATCAATTCAAAATGCTTTTGGTTTAACTAAAGACAGAATGTCTGAATTTAAACAAATTGTTGCTGATGTTGGTCCCGAATTGGTTAAGATGGGACTTACTATGGAAGATGCCGCCAAAACTACCACAGAATTAATGAAGGGTATGAAGTCCTCTGGAACTATAGCAAAAGAAACTATGGTTGAATTGGCAGCAGTTAGTAAATTAACAGATGTTAGCGTTGAGACTTTGGCGACTAATTTCAGAAACGTTGGTATTTCAATTTATGACGTAGGTAAAGAAATGAAAGAAGTTGTTAATGAAGCCAAAAAAGCAGGAGTTGCTGTTTCTGCGGTTGCAGGTGCGGTTTCATCAAATTTGAAACAATTAAATTTATTTAATTTTAGTAACGGAGTTGAGGGTATTACAAAAATGGCAATACAATCTGAAAGATTGGGTGTGTCTATGGATAAAACATTTACTATTGCCGAAAAACTTTTATCACCTGAAAGTGCTATTGAAATGTCTTCAGCACTTCAAAGACTTGGAGTTACATCAAGTCAATTATTAGATCCGTTAAGAGCCATGGATCTAGCACAAAATGATCCTGCGGAACTTCAAAACCAAATGGTTGAGTTATCTAAACAATTTACCCAATTTAATGCCGAAACCGGTAAAATGGAAATTATGCCAGGGGCAAAAAGAAGGTTAAGAGAAGTTGCGACTGAATTGGGATATAATGCTGACGAATTTGCGAATATGTCAATAAAGGCTGCTGATTTTGATAGAAAAATGGCTCAACTTAAATTACCTGATTTTGCTTCAGATAGTAAAGAAACAAAAGAGTTAATTGCATCAATGGCACAAATGAAAGATGGTGTTGCAACAATTAATATAAAAGATCAAAAAACGGGTGAAGTTGTTTTAAAACAAGTGGATCAATTAACACCTGAAGATATAGAAAAACTTAAACAATCACAAGAAGAACAAGGAAAAAGTGTTGAACAGTTGGCGGTAGACCAATTAGATGAGTTGAAACAAATTAATTCGGGTATTAATGGGGTAGGAGCCGCGGCAACATATGGTAGGGCAACTTCAGCACCATTAGAAAGATTGTATGAATCAATGATGGGTGCTCAAAAAGCAATATCAAAAACCGCATCAGAAAGAATAACGGGAAAAGAAGTAAGAGCAAACGTATCTGCAATAACACAACCGGCCGAAGATTATTTAATTTCAGGATTGAAGGGAGATGTTAGTGGTATGAAAAAAGCACAAGAAGACTTGGGTATTAATTTAGTTAAATTAGAAAAAAAATTAGAGACTACTTCACAAGATACGTTAATGGTTGCAGCACAAAGAATGGGAGAAAGTTTTCAGAAGGCTTATGAAAAACCAAGCGAAATGACTTATAAAGGTGAATTGAATATTAATGGAACCGTTGATGTTAAAGGAAATGAAAATACTAAAAATATTAACAAAGAAGAATGGAATAACATATGGAGACAATATCTTAACGAACCTCAATGGAAAGAAGCGTCAGGTATAGTATTCAAAGAAGCAAATCCTGTATCTATTGCTGTAGGACCAAAGACACCTTAGTAAATTACAATTTCTAAAAAAATAGACTATTATCTATTTATAATAAAAAAACTATGTCTGAAAGTTTTTTATCGTTTGGTAATTCGGAATTATTTAGAAAACAGTTGTTGGTAAGAAATTTACCACCATACAATGTTCCTGGTGCATATACTTCACCTGAGAACCCAGTAAACTATGAAACTAATTTAAGTGTTTATAATGTTGTTGACTCACCGAATAATTTTGTTTCTACAAATCTATTTGCAAACGATTTATATCCTTTAAATGAATACGGACCTGAAGGAGGATTCACAAGTCCAATAGGTGTTAATGTGACACCTGTATTAAACCCAAATCAAGGACCATATTATCCTAACAATGGGACAGTTTTAGATATTATTAATGAATTTTATATAGAATCTGCTTATGTAACAAACAAATGGGGACCAGCAGGTGGATTTAAAGATTTAGTAATTATAACTGACTTATCATCAGTTCAAGGAATATACCAACCGTATTGGGATCCAGGATATTTTAATTTTTC
>Ga0114979_10002156_pt1 | contig 13317 bp, 15 predicted proteins | sample S_140625_EF_Meta_FD_87315 | JGI IMG/M metagenome (GOLD analysis project Ga0114979, IMG submission 87315) | Freshwater microbial communities from Lake Simoncouche, Canada to study carbon cycling - S_140625_EF_MetaG | ecosystem: Environmental > Aquatic > Freshwater > Lake | place: Lake... | reverse complement strand
CCGCAAGTGGGTATGCACAACTGGATTGTGTCGTTCGACTTGGACTCACTGTACCCGCATCTTATCATGCAGTACAACATTTCTCCGGAAACCAAGGACGCTCTTGGCAAGCGAAACACACTGGATCCAGACCATGTGCTGAATCCACACTCTGAAACAGCACAAACACAATTTCTTCGTGTTCAAGACCACCAACAAGCTGCCGTAGAAAAAAATCTTGCGATTGCAGCAAACGGTGTGTACTTCAAGCGAGACAAGCAAGGATTCCTGCCTGAACTAATGGAAACCATGTATGAAGAACGCAAGATGTACAAGGAAAAGATGTTGGAAGCCAAGCGAGCCCTCAAGGCCCTAGACGCTACCGCATCTGCCACCAAGCGAGAAGAACTAGAATACCAGATCTCTAAGTACCACAACTTCCAACTTGTACGAAAGATTCAGTTGAATTCCGCATTCGGTGCGGTAGGAAATCAGTACTTCCGGTATTACGATATTGATTGTGCAGAAGCTATTACAGTTTCCGGAAAGTTATCTATCCGTTGGATTGAACAAGAGTTAAATAAATTTTTGAATCGGATGGCGGGAACCACAGATGTAGACTTTGTTGTGGCATCTGATACAGATTCCGTATATCTGTGCATGGATAATGTGGTTCAACGAATCTTTGCAGGTAAGAGTATCCCAGATGCAAAGATCACAGAAACGCTCGAAAAACTTTGCAAAGATAAGATTGAGCCGTTTATACAACAACGCTACGAGGAATTGGCAAAAACCATGAACGCGTACGCTCAAAAGATGCACATGAAGCGTGAGAGTATTTGCAGTAAAGGTATCTGGACTGCAAAGAAACGGTACATGCTTAACGTGATGATGGGCGAAGAAGGCGTGCTGCTGAAAGAACCAGAACTCAAGATCATGGGTATTGAAACAGCCCGATCCAGCACACCACAGATTGTGCGTAAGGCACTAAAGACCGCTATTAGTTTGATTATGAATCAAGGCGAGAAAGCGGTTCAAGATTTTGTGGAACAATTCCGTGATCAGTTTGATCAGGCCGGAATTGATGATATCGCGTTTCCTCGTTCTGTTTCCGGAATGGATAAGTACTCTTGCAAAACTGGCGTGTACAAGAAGTCTACTCCGATTGCGGTGAAAGGATCTCTGCTGTTCAACCACTTCTTGTACGAAAACGGATTGGAAAAGAAGTATCGTCCAATTGGAGAAGCAGAAAAAATTAAATTTGTTTATTTAAAGGAACCAAATCCACTTTCGTTCGTAAGTGGAAACGAGCACGTTATTTCTTTTGGAACGCAAATTCCTAAAGAACTGCACCTAGATAAGTATGTGGATCGTGACCTACAATTTGAAAAATCTTTTGAAGATCCCTTGAAAACCATTTTAGATGTGCTACAATGGAGCATAAGAAAGACCCCATCGTTAGAGGATTTCTTTGTGTAAGGACGCACATATGGATCTTGTAATAATTATATTTTTGGCGGCGATAGTAGTGATTTGTGACAGACTAGAAAAGAAATGGAGCAAAGACGATGAATCTAAATGAACTAATTAAAGAATCCGGTAATCAGTATGCAGGTATGATTGAAGACGGTATTGAAGGCAGCGATGTCCGTGGCTTTATTGATACCGGCTCGTACGCTTTCAACGCGCTTGTGTCTGGTTCCATGTACGGTGGAATTGCGGACAACAAGATTATTGCGCTGGCTGGCGAGTCTGCTACTGGTAAGACGTACTTCTCGCTTGGCATGGTTCGCAAGTTTCTAGATGACCGTAAAGACGGTATGGTGCTGTACTTTGATTCCGAGCAAGCCGTAACCTCCGACATGTTTATTGATCGCGGTGTTGATCCTAAGCGTGTGGCAGTATTTCCGGTTGCCACCATTGAAGAGTTCCGTAATCAGTTAATCAAGATTGTGGACAAGTATCTGGAACAAGAATCAGACAAGCGTAAGCCCTTGATGGTTGTGCTGGATTCGCTGGGTATGTTGAGCACCAGCAAGGAAATCAATGATACGGCTGAAGGCAAGGAAGTGCGTGACATGACTCGTTCTCAAGTCATCAAGAGTACTTTCCGTGTGCTTACCCTAAAGCTTGGCAAGGCTGGTATTCCACTAGTGATGACCAACCACACCTACGACGTTATTGGTTCTTACGTTCCAACCAAGGAAATGGGTGGTGGCTCTGGTCTCAAGTACGCAGCGTCTACTATTGTATACCTGTCCAAGAAGAAGGACAAGGATGCAGACGGTCAAGTGGTTGGTAATATTATTCATTGTAAGTTATACAAGAGTCGTCTCACCAAGGAAAACCAGATGGTAGACGTTCGACTAAACTACGATAGTGGTCTAAATCGTTACTACGGACTTCTTGACTTGGCTCTAAAGTATGATATATTTAAGAAGGTGTCTACTCGTATCGAACTTCCAGGTGGTGAGAAGGCATTTGAGAAGAACATCAACGAAGAACCAGAAAAGTTCTTCACTGAAGATGTCATGAAGCGTTTAGAAGAAGCAGTAGCCAAGGAATTTAAGTACGGACAATGAAAGAATTTGAACTAGTGCTTCTGGAAGCTCTTCTCTTCCGAGAAGACTTCTACAAGAAAGTTATTCCATTTATTAAGACGGAGTACTTCCACCGGAAGCCCGTCCAAATGGTGTATACTTGCATCCACGATTTTGTGATGCGGTATAATGCGTGTCCGTCCAAGGATGCCATGAGTATCTGTCTTGAGAAGCACAAGGGTGTTAGTCAGACCGAGTACGATCAGTGCATTGAAATGTTGAATGACTTCAATAAGAAGTCAGCAGAGGAACACAACCTTGATTGGCTGGTTACAGAAACTGAAAACTTCTGCAAAGAGAAGGCTCTCTATAATGGCATCATGGAATCTATCCAAATCATGGATGGAAAGTCCAAAGACAAAATCCGAACTGCTATTCCTAGTATTTTGTCTGACGCTCTTGCAGTTAGTTTTGATACTAATATCGGTCACGATTATCTAGAAGATTCAGAAGCACGATACGAATTTTACCACAAGACCGAGAAGCGTATTCCGTTTGATCTAGACTTCTTTAATACCATTACAAACGGTGGTACGCCTACGAAAACCCTAAATATAGTAATGGCAGGTACTGGAGTCGGTAAGTCTCTATTCCTTTGTCATCATGCAGCTAACTGCCTGAATCAAGGCATGAATGTTCTGTATATCACCTGTGAAATGGCGGAAGAACGAATCGCAGAGCGTATTGACGCAAATCTGCTGGATATTACTTTGGATTCTCTGCGTGAACTTCCCAAAGAAACATACGACAAGAAGATTGCCAATCTGAAGCAAAACGCCAAGGGTAAACTGATCATCAAGGAGTATCCAACAGCCACGGCAAACGTGAACCATTTCCGTGTACTACTGGATGAACTTAATCTGAAGAAGAAGTTTAAGCCTGACATGATTGTGATTGATTATCTGAACATTTGTGCTTCTTCTAGAATGAAGCCGGGAGCAAATGTAAACTCTTATACCTTTATCAAAGCGATTGCGGAAGAACTTCGTGGTCTTGCCACTGAGCGTGGTGTTCCAATCTGGTCTGCCACACAAGTTAATCGTATCGGATTTGCCAGCACGGATATCGGTTTGGAAGACACATCAGAATCGTTTGGTCTGCCCGCAACCGCCGATTTCATGTTTGCTCTGATCTCCACAGAGAAACTGGACGAGATGAATCAGATCATGGTGAAGCAGTTGAAGAACCGATACAACGATACCGCAATCAATCGTAAGTTTATTGTGGGTATCAATCGTGCCAAGATGAAGCTGTTTGACGTGGAACAACCACAACTTGCAGACGCAAATCAAGAACAAGAAACTGAAGAACAAGAAGAAGTAAAGTTTACCAACAAGTTTGGTAAGAAGGATTTCTCAAGGTATCGCTCATGACAATTTTTATTGACAAGAAATTTATTAATCTGATGTCTGGTCAACTGGAACGATTCAGTTGGAAGAAAGATAATCTTGCCAACTGTCGTTGTCCGATCTGTGGTGATTCCACAAAGAATAAAGTTAAGGCTCGTGGTTTCTTCTTTGAGAAGAAAGGTGAATTCTTTTTTAAGTGCCATAACTGTAGTGTTGGATTAAACTTATATAATTTTATGAGTCAAGTTTCTCCAAGCCTATGTAAAGAGTACAGTCTAGAAAAGTTCAAGGAAAAGAATCTCTCTAACCCACCAAAAAAGGAAAAGAAGGATATGTTATTCTCCAATAAACCCAAGAAGAAGTACAATATTGAGCTTCCAATGGTTGCAGAACTTCCTCCTAATCATGCGTGTCGTCAATTTGTAGAGTTACGTCAAATTCCCAAGGCAATGTGGAAGCATCTATATTATGCGGAAAACTTTGCTGACTGGGCCAAGCGGATTAATCCAGAAACGGCAGAAGCACTAGATGCCGAAAGTCGTCTGGTAATTCCAATTTTAGACCACAAGGGTCATCTGGTTGGAGCACAAGGACGCATCATCAAGGTGTCCACAGACCGCAACGCTCGCAAGTCGGTTCGTTACATCACCATCAAGCCAAAGGAAGAAGAGCATAAGTCTTGGTACGGCCTGGATCGTGTAAACGCACTAGGCACCATATATGTGGTGGAAGGTCCACTGGATTCTCTTTTCATTCCTAACTGCGTTGCTACTATAGGAATGAGTGATGCGTTTAATATTCCAAAATATATTAAAGATCGTCCCATGATTTTTGTGATGGATAACGAACCACGAAACGTGCAAGTTATTCACACCATGGAACGATTAGTGAAAGAAAATAAAAAGGTTTGTGTGTGGCCAGAAAGTATGAAGTACAAAGATATTAATGATATGATCATGGGTGGTATGGACGCTAAGGAAATCCTAAATATCATTAACAGTAACTCTGCGTCAGGTCTAGAAGCACAAATAAGGATCAATAAATGGAAGAAGATGTAAACAAGCCAGAAGACGAAGGGGAAGAGTTTGAAGAAATTGAAATGGATACAAACAATCCAATTATAGTTTTTTGTTTTATGTTTATGGAATACGTGAAAGAGATTGATCCAGACATGTATAAGAAGGCACATAAGTACGCCCAAGATCATACAGACTTGGATATAACAGATTTTGAAATTGATTTTGACGAACTGGTTGAAGACAAGAATATTGATGAAGACGAGATTGAAGAAGATTTAGATTTTGATGATGATAACTATGAATCAAACAATTAAAGTACTGGATAAAGGACATGTTGAATATATCGAACATATGGGCTCAGATCTTATGGTGGCAAATGCTGCTAGGGTCTCATTCGCTAAAACCAGTGAGTGGGAAACAGCAGAGAATGGTACACGTCAGTTATCACAGAGAGACCAAAAACTCATCAAGTATTTGGCCGAGCACAACCACTGGACGCCATTTGCGCACCCGCAGATTACACTCCGAATCAAAGCTCCAATTTTCGTAAGAACCCAACTTTTTAAACACAAAGTGGGATTCACGGAAAATGAAGTTTCTCGTCGGTACGTAACAGCAGAACCGGAATTTTACACTCCAGACTGGCGTTCTGCTCCCACAGACGGAGCCAAGCAAGGAAGTTCAGATTTTATGTACGATCCGGTTGTCGAGGACCTGGATCGGGTGTATAATAGGATTGCTTTGGACTCGGTGGAAATATACAAAACATTATTAAAAGAAGGGGTTGCCCCTGAGCAAGCCCGAGCTTTATTGCCACAAGGTACCTACACCGAGTGGTGGTGGACCGGATCGCTCTCAGCGTACGCTCGTGTCTTTAAACAACGAATAGACACGCATGCTCAATGGGAAGTTCAGCAGTATGCAGCAGCAATTGGAAAAATACTGGAACCTTTATTTCCGCATTCTTGGGCAGTTCTGACCGCTAAATAAACTTACTTAACAAACAGGAGAAAATTAAATATGCATTTACCTACAGCTTATCAAGAGTTCATTCATCTTTCCCGTTACAGTCGTTGGCTAGAAACTGAAGGTCGTCGTGAGACTTGGGAAGAAACGGTGAACCGTTACTTTGATTACTTTGATAAGCATCTTAAGAATAGCACCAAGTGTAAGCTTGACAAGGAAACTCGTGAAGAACTTCGTCAAGCGGTCTTGAATCAAGAAATCATGCCTTCTATGCGTTCACTAATGACGGCAGGCGAGGCACTGGATCGTGACAACACTGCTGGTTATAACTGTTCGTATGTTGCTGTGAATCGTGTTCGTGCTTTTGATGAAATTCTTTATATTCTGATGTGTGGAACCGGAGTAGGATTCTCCGTGGAGAGACAATATGTGGACAAACTTCCTACAGTCGCTGAACAGTTTACTGACTCAGACACGACGATCATTGTACAAGACAGCAAGGCTGGTTGGGCTAAAGCTTACAAGGAGCTTATCTCCCTACTCATTGGTGGTCAAATTCCAAGATGGGACTTATCTAAAGTACGCCCTGCTGGTGCCCGACTCAAAACTTTTGGAGGTCGTGCGTCTGGCCCAAAGCCACTGGATGATCTGTTTAGGTTCACAGTGGATACATTTAGAAGAAGTGCTGGACGGAAGCTCACCTCCATCGAATGTCACGATCTCGTCTGTAAGGTTGCGGAAATTGTGGTGGTCGGAGGAGTCCGTCGATCGGCTCTTATCAGCCTTTCAAATCTTACCGATGAACGGATGCGTGATGCTAAGACTGGAGCATGGTGGGAAGCTAATCCTCAAAGAGCACTTGCGAATAATAGTGTAGTGTACAAGGAGAAGCCAGAGATCGGAACCTTCATGGAAGAATGGGTATCCCTATACAAGAGTAAGAGTGGTGAGCGTGGTATCTTTAATCGTGATGCTTGCCAAAAGACGGTAGCCAAACTGGGTGATCGTCGTGACGCAACCTACGAGTTTGGTACTAATCCTTGCTCTGAAATTATTCTGCGAGATCGTCAGTTCTGCAATCTCACAGAAGTAGTTGTTCGTGATACTGATACCATGGAGTCACTACAACGCAAGGTTCGTTTGGCGTCTATTCTAGGCACATGGCAAGCCTCACTAACCAACTTCCCGTACCTATCCAGCGAGTGGAAGAAGAACTGCGAAGAAGAAGCTCTACTTGGCGTGTCATTAACTGGTATTCTAGACAACAAGATGATGCGTGATATGCACGGTCTGAAGGCTAATCTTGCCAATCTGAAGGAGACAGCTGTTAAGACTAATGCAGAATGGGCCAAGAAGTTAGGTATTAATGCAGCGGCTGCTATTACTTGCATCAAGCCAAGTGGTACAGTTTCTCAACTTACTGATGCAGCATCCGGTATTCACGCTCGTCACAACGAGTATTATATCCGCACTGTTCGTGCAGATCGTAAGGATCCTCTTTGCCAGATGATGATTGAGAAGGGCTTTACTCACGAGCCTTGTGTGATGAAGCCTGAAAACGTTATGGTTTTCTCATTCCCAATGAAGGCGGTAGGTTCAGTTACTCGTAACGATATGACTGCTATCGAGCATCTAGAGTTATGGTTGACTTACCAACGTTACTGGTGTGAACATAAGCCGTCAATCACTGTGACTGTGAAGGAACACGAGTGGATGGAAGTGGGTGCTTGGGTGTACAAACACTTTGATGAGATTAGTGGTATTTCGTTCCTGCCACATTCTGATCACTCGTATCGTCAGGCTCCATACCAAGACTGCACCAAGGAGCAGTACGAAGAACTATTGGCTGCAACTCCAAAAGATGTGGATTGGAGTGAATTGAAGAAGTGGGAAAAGATGGATTCCACTGTTGGAACACAAACCTTCGCTTGTAGCGGAGACAAGTGTGAATTGGTTGATTTGACTAATAATTGAAAGGATACATTATGAACACTGATAATATGATTTTATTAAATTTTATGTTTACTACTGTGCTGGCTTTTATTGCTTATCGTCAACTTATTGTTGGTAAGTTTCAACGTGAGCGAGAGATCGAGCAAATTCATCAAGAAATCCGTAATAACGCGGACTATATTAATAGTAAGATGAATGAACTAGAAGATCGACACGACCGTGATATGATGGAGGTCTATCGAGATCTGGACAATATGACAGAGGCTCTTTCCACCAAGAAGACCACTGGACTAAACTCACGCATTCCGCTGTGAGATAAACTGAGTGTAAACAAAAACCCCGGCTTTTAGGCCGGGGTTTTTTATTATTCAATTTAAGATCCCGTATAGTATTTTGCCATTACTTTTGATTCATCCTGAAGACTTGGATTTCTTGACACTAACGCTTTATGTAATAATGAATCGGGATTTAAGGCGTCTTCTTTTGTAAATTTATCTTTAAAATCTGGATCATTTTGGCTGGCACTCATTATCTTCATAAGTGCTTCTCTTTGATCTGCTCTACCAACAGTTTTTTCACCTATCTTTTTTTCTTTTTTCTCTACACGCTCTTTAGGCATACCTCCACCACCCATACCACTAAAAGCCTGTACGTTTCGTATTCCTTTGACTAAATCCACAAATCCATGAGGATTTACTTGACCTTCTAATCCTGCAACTTTGACTTGTCTTTCTCTGCGTTTTGCTGAAACATCTTCTAAAGAATCTCTGGTTTCTTCAAAAAGATTTGCTAGACGATGATAATAAGATTCTTGTACACCCAATCTGGATACTGATGTACCATAACCAGTATCTCTAACATTATATAAATCTTTCTTATAATTCAATCCTAATCTTTGTTGATCTCTAGCAGCAATTCGCTTTCTTTCTGCTTCTCTGCTAAAATCGGTAATTGGTTCACTAGTCATGCCACCAGTTACTGGAGCAGTCTTTAATCTTTGTTCCATACCTGCTGGAAGATCTTCCCCTTCTGGTCTGCCTGCTGCACGATTAATCATTCGTTTTGCTGCAGCAGCTTCTGGATCAGCTTGTTCTGCAGCTTTTTTACTGGCAGCAGCTTGTGCTTGAAGAGCAGCTATTTTAGCAGTATTAGATTTGTCTAATTCTGCTAATCTGGCTTGTTGAGCGTTTATTGTGGTTTGTAACCCTTGTGATTCTTTGGCAGAAGCAGCAGCTTGTGCTTTTTTAGCTTCCCAGGCAGCTTGTGCTTTAGCTTGTCTGGCTTTCCATTCAGATTCAGGAACTTGTTGACCTGATTCGTATGCGCCTTTAGTGGGTTCTGGAAGTGGTTGTGTTCCTTTTTGCTCTTCTTCACGGTTTCTGAATTGTCTAACAGAACTATCCATAGGTTGTTCTGGTAGTTTGGCAGGAGCTGATGGGTTATTAGCTGTATTCGGGGTATTAATTATACCTTGGATAGTGTTCATTATATTATCAACTGCAGTTTGAGTTGCAGCACTCATCACTTGCTTGGAAGAACCAGGAGCAATTGGAGTTCTGGTTGATGGAGTACCAGTTGGTAGTGGAGCTTCCACTGAAGGATATAATGCATTATTAATTGTTCCTTGAATTCTCTGACCAGCTTTAAATGAGTTTACAGCAGTATCCATAGGTTGTTCTTCTGGAACTATGCCTTGTGGATTCATTGCAGTGTTAATAATATTTTGAACTCTTAATGATCCTGGAGCTGGAATTTGTGGAGGATTTCCTAATCGTAGATTGGCGTCCGGGGTTTGTGGTGCCAGTACTACCGCTTCAGCTAGTTGATTATTTATTTCTGTGGTTCTGGCAAAAATACCACGAATAAGATTGGTTTCATTGTTAGTAGGGAGATTATGCATGTATTATCCTTTTTCTAATATTATTTAGGTTTTTTCCATTTCAGGATATACATAATTATGACATGAAAAAGGCCACTGCAATCTTTACCGCAGTGCTTCTAGCCCTCCTAAATGGATGCCAGAAAGACGCCAGTGTCTCCAAATCACCCTCCCCCACTGCAATCATTCAAATACCACAGGGTATTAGTAAGCCAGATCCATTCCCCGGATTCGAGGTCGTAAATCACAATACCAAAGATACGTTTGGTTGCGTGGGGCACGTACACAACCAGAAAGGCCAGTTCATAGGAAGTGGCGTTCTGATTGCCCCTGCAGTGGTTCTCACTGCAGGGCATGTAATTGACGGCGAAACCTTGAGGTATTTCATAACCAAGGATAAAGCTTATCTGATAGAAAAAATGATAATTCACCCCGGATATACTGGAAAAGACGGAGAAGTGGTAGACGATATTGGAATATTAATTTTAACGGAAGGATGTGATGAACAGCCAGCACAGTTAATACACGATAAGTCTGAGCTAACACAAAGAGAATCACTTACCACCGTGGGTTTCTCTCACGAGATTAAGAAGATTAGCAAACCAGGAACCTTCTGGTATTACGGAACAGTGGAAGAAGAACCTCAGTACATGAAGTTTCTTCCAATAAACGGACACATCTGGTTTGGAGACTCAGGCGGTGCCGTGTTTGAAAACGGTGGCCGTCTGGCAGGTATTATTTCGTCTATGTGCATCATCGACAACACTATGGTTGACCAATCAGCGATCCGTGTGGATCGTTATGCGGATTGGATTAAAGAGATGATGAATCGTGAACAATGTTCAACGAAATAACTTTCATTAAATTATGGTGTTAGCCCAAGCCATTGGTTTTTAACCTAAATATTATACATGTTAATTGCAGGTATAGACTATTCGTTAACAAGTCCTAGCATCTGTGTTTTTAATTCGGAAGAACCGTTTTGTTTTAAACGTTGTGCATTTTATTTTCTTTCAGATGTAAAGAAAAATCAACGCCTGTTTCTTAATAATATTAAAGGAGAGGCTTTCCATGATTGGAACAGTGATTTCTCTAGATATGAAAATATTTCAGATTGGGCCATGGATTATCTTACAGGCTGTGAACAAGTAGCAATCGAAGGATACGCTTTTGGTGCTAAAGGTAAAGTATTTCATATTGCAGAAAATACTGGAGTACTTAAATATCGTTTACACCAAACAGGTATACCTGTAGAAGTAATTCCACCCAGTGCCATAAAAAAGCAAGCATCAGGAAAAGGAAACGCTAACAAAGAAGAAATGTATAAAGCGTTTGTTCGTGAAACTTTTGTGGATTTACAAAAAGCAATTAGTCCCGGAAAAAAAGATATCGGAAATCCGGTATCTGATATTGTGGACTCATACTTTATTTGTAAAGCTCTTTACTTAAAATTAAAAGGGCTTAAATAAAAACCTCCGATTTTTAGGTCGGAGGTTTTGTTTTTATTGAATTTTTAGTTTATTTGTTTTTAGCCATTTCACGAACCTTGGCGTAAAATACCCTGGTTCCTTTATCTGAGCCGTATTGCTTTACCATATTGGCAAGCATTGATTTGTGAGATTTAGCAACAGCTTCTTCTTTAGCATTGAGTTGCTCAGTGATAGCCATACCTTGTCTTTGTAGTTCAAAAGAGCGGGTAGACGGTTGTTGTTTTTGGGTTTGGCTTTGTAGCCATGCGTTCATCATTCTTCGATCCATGGTGGTATTCCTTTTTCTTTATTTATGGTTTTGGAGTATTTGACTCAGATTTCCCGCATTCTGGACACTCTTTAATGTACTTTCTCCAAGCCCATGCCATCAATAAAGCAACGATTGGTAGATACCAGAGAATCCACCCCCAACCTGTGGAAACCTTGTCTCCATTTTGGATATCATAATCAAGTTTCTTCATGATAACATTATCTGAAGTGGTATCAGGAATAATAGATGGTGCTGTGTTGCAAGCTACCAGGAATAGAGTAGTTAGTAGTGTGGTAATAGTTTTCATGTGTACTCCTTAAGATTTGTTGGATGCCGCAGCAGAACCAAAGTAGAAGCCTACGATACTGAGCAGAACTTGACGACTCTCAGAGGTAAACAGGTATCCGTTTACTTCCACAAAGAACTTCTTGGTGGACTCTGGTACTAAACCAAACAGCCCTTCTGGGGTCTTGGCGTCTACTTCCACAAAGGTTGGAATTCCAAAGAAGGGAAGAACAAACGGTGCAAGAATTGAACCAAACAGTACAGACAACACGATGAGTTGTCTGACAAACTTACCTACGTCTAGTGGTACTCGTTCAGCTGCTGCCGTTTGGTTTTCGGTGGTCTGCTTGTTGGCAGCCATCATTTGCTGAAACATTTCCTTTTGGTCTTGAGCTTTTTGGGCCATGTAACGGAACAGGAACCCAGCAGCCCCGCCACCAATCAACGATAATAATTCTGGTGCAATCATAACAATCCTTTCTCAATAACTGTTATCTTTATCCTTAAAGTATGTATTAGGCTTCTTACGCTTAAATATGGAATTTGTGCTGGTATGGCGTTTTTGAGCTTCTACTGGAACTCCAATATCTTCTGGTTTTAAACCAGCGATACCGCCTCCTGCTTCAGAATTGGCTATAGGAGCTGCAACAGCACCACCTTCTTGTTCTAAAAGGCGGCATGCATCCAATTCTCTGGTTGCCATTTTCATAAAAAGATTCGAATTTCCACCTAATTGTTCACATTCTTTAGAAAATTGTTGTAAAGCACTTTCAATTAATGTTGTAGAAAAATTTGGATCGGTTACTTCTTCGATAAATTTGGAAGCAGTAAAGCAGGTAATTATGTTGGATAAACTTGTCATTTGATTTCTTTTAGAGTTTGCATGATTCTGTGATCTAATGGAATCTCATCTAATTTAACGTCTGGTAATTGTTTTGGTAAAATTTGTAAATAAGAAAGAAATGTTTTTAAGAATGAATGATACTTTGTTTCTATTTTAAAAAACAATATTCGGGAACACGCTTCTGCTCCAAACACGTTATTTAATATTAAAATATGATTCAGTACTAAACGGTCTTTTAAGGGCTTTTTGCAGCTGTATTTGTTGAACAGTCTTTTGATGTATTTAATTCTATTTAAATCTTCATAGAATTCTGCAATCCCATTAGAATTGGGGTTATCATACATTTTAATTGCATAAAGTAAAAAATTATCTTCACTCAAAGGACCGCTCACCATTTCAATCTATTTTAATTGTGTTATTTTGTGTTTCCTGATTTTTACCTTGTCTGTCAATTTGAATGTCAAGTTTATATAAACCAGAAGGATTATTCTTGATCATTACATTGAGAGCCAGCTGATCTCCGTTCAAAATGTCTTCAAAACCGTCAGTGGTTTCAAATTCATCGTGTGGAGTGGTTAGTGATTTTCCAAAAGTTCCACCAAATCGTGTCAACTTAAACATGATAGGAGTATCAGTATTGATTGGGGTTTTCTTATCAAAATTGAAGTCAAACCCCGCCAGATTAAGCTTAACTCTTAGTAAT